>Ga0247844_1000349_pt1 | contig 99072 bp, 87 predicted proteins | sample LaCtaG_FD_192421 | JGI IMG/M metagenome (GOLD analysis project Ga0247844, IMG submission 192421) | Freshwater microbial communities from meromictic Lake La Cruz, Castile-La Mancha, Spain - LaCruzMarch201714.5m_1 | ecosystem: Environmental > Aquatic > Freshwater > Lake | place: Spain: Castile-La...
GCTGTACTACGGGCCTGACGCCCGAGTCTGATCGGAACCGCCTTAGTACGGACCCGTATGCTTGGTGGTGTGGGACCTTCGACTGGCTGAGCGAAGCTCAGTCAGTCGTCGGGACCCGATTCGCTGAGTATTGCACTATTCTTGGACGGTCACGTTGGCCTAGAAGAATCATTCTTTCTTGATCGAGCCACAATCCAGCTGATCATGACGGGCCAGAGGAGAAGAAAGGAAGCAAGCCCTATCGGAATTCCGGCAAGTATGCCGAGAGCCGCCGCCATTACCATTGGACCTTGGTCAAGTCGCAATCGTTCGGCAATCTCGCCCAACGTAGCGCCAACTGTGATCGAAACTACTCCAATTGTCGAGATCCAAAAAAGGAGTGAAGCGAGCAAAATGTCCCGCAATCTCCAGCCGACGATCATTCCGATGATCATTGGAATTAGTGGAATTAGGAAGGTCCCATACATGATTTCCTCTTTGAGCGAACAGTCTAATTGAGCGGCGCGCTGCCATAACAAGTTATTGGCAGCGCGCCGCAGAACACGGCAAAATGCCGCATCCCAGTTTCACCCGATCCTCCGCCCGGGGCAAGGCGAATTGTTTCCTGTTGGCAATGGGTCAACGGCTGGGGGAACCTGACCATTCCGGTAGAATGAGGCCACGGGGGCTGGCCGCACACCAGTCGGGAGGGGTAGGCATTCGCGCGTGACATAGGAAACCGTCTGTCCCCAGCGGTTCCTTGCATGGCGGATTGAGCTGATTCGGAGGGATGCGCAAGGCAAAGCAAAGACACGCTTCCCTTCCAAAAAAGCTGCACTTCTGCGGCAATCACCCGTGTCGACCAGGCCAACTTCCTCTTTCAACCGAGGGAACACGCGTCTCCGGGGCTGGAAGGGCAAGAATTACTTGGCGACGGATGTGTCTGTTGAAAAACTACACTTTTGATATCCACAACACGCTGCGGAGCTGCGAATTGTGTAGTTTTTTGACGCCGAAGCGTGTCGTTCTCCCCCTATCTCGACTTCTCAGCTCAGCGTCGTGTGTCGCCGCCCGCGAACTTCGGGGTCCGACGTGGCGACACGTGTTGGCAAAGAGGAAACTGCAACGGTCCGCGTGCCGACCGGTTGAGGTGCAGTCAGAATGGTGATCACCCGCGAGTGCGGAACATTTGCCGACCCAATCCGCCCACCGCCCCCAGCTCCCTCCCGCTTGCATCCGCGGCGAACCGACCGATCCTCTGGCCATGGAAGAGCCGACGGCCCCAGCTTCCGAGGATGCGCCGCGACGCAGCGCCTCTGCCAACGCGTCCCTCGCCGCGGAGATGGAACGCCTCAGGCAAATGACCATTGAAGAACGGATCAAGGCGGCGCTTTCGATGCGCGATCGCTTCGCTTGGCTCGATCCGGCCGCGAAGCCGGAGTAAGCAATGATCGATCCTGAGGCCAACCTGAAGGCAGCCGAGACGGTGGCCCGAATCCTTGGGCGTCACCAGGTTCCTGTCGTGGTCATCGGTGCCGTGGCCCTCGCCGCTTACCACTACGTACGACAAACAGAAGACATCGACCTGGGCGTCAACGCCGACGTCGGCACCTTGAGAATCCTTGCAACGGCGCTTCAGGCTGAGGGATTCGACGTGGAACTACGCGAACCGGATGCCCAAGATCCCCTAGGTGGAGTCATTGATGTCTCCGGACCCTTCGGTCTCGTGCAAATCATCAGTTTTGCAGGCCGGTTTCCAGCGGTAATCAACGATGCACTCCGCGAGGCCGAACTCGTTGTGCGACCAGGAAGCGAACTCCGCTTGATCCCGATTCCTCATCTGGTGGCACTCAAGCTCTATGCCGGCGGCTACAAGGCCAAGGCGGACATCGTCGAACTCCTGAGTCGGAATCCGGAGGCCGATCGCACGGTGATCCGCGAAGCCTGCGAACGATACCGGCTCCGGGGCCTGGACGAGCTTCTGAAGGAGTTGACATAAAGCCGTTCCCGGGAATCTGGAACCATGTGAGCCAAGTTGGAGAATCTCAGCGTCCTGAATTCTGGATGTCCGGCAGCGCCGTGGCGGTTGAGATCGCTGACGGAATCGAACTCCGGCAGCGCGGGCCGTTCTGGTCCGTCGTGATCTTTGCGGTTAGCGTCCCGGTGGCCGTTGCCGTCGCACTCCACCACCTTCCCGCACCCGAATGGATGATACCAATTTTCCCCAGCGTGCTCCTCTTGATTGGGGCTACGATCGCCAGCCTGTGCCGCTACCAAAATTCCCAGGAACCGATTCTGATTTTCCATGCGCCGTCCGCGACGATCTCCATGCCTCGGCAGCGCTTGACGATTCCGGCCGTTGATTTGCAGCGAATTGCGCTCGCTCCCGCATCGTGGTGGGAGGCCGGTGAATTCTTCTCGGGGGCGCAACTCGTGTTCGATGGCGGGGCCTTGATTCTTTACACCTCGTTGGGCAACAAGAACATCGATCGGGCTTGGAAAGTGTTCTGCGTCTATGTCGCAAAAGCGGTGGCGGACTCCGGTTGAAACACAGATTTTTGCAGGCAATTGCGGGAGCCGATCCTTCGTGTACCTTCGCGCTCTTCGTGGTGCCCCCTCCGCTCGCGCCGTCTTTGCGTCGTGTGCGCATTCCCGTTTTCATGCGTCACGCTTACCATCCCGGCTTTTGGACCACGAAGGACGCGAAGAGCACGAAGGGACGAGTGTTTTCCATCGTCTGGGGTCTCGTGGAAAACCCGCCACTCAACCCTCAACCAAACACCATCAACTGCGCGAAGCGCACCTACCGCCGGCTCAAGCGCCGCTCCCGCGTCCGGAAAAACGCCACCAAATCCCGCACGTGATCCCGGTTGGTGATCACTTCCAGTTGATCGATCCCCATCGACCGGAATAGGTCCCGCAACTCCCGCCGCCGGTCCTCGCTCAGGCCTTCGTAGCGGCTCCGGAACGCCGGGGAACTGGTGTCGATCTGGACCCACTCACCGGTCTCGGCATCTTCGAGTTCCACCAGACCGACGTCCGGCATCCGCATTTCCAACGGGTCGGCGATGGAGATCGCGACCACGTCGTGTTTGGCCCCGATCGCCCGGAGCGGTTGCGCGAAGTCGGTTTCCAGGAAGTCCGACACCAAAAAGACGACGCACTTCTTCGTGGTGACCCGGCCGAGAAATTGGATGGCTTGGCGGATGTCGGTCCGAGTCTGGCGCGGTTTGAACTCGAGCAGGTCACGGATCACCCGGAGGACGTGGGAGGTCCCTTTGCCGGGCGGGACGAACAATTCGATCTCCCCGGTGAAGATGATCAACCCGACCTTGTCGTTGTTCTTGATCGCGGAAAATGCCAGGAGTGCGCAGATCTCTGCGGCCACCTCGTTCTTCAGTTTGCCAGTGCTCCCGAAGTCTCCGGAGGCGGACAGATCCACCAGGAAAATGACGCTCAACTCGCGTTCCTCGCGGTAACGCTTGATGAACGGTTCTCCGGTCCGGGCGGTCACGTTCCAATCGATCGCGCGGACATCGTCCCCGGGTTGGTAGGGGCGGACCTCCTCGAACTCCATCCCCTGACCCTTGAAGATGCTGTGATATTCTCCGGCGAGGACGTCGTTGACGGTCTTGCTGGAGTGGATCTGGATATAGCGAATCTTCTTGGCCAGCTCCTCGGGAATCATGGCACGTCGACCGTGGCGAGAATTTGGGAGATGATGTCTTCCGAGGTCTTCTCTTCCGCCTCGGCTTCGTAGGTGAGGATGACCCGGTGGCGCAAGACATCCGGCGCGATCGTCTTCACATCCTGCGGAGTCACGTAACCGCGTCCTTCCAGCAGCGCGTTCGCCTTGGCCGCCATCGTCAGGAAAATGGTGGCCCGGGGCGAGGCCCCGTAGCGGATGAGTTGCTTGATCGGGAGCTTGTAAGCCGCCGGGTTCCGGGTCGCTTCGATGAGGTCGACGATGTAGTCCTCGATTTTCTCATCCATGTAGATCTCATCGGCCAGCTGCCGCAAGCGGATGACATCGGCGGGTTGGATGATCGCTTGGACGTCGGTGTTTGGCTTGGACCGGGCCATGCGCCGAAGGATTTCCTTTTCCTGGGCCTTGGTCGGGTAATCGACCTTCAGCTTCATCATGAAGCGGTCCACTTGCGCCTCGGGGAGGGGATAGGTCCCTTCCTGTTCCACCGGGTTTTGCGTGGCCAGGACGAGGAACGGTTCCTCCAGCTTGAAGGTTTCGTCCCCGATCGTGACTTGCCGTTCTTGCATCGCTTCGAGGAGCGCGCTTTGCACCTTGGCCGGGGCCCGGTTGATTTCGTCGGCCAGGACGATGTTCGCGAAGACCGGTCCCTTGCGGATGGTAAACTCCCCGGATTTCGGATTGTAAATCAGCGTGCCGAGGACGTCGCCAGGCAATAGGTCGGGGGTGAACTGGATCCGGCTGAAGGTCGCATGGATCATCTTCGCCAGGGTGGTCACCGACAAGGTCTTGGCGAGGCCGGGCACCCCTTCGATGAGGACGTGCTGGTTGCAGAGCAGCGCCATGATGAGGCGGTCGAGGAGCTCCGATTGACCGACGATGACCTTGCGGGCTTCGTTGCGGATTGATTCCAAGACCGCGCTCTCTTTGGCCACGCGATCTCCGATTTGTTTGACGTCAACTGCCATGGTGTGTGCCGTTCGGGGGGGACAGAGTTGGTTTGTTGCGACTCCGAATACGAAGAATCGGCCGGGTTGCAAGGGGATGTCGCAGAACCTTGTCGCCGAACTCGCCAGAGTTGGGCTGATTTTTCCATGGAACCCAGGCCAAATTCTCACGAATTCGGCTACGAGAGCCGATCGACAACGATTGTTGCTTGCCATCCGGTGGTTTCCGAAAAACTATGGTGAACGTAGCGATGCAGAGACAATGAAGGTTACAGGAACATTGCTCGATGCACCGACCTTGAGGACGTTCACGACGTTGCTCCCGGGGCGGAATCTGACCCACGTCCTGCTGGATTATCTCTGTATCGTCCTCCTTCATGGCGCGGCGATCTTCGTCTTTGAACACTGGCGGAACTGGGGATGGTCGGCGTGGGTGCTCTTTCCGGTGGTCGCGATCACGGTGTTGCTGACCGGCGCGATCATTCACCGCATCGCCTTGATCGGACATGAGAGTTCGCACTATCTCCTCGTGGGAAGTCGCCGGTGGAACGACATCTTGGCCGATCTTCTTTGTTTCTTTCCGCTCTGGGGTTCCCTGGTGAATTACCGGCGCAAACACACCGGCCATCATCTCTATCCGAATCAGGCGGGCAAGGATCCCAATCTGGGCACCGTAGAAGCGGAGAAGCTATTCGCCAGCTTCCCGATGTCCCGGCCTGCCTCCATCTACAAGTATTACGCTCTGTTTCTCTGGCCGCCGTTTGTCTTGCGCAACCTCCTTGAGATGGGGCGTGTGCTCGGCGTTGGCACGCCGCTGGGCCAGTCGGCCCAGGCGGCGGAGAAGCCGAGCCGGATGCGACCGGGGGCCGTTGGGGTCGGCTATCTCATGGTCTTGTTTGTCGTGCTGACCTTTGCGAAGCGGGCGGAAGATCTATCGGCTCTGATCTGGTGGCCTCTCGCTTGCCACGCTCTGGCGATTGCGGTGTGGAGCTTTTTGCCGCGTTCCTACTTTGAGCATCATGAAGGCACGCTGAATTACAGCAAGAAGGTGGCCGGTCTGGTCCGGCTCACGATGTATGCGGTGATTATGATCGTGGCGACCTGGATCCGCTCCTTTCTTGGGTGGCCCTTCGGTTTTTATTATCTGCTTTTCTGGCTGCTGCCGTTGCTCTATGTCTTTCCCTATCTCATGCTCTTGCGGGAGCTCTATCAGCACGCCAACCTCGGCACGGGCAATCTGGATAACTCGCGGATCATTTACGCGGATCCCTTCACTCGCTGGGCCTTGCTGGGGTATGGGAATGATTTCCACCTGATCCATCACATCTATCCAAATATTCCCCATTATCACCTCCGCGCCGCCCACGCGTTGCTCCTTGAAAGATCGGAAGAATACCGGCGGCAGTTGGTGGAAGTGCACGGAACGGTTCATCATCGCGGTGAAGGTCAGGCCACGCTCGCGGAATCCTGGGCCACGGAGTTTCATCCGGCGGGATAAGCGGCTTGATTGTCGCATCACGACTGAGTAGGAGTAGGGGAGTGGGCGTCCAACCCCACGAAACCCCCTATTTTCATGGAACAAATCCTCAATTTCGTTTCGGCCAATCCGCTTTATCTGGTCGTCGCCGCCGTCATCCTTGCGGTGCTGGTCTTCGCGGTGATCAAGAAGATTCTTCAACTGGTCATCATCGCGGCCTTGGTGCTCGTGGGCTATTTGGCCTACGTCACCTACGTCAGCGCTGAGACCCGCCAATCCGTGGAACAGTCCATTGAAACTGGGGCGGATAAGGTCATGAAGGCCGGCGAGAAGGTGGGAGGGAAGGTCGGAATTCCGATCTCGAAATAGCGGACCCGCGAAGTGGGCACCTGAGTCCGACCCAAGGTGACGGCGGGCATCGCGAGGTGTGCCTGGGCTCCCAGCGTGCGGATCAAAGGGCTGTCCTTGGGATAACCCGAAGAGTCATGCCTTGGGGGGCGTGCTGTGGAAAATGTGCAAGAAGCGGTGGGCGAACGGCGCGACCAGCAACGAAGCGATGCCGATGAAGAAGAGTCCGGAAAACAAGGCGTAAGCGGAGGCAAAGAGTTTCGCCTTGGCCGTGGTCAGCGGTGTGACTGGGCCCATCCCGCCGAGAATCATCGATGCGTTGAGCGTGGCGTCGATCCAATCGAGATCACCAATGAAGTGGTAACCGGCGATGCCGATCCCCAGGGCGACGGCGATCAGGACCAACACCACGGCCAAATGCCCGGCGACCCGCCAGGCGAAACCCGGCCTGCTGAGCGGCAGGTGAGTGCGGTGTTCGTACATGGCCTGATTCAACAGCAGGAAAGCATCCGTAGTCAACCGGGTTCATCAGGCCGGGCGTGCCTTCCAACCGTAGTCCTGGTAACGGTAGGCGAATGAATCTGCGCTGCATTCGACAATCCCAAACGCCTCGGCTTCTCCGGCAACCGGGCCTTTCCACCAGAGTCCGCTGACCGCGCCGGACTGGATGTGGGTCATTCCGCTGAGCTCAATTCGTTCCCGAACATGGCCATGGCCGGAGAGGACCAGCTTGACGTTGTGCTTGCGCAGAAGCGGACGGAACTCGGAGAAGTTGTTGACCAGGGCGTTGGGTGGCAAGGGCGCGGCAGACGGATTGGCCGCGAGCTGGTGCATCGCGCTCTGCAGGGGAATGTGCGTCACGATGACGATCGGTGTGGTGGGGCCAGTAGCGCGGAGGTCGGCTTCAAGCCAGGCGAGTTGCGTGTCGTCCACCCAACCCCGGTAATCCGGCGATCCCGGGATCTGGCCGATGGAATCGAGCAGGATGAAGTGCCAGCCTTTGTGATCGAAACTCCGGTAAGTGTGGCCCTGGCCATAGTGTTCCATGAAGAACTCCTTGGCGAAGTAACGGCTGGCTTGCGGCATGCGGGCCCGGCTCGACCAACCGCCGACGTCGTGATTCCCGATGACGTGATGGACCGGCAACTCCAGGGTGCCCAGGCACTCGCCGAAGAGCTTCCATTCCAGGGCGGCGCGGGATTCCTCCACGTGGAGCGCGTCCATGATCAGGTCGCCGCCGGTGATGACGAAATCGGGCCGGGGATTCAGCGCGTTGATTTTGGCCAGGCATTGGCGGAGCCCTTCGCCGCCGCCGAGCTCGGGCTGGACGTGAGGATCCGTCAAGTGGACGAAGGTGAAGGGCGCGGCTTCCGCAGCGGCGGCCTGGCCCATCAGGCCGAGGGGGGAAAGGACGGCGCTTTGGAGGAGACGCCGGCGGGTCGGATGACTCATGGGGCAATCGTGGACGGAGGCGCCGGTGCGGCCAAGTGAATTTATCGTAGCGAAGCTGGTGACAGCTTCGGGCGGTTGGCGGGTGGAATCGACGCGGCACCCGACCGAAGCCGCAGCAGCGACTTCGCTACGAGGGGTGGGCCTGCTGGCCCGGTTTTGCCGTGCCTCAATCCAACTCAAAAACAGGAGGGCCGCGTCACTCAGGAGTAGCGAAGCTGGTGACAGCTTCGGGCGGCTAGCGGGTGGAATCGACGCGGCCCCCGCCCGAAGCCGCAGCAGCGACTTCGCTACGAGGAGTGGGCCTGCTGGACCGGTTTTGCCACGGCCCAATCAGCCCTCCGTCCCAACACATCTGACGCTGAGGACGGTCGCGCAAGACCACAGGGGGCGAGATGTCTATCGCCTCTTCAGGATAAAGAAGCTCACCGCCGTGCTCATCCCCGCGAGGGCGAGAACGCCGACGGTGACGGGCCAAGATGGCTGAAGGAAGAGGACGCCCGCGCCGAAGAAGGCGGTGGCCACCGCGATGTTCGAGACGTGGCCGACTTGGACGCTGCGCTCCCGGACCGCCTCGGGACTAGGTTCCGGCGTTGGTTCGCTCATGACTTGCGTTGCTAACCTGGGGCGATCGCGCGTGCAAGGGCTTTATCGCCGTCCGGCATGGATCCGATACCGAGATGCGATTTTCGCGATCGGCTTCCGCCCGTTATAGATTGTCCATGTCCGGTCATCAGCTCGCGGTTCAACTTCTTTTCCAGATCGCTCTGATTCTGGCAGCCTGCCGTATCACCGGATTGGTGGCCCGCTATTTCGGGCAGCCGCAGGTCGTGGCGGAGATGATCGCCGGGGTGCTCCTGGGCCCTTCGCTACTGGGCGCGCTTTCCCCCGATCTGGCGATGCGGCTCTTTCCGCCGGATTCGATGAAGGTGCTCTATCCGATCGCCCAGTTTGGCTTGGCAACCTACATGTTTGTCGTCGGGCTCGAATTCCGGGTGGATATCGTCGGCCGGAAGCTACATAGCGCGGCGGTCGTTTCTGCGGCGGGAATGGTAGCGCCGTTTATCTTTGGGGCGGGACTGGCCGTCTACTTCTTCCATCACGCACCGTTTTTCAGCGAGCGGACCACCTTGCCGCAAGCTGCGGTCTTCCTGGGGGCCTCAATGTGCATCACGGCATTTCCGATGCTCGCCCGCATCCTCGTCCACAAGAAGCTCACCGGAACGACCATGGGCACGGTTTCGTTGGGAGCCGGTGCCCTTGATGACGTGGCGGCCTGGTGTCTCCTGGCGTTGGTGTTGGCGGCGTTCGATGGCGATTTCAGCCACGCCTTTCAGAGCATCGGCGGCGGCGTGGCTTATGTCGCGACGGTTCTCCTGGTGATTCGTCCGCTGGTGGCGCGGTGGGCGAGGGGAACGGAGACGCGCGGGGAACTTTCCGATTCGGAGTTCGGCATTTATCTCATCCTCATGGCCTTGGGTGCGTGGTTCACCGACTTGATCGGACTGCACGCCGTGTTCGGAGCGTTTGTCATGGGCTCGGCGATGCCTCGCGGAATGGTCGCCAAGGCATTGGTGGAACGCATTCAGCCGTTCACGGTGGCGGTGCTTTTGCCCTTCTTCTTTACTTATTCGGGCCTCAACACCCGGATCGGCCTCCTCAATTCCGTAGAGCTTTGGCTGGCGGTCGGGCTGGTCTTGATTGCCGCGATCGCCGGGAAAGGCGGAGCCTGCTGGCTGGCGGCCCGCGCCACTGGGATGAGCAATTCCGAAGCCCTCGGGATCGGCACGCTCATGAATGCGCGCGGCCTCATGGAACTCATCATCATCAACATCGGCCTGCAACGCGGCATCATCACCCCATCGCTCTTCGCAGTGCTGGTAATTATGGCGGTGGTCACGACTTTGATGGCCTCGCCGGTCTTTGACTGGGTGATGCGAAAATACCCGCCCGTGACGGAACCCGAAGGGGACTCCGAAGACGTAACTATCCATGCCCCCTATTGATATGGAACACGAATACGACGCGATCCTCATTGGAGCCGGCCCGGCCGGGAGCAGCGCTGCCGCCATTCTCGCGGAATACGACCGGAAAGTGCTTGTCCTGGAGCGCGAAAAGTTCCCGCGCTATCACATCGGGGAATCGCTAATTCCCTTCACCTTTCATCCGCTGCAGCGGCTCGGAATGATCGACAAGATGAAGCGCTCGCACTTCATGAAGAAGTACAGCGTGTCCTTCGTCCAGCCCGATGGGAAGCGTTCCCAGCCGTTCTATTTCTTCAATCGCTACGACCGGGAAACGGTGGCGCAGACCTGGCAGGTTTTGCGGTCTGAGTTCGACCAAATGATGGTGGAAAACGCCCGGGAGAAAGGCGCCGAGGTCCGGGAGGAAACCGTGGTGAACAAGTTTCTCATGGACGGCGAGCGGGTCGCGGGCGTGGAGTGCACCAGCAAAGATGGCACAACCTACGAAGTGCGCGGCGCGATCACCCTGGATTGCACCGGCAAGGAGGCGATGGCTTCCAACCGGCGCGGCTGGAGAGTGGGCGATCCCTACCTCAACAAGGTGGCGGTGTGGACCTATTACAAGGGTTCCAAGCGGGAACCGGATCTCGATGAAGGGGCGACCACCGTGGCTTTCGTGCCGGACAAAGGTTGGTTCTGGCATATTCCGCAGCACAACGACATGGTCAGTGTCGGTGTGGTCGCCGAAGGCAAGTACCTGAGTCGCGATGGAGTGCGCGATCCTGAAGTGATGTTTCAGCGGGAGGTGGAGGAGAATCAGTGGATCAGGGATCACCTCGCGGACGGCGAGTGCACTGGGGAATACTGGATCACCAGCGAATACAGCCGTCACTCCCGCTATGTAGCCGCGCCGGGGTTGTTGCTGGTCGGGGATGCGTTTGCCTTCCTCGATCCCGTCTTTAGCAGCGGCGTGATGCTGGCCCTGAAGAGCGGCGTGCTGGCCGGGGAGGAAGTGCACAAGGCGCTGGCTGCGGGAGATCTCTCACCGGCGCGCTTCCAAAACTACAGCGATCAGATTCGCGAGGGCGTGGAGAACATGCGCAAGTTGGTCTACGCCTTTTACAATCCTGAGTTTTCGTTCAAGGACGTCATCATGCGTTATCCAGAGGCAGGTGGTGAGATTACCGATTGCCTTTCTGGGGATCTCAATCGGGATTATTCTGCGCTATGGGGTCAGATCCGCGAGTTCGTGCCCTTGCCGGACGATTTGCCGTACGGCGTGCCGCTGGTGGCATAGCAGATACCTCACCGGTGCCCCAGCACAAACGTCACGATCGGCGTCGGATCCACCAGGCTGTGGGGATGATGCTCCACTCCGGGCTTGAGAATCACTTTGATCTCTCCCCCAAGTTTCGGGTAACGCTCCGCGATCAAGCCGCTGTTTTCGGGGTAGGGGACGACGGTATCGGCATCGCCGCAGACGCTGAGGATGGGGACTTTGCCTTTGGCGAGTGGTTCGAGGTGATCGACCGGGTTGAGGCGGTAGGCGATCGCTTCGGCTTCGGTGAGGCCGTAGGCTTTGAGGCAGCGTTCCCAGTCGGCGGTTGATCCCTTGCCTTTGCCCTTGCCGCCGGGCCAGCTCTTGAAGGTGCAGACCGGGGCGTCGAGGTAGAGGCAGGCGACCCGGTCCGGATGACGCGCGGCCCAATTGAGGGCGAAGAGTCCGCCGCGGCTGAAGCCTTCGAGGACGGTTTTGGAGCCAAGGCCGCGTTGCTTGGTCAGGTGATCGTAGAACGCATCCATGTGATCGAGCGCCACCGGAGCGCCATACATGTTTTGGACGTTGATGTAGGCCACGTGGAACCCCTGGGCGAGGAGAGCGAGGTCCGCCTGCGGTTCGTGACCGAAGAATTCCGTGCGCCAGATCCACGGTTTCCCTGCGGCCGGGAAGGTGGGGGCAACGAGCAAGCAGTCCCGGCCATCGACCACGAAATCGACACGCTCGTAACCTTCCCAGGTCGAGGGCCGGTCGACGCCGTGCGCTGAATTGAGGAGGAGCAGGGCAAAGGCGAGGAATCTTTTCATGAGAAACTTTAGAGACACCTTCTCCGGAAGCCGAGGTCAAGTCCGGAACGCGATCGATGTGACACGAAACGTCTTGCCCCGTGAGAAGGGCTGGAGAGAATGAAGGACATGAGACGTGCGGCTTTGTTCCAGTGGATCAGCTTGGTAGTCCTGACAATCGCCGGGCCAGTCCGGGCCCAGCAGGGTGGACCACTCAGCTTCAATGCGCTTTCTCCGGAGAAAGAGGCGGCGATGGGTGTTGAGCAGTTCGAGAAATACAAGAAGGACAAGAAAATGATCCAGAGCGGGCCGGACTATCAGGCGGTGCAGCGGGTGGCCGCCCGCTTGACGCCCGTGGTCAAGGTGCCCAACGCGAAGTGGGAGTTCGTTTTGTTCGAGGACGCTTCCCCCAACGCGTTCGCGTTGCCCGGCGGGAAGGTCGGGGTCCACACCGGGATGTTCAAGGTGGCCCAGAACGACGCGCAACTGGCGGCGGTTCTGGGCCATGAGTTGGGGCACGTCACGGCGCGCCATTCCGGTCAACGGATCACCCAGGGCGTGGCTGGGAGCGCGATTGGTGCGCTGGCCGGGAAACTTCTCGAAAAGAAAACCGGGATGAGTGGGGCGGCGGCTCAGGGGATCACCCAGGGAGCCGCAACCTTGCGCCTGCTCAAGTTCTCCCGGGGACAGGAGCTTCAGGCGGATCAGCTCGGTGCCTCCTACATGGCCAAGGCGGGGTACGATCCCAACGAAGCGGTCAATCTTTGGGTGCGTTTCGCGGATTACAAAAGCAAGGGGGGTGGCCCCAGCGTGCCGGCGTTCATGAGTACCCACCCGGTCGACGCCCGTCGGATCGAGGAATTGCAGGCCTACATGCCTACGGCGATGGCTGAATACAAAGGCTCCGCGAAAGCAGCGGGTGCCAGTCCCTACCAGGCGCCCAAGACGAGCGGGACGCTGGCTGTTCCCAAAGCGTTCCGGCCAGGTCCGGCTCCGGCGCAGACGACTCCCCCGAAGCCCTGATTCTACGTTTCTCGGAGGTCCGCTAGGGCACCGGGACTTCGAACGTGTCCGCTGGAGCACCGCTTACCCCATGCCCCCTTTGAGTGTCAGCCGCTCGATCCTGATTCAGGCCCCCATTGATCGCGTCTATGCTTCGGTGCGGAGTCTGCGTGATTGGCCGAAGTGGTCGCCGTGGCTTCTCATCGATCCCGATTGCCAACAGCTCCACCTTGAGGACGGGCACGGATTCGCTTGGGAAGGGCCCGTGGCGGGGGAAGGGCGCGTGGAAATCGTCCACGAGGAGCGGGCGCGTCTTCTTCGCCTCAAGTTGACCTTCCTCAAACCGTGGAAAGGGGAAGCGGAAGCGGTCTTCGAATTTAGGGACTTGGGATCGGCTCAGGGCTTCGACGTCACCTGGACCATGACGGCTCCGACTTCCTTTGGCGGAATTCGTGGGGCGGCTCAATCGGCGGCACAGTTGGGGAGCGACTGCGAACGTGGACTCGCCATGCTCAAAGGCTTCATTGAGACTGGCTCAGTCCCATCCAAACTGAGTTTTCCGGGCCGGGTGTTTTTCGCCGGCGGGCACTATGTGGGAATTCGTGGACCGATTCCGATCGCCGACGCAAGGGCCGTGACCATTCCCGCTACTTTCGCCAAACTGGAGGCCTGGATCGGTGAGCAAGGGGTCTCTGTGCTCGGCCCGAGGGTGCTGGTTTGTCACCGGTGGGATTTGGTGAAGGGAACCGGTGACCTGACTGTGGCGCGCCCGGTGGGGGACGGAACGGTGAAGAGCCGACATCTTCCGTCCAAATTCGGGACCTTCGACATTCCTTCCGGCAGCGCTGAGATCGTTCGCCACACCGGTCCCTACGCGCTTCTTGGCAATGCGTGGTCCGCTGCCATGGCGCGGGTCAATGGCTCCAAATACCGGAGTGATCCGGCCATCGATCCGTTCGAAGTCTTCGAAAACGATCCGGCCACACTGCCCAGCGAAGGGTTGATCACTGCGCTTTACGTGCCGCTGAAGTAGTCGGTTGAGCTTCGCGATTTCAGCGTGCAACATAGCTGATTCACCGATCCGCTCTCCCATGCCCGCGCTCACCATCCGTAAATCCATTGTCGTTCAGGCAGCGCCTGACAAAGTCTACGCTACTGTCCGTGATTTCCAGAAGTGGCCGAAATGGTCGCCCTGGGTTCTTTGCGAACCGGAGTGCGCCCTGAACTTTCGCGAGGATGGCAAGGGCTATTCTTGGGACGGGGCCGTCATCGGCAGCGGCAGCATCGAAGTGGTCAGCGAGGACGCGCCGCGTTCGATCCGGAAGAAGCTACGTTTTCTCAAGCCGTTCAAATCCTCCTCCAAAGCCGGGTTCGAGTTCAAGGATCTCGGCGCGGGACAACGTGTGGAGGTGACTTGGACGATGGATGGCTCCCTGCCGTTCTTCCTTTTCTTTCTCAAGCCGATGATGACCAACATGCTCGGGATGGATTATGAGCGTGGATTGGCCATGCTCAAGGATCTCATTGAGACCGGTTCGGTGCCGTCGAAACTTGCCTTCCCCGGTCGGAAGGCATTTCCCGGGGGGCGTTATATCGGTGTCAAAGCCCAAACGCCGATTGCGCAGATTGGGGTCAGCATGGACCAAAGCTTCGCCAAGCTGCGACAGTGGCTCAAGGCTCGCGGAATCAAGCGGACCGGCGTCTGCCTCGCCATCTATCACAAGTGGGATTTGGCGAAAGGGATCGGGGATTACACCGCTGCGGTTTTCGTCGGGGATGGCGTTTTTCATGGGAAGCTTCCCGAGGGTTTCGTGAGCGGTGCGATCCCGGCTTGCGCGGCGGAGATCGTCCGGCACACCGGCCCATATCGTTACCTTGGCAATGCTTGGTCGGCGGCGATGGCGCGCGCCAAAGGTCTGAAGTGGCCGTGTGACAAGAACATCGACGATTTCGAAATCTATGAGAACGAGCCGGGGAAGGTTCGCGAAAACGATTTGGTCACGACGATCTACATTCCTGTGAAGTAACTTCCACTACCCCTAAAATGAAATCTACGATCACGATTCTGATTTTGCTGTGTGGAAACCTGGTGGCTGCCGACAGCCCGGCGGCAAAGGAACTGAAAACATTGACGGAGCAGCGGGACAAGGCGGCGGAAGCGGTGCTCAAGCCGATCAACGAGCGCTACTGGGCCTCTCTCGAACAATTGTTGGCCAAGGCCATGAAGGCCGGAGATCTGGAGGGTTCCAATCAGATTCGGTCGACCCTGGCGGCCTCCAGAGGGGACTTAACGCCTGAGCGAATCGTCGGAAAGTGGCGCTCCGTGGGTCCAACCGGATCCATCGGATTCTACACCTTCCGGGCGGATGGGACCGCCGAATTCCAGTTTTCCAACGGCCGCGTCAATCCGAACGTCTGGAGGGTCCGGGATAACAAACTCCTCGTTGCGACTGCCGACAAAACGTTCAGCATCACCTACGAATTTGATGGAGAGGTGCTTGTCGGTCGAAGCGAAGATGGCAAAGAGGGATTCACTGCGACCCGGGAGCCCTGATCGAAGCGGAAAGCAGAAATTGGGGAGTCATTGGGGCGTTTTCTCGACCCCATCCTCAAGGATTGTCCCGCGCCTCCGCCAGCGGCAACTCATACGCGGCGGCTTCCTGGGAATTGCGGAGGTAAAGCCGGTTGCCCACGACTACTGGATGGTTCCAGGTCTTGCCTTCCAATGCTTGGAATGAGGCTACCTCCGCGTGCCCGCCGGGATCCGCCCGCAGGAGCACCACTTGACCTTGTTCGGCGGCCACCAACAACAGCCCGGAATCCTCCAGCAACAAGACCTGACCCTTGCCGTAGCGTCCGCCTTTCCATTTCCGTTCCCCGGTCTTGAGATCGGTGCACGCGAAGCTCCCTCCCACGACCCCATAGGCGTAGCCTTGGTAGCTCACGAAATCCGTGAAATCCGGATTGAACTTCGGCGATGTCCACAATTCCTCCGCCGCGAGTTGTCCGTTGGCACTGGTGATCCGGATGGCCCGCGTGCCGGTGCCGATTCCAGTAGGCAAGAGCAGCGTGTCAATCCCGGCGAGGTTCGGTTGCAGCGCACGATAGTTGTCGTATTTCCACGCGTAGTTGAATCGCTCCTTGCCGGTGGCCGGGTCGATGAAGAGCAGCCCGGCGTTGGTCAGCATGAGCACCAGGTTCTCGCCCGCGATGAGGTTCCGTTGCGGCGAAGCGTAGGAATCATTTCCGGCGGGGACGGACCAGCGCAGTTCCCCCGAACCGACGTCGAAGCCGAGCACGCCTTTGTCCCCCGGACCTCCGGCATAGACGATGACAACGGACCCGGCAATCAGCGGCGACGTGGAGAATCCCCACATGGGCGCTTCGCGGCCGGCGACCGATTTTAGGTCTTGTTGCCAGACGACATCACCCGTGGCCGGATCCAACCGGAGGAAGATTCCCGTGGCGCCGGTCGCGAACAAGCCGCCATTCGCGAGCGTGGGAGTCGCCCGGGGGCCGGGGCCGCCGAGGGGATCGTCGAGGCGGGCTTCCATCTCTCGGATCCAGACTTGTTGACCCGTAGCGGCGTCGTAACAGACCACGGCTTCCTTCGGTCCGCGTTGCTCCTGCGTGAAGAGAAGGTTTCCGGCGACGGCAAAGGAGGACCAGGCCGGACCGACCGGAATTTTCCACAACTGGCGGGGCGGCCGGGCGGTCCAGTCGGTCGCGATTTTAGGTCCGCGCGAACGTCCCGCCTGATCGACGCCGCGGAATCCGGGCCATTCGGGGGTCGCGAGCGACGGGGCCGGCTTGCCGGAATCCACAGCAACAGGTTGGCCGGAAGTCTCCGGCTTGCGAGTGGCGAGCATCGAATCCTCGGGCGATTGCGACCACCGCGCCTTCATGATGAAGCCATAGTCGCCGGTCATCCCTTCATTGCGGAGCAGGAGAGAGAAACCGAAGCCAACCAGCGCGAGGAACAAGGCGGAGCCGGTCCTGCCCGCTGGTGGACGCCCGGCCAGCGATACCGCGCCCAGGGCGAAGGCGATCAACCCCATCGGCAGGGTCAGATTGAAGGTTCCCGGGCCCCGCATCGTCGGGTGAACGAGGGCCAAGGTGAGGCCCAGGGAAGCTGCCAGTCCGAGGAACCCGAACAGTCGCTCCTTCCGCGTCGCCCGGCTCGCGGCCACCCACCAGATCACGATGAGCAGGCAACACAGCATCGGCCCCAACAAGGCGACCATCCAGTAATTGGACATCCCGTCTTCCAGAAGGGCGGGACCGAATCGCGTGACGATCATCACTGCGACCAGCGCCAACGCGGGCCAAGTGCGGAGGGGCTTGGCCCCGGTTGAGGGTGGTTGGTTGATCGTTGAGGGACCGGAATCCATGTCAGTCCTATCCACCCTCAGCTGCCAATTCTCAACTTTTGGCAACGATCCGGGCGCGTCCGTCGGGACCATTGAACTGCACAAAGACCGGCTGACCCACGCGTAGTGGGGACTCGACGCCTTGGACGATCGTATGGAGTTGGCCGTCCTCGCTTCGGACGACATACTCGATGGCTTCTTTCTTGGAAACGCCCTTCTCCAATCCGCGCCCGGCCATTCCGCCTATGACTGCCCCGCCGATGCCCGCGATGATGGGAACGGCCGTTCCGCCGCCCAGCTGGGCTCCACCGAGACCACCGGCCGCTGCGCCGAGGACAGTGCCCACCTTCCCTTCACCCTGAACGGTCACCGGTCGCGCGGCTTCGATCACCCCCGCGTAGGTCGGAACGGCCACTCCGGCGGCCTTGGTGGAGTAGACGTTGGGTGACATCTGGCTACACGACATCGATGCAAGGGCGAGGACGGTGCAGAGGGAGGGAACAAATTGCTTCATAGGAATTCGATACGATTCGGCGCGCCGGTTCAGACCTGACAGACGCACGTCGCCCAGGAATCCGTCAAAGAATTTTCACCTATGCGGGACAGCAGATCCGCGCTCATCACCCAGACGGGATTACTTATTGGAGAGGGATTCGAGTGCGAAGCCGACCCTTAGCGTCACCTGCCAGTGACGGACGCTGCCGTTCTCGATGTTGCCCCGCGTTGAATTCTCTTTTCCATTGCGCATTTTGCGCTCACTTCTCCCTCTCATGACACCCCAGGAAAAAGCAGCCTCTCTCGGCATCGTCTTCACGAAGCAAGCGCCCGCGTATCTGAACCTCTGCATCCGCAGCGGGAATCAACTGATCACTTCCGGCCACGTCAGTGATTTGAAGGGCAAGCTCGGGGCAGACGTGACCACCGAGGCCGGCTACGCGGCGGCCAAGAACTGTGCGGAAAAGGTGCTGCGCTCCGTCTGGGACACCCACGGCACCCTCGATGGGCTCAAGGTCATCAAGGTGCTCGGTTGTGTGAATTCGACGTTGGACTACACCGACCAGCATCTCGTCATCAACGGTTGCTCCGATCTCCTCCATGAGATTTTCGGCAAAGACGGCGACGGCTGGCACGCCCGCAGCGCCCTGGGCTTTGCCCAGCTTCCCACCGGCGCTGCCGTGGAGGTGGAGGCGATTTTTGAGATTGGTTGACGGTTGGCAGTTGAGCGGGATGTCGGGGTTTTCAAAATCGTCCGCAATCGGGGACGCCGCCCCGGGCTTTCGGATTTGGTTGATCGTGGTCGGTGTCCTCACGGCTATGGTAGGACCTGTGCTTACTTCGGAAGGCTGGGCCACCTGGGATGAGGCACGACGCATGATCAAACTCATCAACTGGGGCATCGGGGTGTTGCTTTGGGCGGGGATGGTGTTCTGGTGTCTACCGCATCGAATGGGGTGGACGGGCCACTTGCGTGTGTTTCCTTGGATTTTCGTTGTTCTATTCGTCCTCGTTTCTTACTTCGCGATCGGCAAAGGCTCGTTCCCGGGATTCGGTGAACTGGCGCGGATCTCTTTTGCTGCCGCCGGCGCAGTGGCATGGTTTGCCTTCTTACGGCGATACCCATTTGTCCTTCAAGCCGATCGATACAGCGACGCCGAATGGCGTAAACTCGTGAAGTAGACTTCGGCCAAGGCAGATAGTACCGCTCCAATTAGCGGGAGTCTTTGACAGGATTGTTCATTCACGCTACCCTGCGCCCCTCGTGGCCAACGCTTGGTTTCATTCACACGTCAGCCCGTCCTACCTCTTGAAAGGTGGTATTCGGCGTATGCGTTGGGTGTCTCAAGCTGGTTGATCTTCGTTTTTCCTTTCTTTCTCTTCGCTTGAGCCCGCCCACGATCCCGTGCGCGGGCTTTTTGTTTTCCAGCCGTCCTCATGACATCGATCCGAGCCAGTCTCCGTGCCTTTCCCCGCGCCTTTTGGGTGCTGGTGGGAGCCACGTTTGTCACGAGGTTCGGGGTGTTTGTTCTCCCATTCCTGACGTTGTTCATGACGCGCAAAGGGTTCTCTCCAGCGGAAGCGGGGATTGCGACCGGGGCCTACTCACTCGGGAGTTTCTTTGCGGCGGCCCTCGGCGGCTGGCTGGCGGACCGGATCGGGAGAAATGTGACCATGGCATTCTCTGCTTTGGCGGGAGCGGCTTGTATGTTGGTGTTCTCCCAGGCCGAAAGTTTTCTTTGGTTCGTGGTCCTATCCGCCCTCACCGGGTTCGTCCAAGAATCCGGTAATCCGGCGACCAATGCGCTCGTCCAAGATATCGTCCCGGTGGAGCACCGCGTGAATGCCTATGCGGTCAACCGCTTCACCATCAATCTGGCTTGGTCGCTGGGGCCCGCCGCGGCGGGCTTTCTCGCGGAACGCTCCTTTCTTTGGCTGTTCGTGGGCGACGCCGCGACCAGCGCCTTCTTTGGGGTGATCGCTCTATTGTATTTGCCCAAGGGACGTCCGACCCCCAAAGCGACCGCCGGCTGGAGTCATGCGCTTCGCTCCATTTTCGCCAACCGGCCGTTCCTCGCCCTGGCTGCCGCTCAGGTCTTTATGGCCTTCAATTTCCGTCAGCTTGGCACCGCCTTTCCCCTTCATTTTGACCGGACCGGGATGCCGCTGGATTGGCTCGGCCTGGTCCAAGCTTTAAACGGGCTGATGATTGTCGTGCTGGAGCTTGCCTTGCTTTCGATGACTCGTCAGTGGCCGGTGCGCTTTGCTCTTGGGCTTGGATATATTATCTTCGGCGTCTGTTTCCTCCTCTTCTTTGGAGGAGCCACTCTGACGATTTTCGTCGCCGTGATGGTCATCTTCACGATTGGTGAAATGCTGGCCTTTTCCCGGCAGCAAGCCTATAGCGCCAGTCTTTCTCATGACGATATGCGGGGACGCTATAGCGGATTCCTCGGTCTCGCGTGGTGCATCGGCAGCAGCAGTGGCGCCGCCGCCGGGCTTTGTGTTTACGAGTGGAGTCCGCACGCGCTGTGGTTGATTTGTGCCGCTTTCGGCGGTCTCGCGGCCCTGTGTCTGGCGTTCAGCAAACCAAGGGCAGGTGTTGTATGAAGGTGCCAGCGGGAATCCCACCCAAGGCTCCGTGCAGGCCAATGAAATTTCGTTTCGTCAACGGAAGCGATCCGCTACCCTCCTTATTCTCGTCCCCAACCCGATCAGGCTCTTCCCAAGCTCTCCTTCCTCACGCTCTCAAGTTTTTCCCAATGGATCGCCGACATTTCCTCCAAACCACCGCCGCCGCTTCCGTCGCTGGCTTTCCCTACGTCCTGGCCGAGCAAGCGCCGATCCTAGGACATGGCGACTTCCGCTACCGTCTCGTGCCGGGCTGGGGCGTGCTTGATGAGAAGACGCCGGTGAAGAACTGCCACGGCCTCGTCCGCGATCGCTCGGGAAATCTCATTCTTCTGACCGATCACCCGGACAACCAAGTCATCATCTACGACCGGGCCGGGAAGCTCCTGCACAAGTGGGGAACCCAGTTTCCTGGCGCGCACGGCCTCTCCATCGTGGCCGAGGGCACCCGGGAGGTTTTGTTCATTACCTGCCTGCAGACCCATCGCGTCGTCAAGACCACCCTCAGTGGCGAAGTGCTCCAGGAATGGCGTTGGCCGGAGAACACTGGGAAGTATGAGGAGGAGGAGCAATACAAACCTTCCTGGACCCTGCATCTGGCCGACGGCAGCTTCTTCGTGCTCGATGGCTACGGTCGGGATTTCATCACCCGCTACGATGCCTCCGGGGCCTTCGTGAAGATCTTTGGCGGGCAGGAGGGCGGCATTCTCCACTGGGGACCTCACGGCGGTATGGCCGATCTCCGGGATCCCGTTGCGCCCACGTTGCTCATCGCGATGAGCGATCAACAACACCTCCTTCGGCTCACTTTGGACGGTGCCAAGCTGGGCCAAGTCGATCTCCCCGGCGGCAACCCGCGCCAGATCCGGCCGCATCGAGCGAACTTCTTCGTCGCCCACCTCGCTGACAACTGGCCCACGGACCGGAATTCTCGCGGCTTTGTCTCCGTGCTCGATGCCGAGATGCGGGTGATTTCCAACATCGCCGGCACCGCGCCGGAGTATGATGATGCGGGCAAACTGCGGCCGATGAAGCACCAGGAAGAGATCTTCGCGCACCCGCACGACCTCATCGTGGATGAGGAGGACAGTCTCTATGTCGCCCAATTTGCTTCGGGGAATACCTATCCGTTGAAGCTGGAACGAGTCTGAGAAGCCATTGGTAACGTAGGCATTCCTGCCCGCTACGTGAATCCGTTCCGCACCTGGGGCGGGCAAGACGGTCGGACTCTTTTCGTTGTCGTGATCGTTGTCCCAATCGATTTTTCGACAACGACAACGACAACGATACGGGACTGGAAGGACCTCCCGCTCCCCATTTCCCTTGCCTCCGGGCCGGTTTTTCCCTTTGATCCGGGCGGTATGAAACCCCACCCATTCCTCACCGCTCTCGTCCTCACGCTCGCCACGATCCCCGTCCTCCGCGCTGCGGATGTCTGGACGCCGGAGCCTGGCTTCACGAGTCTTTACAACGGAGCCGACCTCACCGGATGGGGATACCGGGACAAAGAGGGCAAAGTGGTGGAAACCTTTGACGTCAAAGCCAGCGCCAGCGACGAACGCTACACGGCGAAGGGAGAATCCCTCACCGTCAACCCCTTCACCGAGGGCAAAGGACCGAAGCTGCGGCAGCTCTACACCACCCGGGAGTTTCCCAAGGATTTCATCTTGAAGCTGGAATTCCGTGCGGCGGTGGATGCGGACAGCGGGATCTTCCTGCGCAAACCACAGCTGCAGTGCCGCGATTACTTGGTGGCTGGACCTTATAAGGAGCTGAAGCAGTACAAACCGCAGGATTGGAATGTGATCGAAGTCGTGGTCAAGGACGGCAAAGCGCATTGCACCTGCAACGGCGAGGTGCTCGTCGACGCGCTCCAACTACCAGAGACCGGACCGATCGGATTGGAGGCTGACCGGGGGACGATGGAATACCGGCGGATTCAGGTGAAGGAATTGTAGAAGCGGCGTCCCGCCGCTTAGGAATAGGTCGCAAGCGGCAGGATGCCGCTTCTACGCAAAGCGGACCGGGGAGCTGTAGACGTTGTCTCGCGCGGCCTCTGTTCCTACTCGTCACCTGCGAACGCTTGCAAAATTCTTGGGCTCGGCCACGTGTCCCTCACCCTACCATGAACCGGATCTTCGCTCTGCTTCTGCTTTGCCCTGCGCTCTGTCTCGCCTCGCCTCACGTTGAGCATGTTTTCATCGTTAGCATCGACGGTGCCAAACCGGCCGTCCTGGCCGATAGCGAGATGCCGACGTTGAAGAAGATGGCCGCCGAAGGCGCGGTGACGTGGCAGGCGAGCACCATTTTTCCTTCCCTTACGCTGCCGGCGCACACCTCAATGCTTACCGGCGTGGGTCCCGAGAAGCACAACGTGCTGTGGAATGGCTATACGCCGATCAAGGGCTTGGTGAAAGTGCCCACCGTTTTCTCCCTGTTGCGCGCGGCTGAGCCTGATGCGGTGACCGCTATGTTTGTCGGCAAGGTGAAGTTCCGGCACCTCTGGCTGGCAAATTCTCTCAGCACGTTCGATTTTGGTGGCCCGCAGACGGATGCGCCGGTCGAGAGCGCGCCGGATGCCGAGAAGAACAAGATTCCCTCCCAAATGGTGGCTACGAACGCGGCGGCTTGGATCAAAGCAAACAAGCCGAAGTTGGCGTTCGTTCATTTCACCGATCCCGACAGCGCCGGACATGCGAGCGGGTGGGGTTCCCCTGAGCAGAAGGAAGCCTTCAAGGTTAGCGACCAAGCCTTGTGGCAGGTCTGGCAAGCCATCAAGGACGCCGACATCGCGGACTCGAGCGTAGTCATTATCAGCGCTGATCACGGTGGGCACGACAAGACGCACGGGTTGGATATTCCGGACGACATGATCATCCCATGGATCACCTGGGGTGTCGGCGTGAAGAAAGGTGCTGCAATCAGTGCTCCCGTGACCACTTTCGACACGGCGGCGACGGCGCTCTGGTTGCTCGGCTTGCCGGTGCCCGCCGAGTTCGATGGTAAGCCTGTGGTCTCCGCCTTTGATGATGCTTGGTCGTCCTAGAGATACGATCATTCCGTATTTGAGCGCAACGTCTCCCTGACGGAGGTTGACACCGCCGAGGAGTGCTTTACGACAGGTCGGGTGATCGGGGAGGGGATCTGTGGTCCGGTGACGCGACGTCTCCAGGAACTCTTCACCGCGAAGACCGCCACAGAGGGCGAGGTGATTCCTGGTTGAAGCGGCGCGCGGCCTCCCGGGGGCTTCACGCATCGTTTCGCGCGGCGAAAAGAAGAGTCTCGCTTTGGCTGTGCTGGATTTTGTGACTAGAATCTGGAAAATCGGATTCAACATGCACATCAAACTATTTGTCGGCTTGGCCCTGCTTGCGATTCCCACTGTCACGACAGCGAAAGAAGTGCGCTCCGCGCAACAGCCTACGGAGTGCCACCAGCATCACAGCTATCAGCCGATCGGGACCTTTCGTCTTTCCTCTCGGGGTACCCGCTACCGGGTCGATCACCCGCATGCTCTCCCCGGTTACCCAATCGGCGCCCGGCGTTATTACGGGGATCCGTCCTATTACGGCCACCGGCACGGGCAGCTCAGCTATTCGGGATCTCAACAGTACCGGATCTATTATCCTGCGGTAGATCACACCCAGTCTTCCAAGAACCGAATTCGGCGGGGCCGATGACGGTCAGGAGACGCGGCGCAGGCTCGCGGTTCTCTTTTCTAGTGTGACGATGCGATCGTAGAGTTCACGCTCCCGATCTTCCGACCGGCGCAGGCGTTCATCGGCCCGCTCCTTCAGGATGAGGGTTTTTTCGTAGTCCGCGCTCAATTCGGCGAACTCCCTCTTCGTCGACTCCAGCCGTTCGACGCGGGCGGCGGCTTCATCCAGAGCGGTGATCTTGGCTGCGAGTTCGTCCTCTGCCTTGTTGCGAGTGGTTTGAAGCTCTTCCATCCGGAGTTGGAAGGAGGTTTCCAGGTCTTTGAACTGGTGCTCCAATCCGCTGAGGAATTCCCGGTGCTGCGTGACACTGGCTTCCAGCTCGGCGTGCTCGCGGACGCGCTCGTCGATTTGTTTCCCAAGTTCGTTCCTCACGGCTTCCAATCCGGCGATCTCAGCTTCCCGGGCCGCCAGGAATGCCTCGCCACTGGACTGTTCCGCAGCGATCCGTTCGGTGACGGCTTCCAGGGCGGTGTTCCCTTCGTCGACCTTCGTGCGAACGTCATCGAGTTCCTCCCGGTGACGCAGCATCATTGCATCGTGCTCGGCCGTTTGGGACTTGATGCGGGCTTCCAACTTCCGGAGTTCCCGTTCCCGGGTATCGACCAGGGTTTGCAGACGGACCAGGTTGCCCATGACTTCCGCCAGTGAAGCACGCTGGGTAGCCAGCTCTTGTTCCCGGGCGGCGCACTGCTTGGTCAAACGATCGCGATCCGTGGTGGCGTCCTCGATTTCTCCAGCGAGTTCTTCCCGCGCCCGCTGCATCGCCTCCAATTCCGCGGTGCAGAGCCGAAGCTCGGCCTGGCGTTGCTCCAGAGTGGCTTCCACTTGATCGAGCCGCGCTTGCTCGGCGTCGGCAGCCTCGGTCGCACCCTGACGGGCTTCGTCGAGCCGGCGAATTTCGGCCTCGATCCCGGCGACATCGTCTTTGCGAAGCGCCAGAGTGGCGTCGAGCGATTCCAACTCCTTGGATCCCAGGGAACGCATTTCACCGAGCTCGCCGATCTGTTGGCGAAGATTCGCCGCCTCTTCGCGGACCTGATCCCGTTCGGCCGTGGCCTCCGCAAGCGTCTCGACGAGCTTGGCCAAGTTTTGGCGTTCGGTCTCGGTCTGCCCCTGCAACTCCGCGAGCTGGGAGCGGGCCGCCGTTTCCTGACCTTGCAGCGACTCCAGCTCTGCGGTGGCCTGGCCTGCCAGCTTCTCAGCTACGGTGAGTTCCCGTTTCCGGGCGACGACCTGGGCGGTCAATTCTTCCAATTTGCCGAGTTCGGCCACTTGCTTTGCCTCGACGTCTTTGAGAGCGACGCAAAGCCGGTCACCCTGATCTCGCAAGGCATCGCGATTGGCTTCTGCGGCGACCGCGTCTTCCCGGAGGGTTTCCAGGGTTTCGCGCAAGCCGTTCACTTCTTGGCCCAGGGTCTCGGAGTTCTCCCGCTCCAGGCTGCAGAGAGTGGTCAGTTCTTCAAGTTCGACCCGGCTGACTTCGGCTGCGGCGGCTTCCTCGTCACGCTGTTTTTGGAGAGACTCCAACTCGATCCGGAGGCTGGCCAGGTCGGTTTGCGCCGATTCAAGCTCCTGCGACACAGTGTCATGGTCCCTGCGGCAGGTGGCGAGCTTCTCCGCTTCCACCGGGAGGACGGCCTCATAGCCCTCGACGTCTTTTTGCAGCCTTTCCACCCAGTCTTGGAGCCGGTCGATGGATTCGCGCAGCTTGGTCTCTTCCTCCTTGAAGCGCTCCAACTTGCGGGCCCGATCGGCGAAAGACGCCTCCGCGTTCTGGAGTTCCTCGACCTGCAACTGGAGGTTGGCCCGTGTTTCTTCCAGCTGGCTGACCTTGGCCTTGGCCGTTTCCATCTCGCGAGCGACGTCTCGGGCGGAAGCGATCTGGGTCTTGAGTTGCTTCAGCTCGCGGGTTTTGGCGGCGATGGCGGCCTCGGTCCCTTGTAGTTTCTTGGCTGGGTTGACGCCGAGCAAACTGAGGCCGAACCAACCGGACGCATCCATGCCGGCCTGCCTCACCCGGTTCAGTTCCGCGCGCGCCGTTCCCAACTCACGGCGAAGGGACTCAACTTCAGTCTCCACGTTCTGGCTTTCTTCGGGCGAAGTCCGCGACCCATCGAGAACCCCGGTCTCTCCGTCGGCGACCAGTTCGAGGACGTCATCGATTTCGCCAAAGTGGAGCGGATCGTCTCCAAGGCCGGCGGTGGAGGTGTTGCGCTGGCCGTCGCTTTCGTCGTGCGACCCAAGACGGGTGAGCTCCAGGGACTCATCGACAGTCGACAGAGTTTCGGATCCGGCTTGAGGATTAGGATTGAGTTGGTTGTCGCGGAACATGGTGAGTGTTGGCTAGAAACTTAATTAATACGTAATTTCAGTATATCTATAATTACTGCCATCCTGCCAGTCAACTAGAAATTATGGTATAGCGATAAATTTCTGGTGGAGGTTGTGAGTCAAAGGCCTAGCAACCCCTGGATCCACGTGGCAAGCGCATTGCGGCGGATTCGCGAAGTCGACCACTCCACGCCGGCGTCAGTCGATTCCAGATGCTCGGACTCGGGGGACGAATCGAGCCCTGACAGGGCGATGCCCGGATCCCAGGAAGCGGGGCGCGTCGCCCTCTCAGTTGTCCAATCCGCTCCGGTAAATCCGGACGAAATTGAGGCTCTGCTCGATCGCGGGACGGACCACGGCGCTTTCCAGCCAGTCGGGGATCTGATCGCCGATCAGGCGGCGGGTCGCGAATTCCGGGCGCCAGTCGATGGCTACTTTGCGCTCGCGAAGGCTTCTGGCGACGGCTTCTTCATCCAGGGCAACCTTGGCCCGGTGGGTGTAGTAAGCGGCCAGGGTTTCGCCGCCGGACCGGGATTCCCGCTCCCACTGAGGCATCAGTTGGGCAAGGACCCGGACGTCGTTGAGTCCCTTGCGCAAACCCATCCCGGAGGAGGGGGCCACCTGTCCACAGGCGTCTCCGGCCAGGAGAATTCCGGCTTCCCCAGCACCTTGCGGACGATTGAGGTGAAGCACGCTTTCCTCGATGGGCGAGGTGATCCGGAACGGGCCGACGTAGGGGACGAGTCCCTCGACGGTGCGATTGAGCACGGCCAGGGCATCGTCTTGGAGCAGGGCGCGGCGGCGCTTGTCCTCGGGACGCCAGTAGCTCAGGAAATTGGCGCGGATTGGGCTGCCTTCGTGGGCGAAGAGCTTGAGGTAGCCGTAGCCGTGACCGGTGTGGGTGGAGCGGAACACCAGAGCCGGGTGGCTCATCCGCTCCGCATCCTCCAGTTCCAAGTCCCAGGCGAAGTTCAGGGAGTAGTGCGGACAAACCGGCTTTTCGGGCAGACTCAACAGTTTCCCGGTTGTGCCGTCCCCGCCGGTGGCCACCACGACCATCCACCCACAAATGACCCGGCCGGACTTGAGCCGCACACTTTTCACTCTGCCCTCCGCAGAGACCTGGACCGCCGTATCCCAGACGAGAGTGGCCACTTTGCTCAGGGCTGGCCGCAGGCTTTCGGTGAGCTGGTCGTAGCGAGCCGCATAGGGCGCTTCGCGAGAGGCTTGCACCAGATGGCCGTTGCGAAAGTGCGCGATGGAATCGAGCGGAATCAGGGCCGGGCGGATCTTCTCGAAGATGCCCAGTTCGCGGTAGAGGTTCACCACATGGTGGGAAAGCTCCTCCAGGCGCAGGGTTTGCGGCACGGTTTGGTGTTCTTCGCACACGCAGACACGGTAACCATCCGCCGCCAGCTTCCAGGCGAGCGCAGACCCCACAGGACCTGCCCCGACGACGATCACGTCGTAGAGTTGGTTGTGGGTGCTGCCTGACTGAACCATAATGTCAGGCCATCTTAACTAAAATCAACGGGGTCGCAACGCGATTCCCTCACAAAGTTCCGGTCACTTCGCCGCCGCGAACGCCGGGAAGTCCAGGTAACCCTTGGCCCCAGTACTCAGATACCAAGCGGACATCGGCGCATCCTCAGCCAGCGGCCAGCCGTTCGCGATGCGTTCCACATAATCCGGGTTGCTGATCAGGGGACGTCCGATGGCGATGAGATCGGCGTCGCCGGCGGCCAAGCGCGCTTCGGCGGATGCGGGGTCGTATCCGGTGTTCCCGATGAGCGGTCCCTGAAACACGCCGCGGAACTCAGTCAGCGTCATCGGCTCGCCCAGCTGGTGAAACCCAAATCCGAGGCCGTCCATGATGTGCAGGTAGGCGACGCCCAATGGATCGAGCCGGGAAGCGGCATAGGTGAACTGCTCCCGAAAATCGGGGGAACCCATGTCGTTGAAATTCCCATTCGGAGAGAAGCGCACTCCCACCCGGTTGGCCGGCCAGACCGTGAAGATGGCGTCGAGAATTTCCAGGAGAAGCCGGGCGCGGTTTTCGATGCTCCCGCCGTAAGCATCCGTGCGATGATTGGTCCGGCTCTGCATGAAGGTATCCAGGAGATAGCCGTTGGCGGAGTGAATCTCGATGCCGTCGAAGCCGGCTTCCAAGGCGCGTGCGGCGGCCCGGCGGTAATCTTCGATCACCCCGGGGATCTCGTGGGTTTCCAAGGCCCGTGGCGTTTCATAGGGCTCTTTGCCTTTGGGCGTGTGCATCGTGTCGCCGTTGATCTTGATGGCGGAAGGAGCCACTGCCGGCTGGCCATCGTGGAAGCTGGAATGCGAGGCGCGGCCGCAGTGCCAGAGTTGCAGGAAGATCTTCCCGTCGTGCGCATGAACCGCCTCGGTGATCTTCTTCCAACCCGCCGTCATCTCGTCCGAGTAGATCCCCGGAGAATCGTTCCAGCCATTCGCCTGGGGGGAGATGGTGGTGGCCTCGCTCACGATCAAGCCCACCGAAGCTCGCTGCACATAATAATCGACCATCAGGTCATTCGGCACCCGGCTGGCACCCGCCCGCGCCCGGGTCATCGGTGCCATCACCACGCGGTTGGCCAGCGCAAGTCCGGAGAGGTTGTAGGGACTGAGGAGGTGAGGGAAGGATGTGCTCATGGCGAGCCTTTCGACGCCCGTTCCTCTCCCGACTTACGCAATTCGATGATCCGGTAGGCACCGCCCATCAAGCTAGGCTCATCGGAGATCGTAACGGCGGGTACGCCGCACAACATAGGCTCCAGGCTGCGGTTGATGTCGGTTCCGAACGGCCGCATCAAGAGCGCATTGAGCAGGGCGCGCCCGACCGAAGGCTGCTGTCCTGCCGCGAGGAACTTGTCGAAAACCACCACCCGTCCTCCCGGGCGCAGCACCCGGAAGGTCTCCAGAAGGACCGACCGCGGATCGTCGGCCACGCTCAGGATGAGAAACAAGATCGCCGCATCGAACATCGCGTCAGGGTAGGGGAGCGCTTCGGCGTTGCCCCTCTCCAAGACGATTTTCCGTCCCGGGAGCGGGAGTTTGCCGCGCGCTTTGGCCAGCATCGCTTCGCTCAAATCGATCCCCGTGGCGGCCACTCCCTCGGGGAGGAAGGCCAGATCCGGGCCGGTGCCGACGCCGACGATGAGAACATGCTCTCCAGAGCGCAGCTGGAGGAGACTGAGCGCCCGCTTTCGTTCGCGGACGATGAAGGGTAAACCGACGAACCGGTCATAGACCGGGGCCCAAAGGCCGTAAATGAAACGGTTCCAGCGGTTCTGAAAGCTCATCCTTTTCCTCGGAAGGGATCCACTCTGCCGCAAGCTTAGCTGTCGGCCCGCAGGTTGTCACCAAAAGGTAGAAGCGGCGTCCCGCCGCTTAGCGATCGTTCCCGGGCGTCAAATCGACCATGCGGCCACCAGCCTTGACTGCCGCCGAGATCATCCACCAGATCGGAACGAGCATGGTTCAAACGCCTCCCCGGCCTGGCGAGGGCGAGTTGGTGAAGACCTTCCTCATTCCCGGCCAAGCGCCGCATGGCGAGGGGGGGGGCTGATCACGGGAAGTAATTCGCCCAGATACCCGCTTGAGATTCAGACGATAGAGGCAGTAAGTCCCGATTCGCCCACCAGCCGACGGATATCAGGAAAAAGATCCAAGCGGTCAAAGTCCAGCCGTCGATGCCGTTGAATTTATCCACGGATGACTGGAGAGTGCCGCATAACGCCAGACCCGGTCAGCCCTGCTTCTCCGGATCGGCAAGGCCGGCAAAGATCTCAGTCAACGGCAGTTCGAATCCGGGAAGGATGTCCGGGCAGACCAGTGAGTCGTGGTGGGCCAGGGTGAAGCCCTTTGACTCCACGGGAGAGCGGAACACCGTCACCATGCGGACCCGGATGCTGATGACCCAGACCTCCCTCACGCCGATCTCGAAGTATTCGGTGACTTTCTCCATCACATCATCCCAGGCGTTGCTGGGTGACATGATCTCGATGGCCAGATCGGGAGCGACGTGGAGAGCACTCACGTGCGCGGGCTGGGCGGCGAGCCGGTCCCGGGAGACGAAGGCCAGATCGATTCCTCGTCCCGTGTCCGGACCGCGCCGGACGAGGACGGTGACGTCTCCGCCGTAGGCTTTTCCGAGGCCGTTTTTGCGTACAAACGCCCGCAAGGGCTCGCCAACGTTCAGGAGCACTTCCGAGTGGTCGGGATTGTTGTTGCCCATGAGTTTGACCTTTCCGCTCACCAGTTCGGCCACCTCGCCGAAATCGATTTCAGCGAACTGCTCCAGGGTGAGGAGTTCCTCGCGGACATCCTCGGTGACGACGGCGGCGGACATTGTCGAACCTTAGCCGAGGCGACCGGGAAACTCAAGCCTGACGATCAATGCGGGAGGGGAGGGATGATTGCCGTCGGGACGACGACAACACACACAGCCGGGACGGCTGGATTACGTGGCCGCAAGCCTCGGCATTGGAGCCTCCCTGGGTGCGAATGAATGTGATGGATGACCAAGGAACGCCACGGGTGTTTGTTTTGCCCCAACGGGGCAGCGGATTCAAACCACAGCTGCGGTGCCGCTACAGGTGAAACAGCTGTAGAAGCGGCGTCCCGCCGCTTGGAAACGATCCCTAAACCTAGCGAGGGCACGAAGCCAATGCGAGTTGACAGTGATTGGACATCGCTTGGGAAGCGCCCCCACGAGAGGATCGTGGAAATTCCCAAACTTCATTTCCAGCCTCATTCTTTGTGCGAGCCTCAGCATTTCTGCTTCTAGGCTAAGCGGCAGGATGCCGCTTCTACGTAAAGCTGGCTGGCTGGCCGGTGGACTCAAGCACAGCGTGCCATAGTTCCTTGGTCGGATCGACCTTGCGGCGTCCGTGGATGACGACGTCCAGAGGGAGGTTCACGAAGTGCCCGTGCCAACGTCCCACGAGCATGCCAGTCTTTCCGGCGACGGCGGCGTGAACCGCGTTCTGGGCGAGCCGGGAGCAGTAGACGTTGTCTTGTGCGTTCGCGGGCACACTGCGGACGATATAGCTTGGGTCTATATATTTGAGGTTCACCTCGGTGCGCCGTTCTTTGAAGAAGGCGTTGATCCGGTCCTTCAGAAAGAGACCGATATCGCCGTAGCGCTGGTTCCCGCTTGCGTCGGCGGCATCGGAGGCACTTTGCATGAGGTGCTGGCCCGCGCCCTCCGCGACGACGATGACGACGGCCCCGCGTTTCATGAGGCGATAACGGAGGTTTTCCAGCAGGCCACGCGGCCCCTCGAGTTCAAACGGCACCTCAGGGATGAGAACAAAGTCCACGTTGCTGCCCGCCAAGGCGGCGAAGCAGGCGATGAATCCGGAGTCCCGACCCATCAGCTTGACCAGGCCGACGCCGTTGACCGCACCACTGGCCTCGGTAAATCCGCACTTTACGGCCTGGACGGCTTCGGCAAATGCGGTCTCGAACCCGAAGCTCTTGTCCAGATACATGATGTCATTGTCAATCGTCTTGGGAATGCCAACGATGGCCTTTTTCAAGCCGCGTCGGGCCACTTCCTTGGCGATCTCCGCCGCCCCGCGCAGGGTGCCATCCCCGCCGATCACGAAAAGGATGTCCACCTTCATGTCGTCCAAAGTGTCCACCATGTCGGCCACATTCTGCGGTCCACGGGAACTGCCCAGGATCGTGCCGCCGAAGTTATGCGCTTGGGCGACGGATTCCGGCCGCAGAGTCAAGGGCGTGTGCCCGTAGCGCTGCACCAGCCCCTCGTAACCATAGCGGAAGCCATAGACTCGGGTGATGCCGTATTGGAAATGGCACTGATTGACAATGCCGCGGATGATGTCATTCAGCCCTGGGCAAAGGCCGCCACAGGTCACGATGCCCACGGTGGTGCGCGCCGGATCAAAGAAAATCTTCTCGCGCGGCCCCGCCTCCTCAAAGCTCAGGATCATCCCGTCGGTGTCCACGTCCCGGGTGTGACTGCGGTAGTAGATGCGGTCCCCCTCCGAACGGAACGGAGCCTCCGAGCTGCCGATATGGCGCAGGGGAGAGGGAATTTGACACGGGCCGAGCGAAGGTATGCTGAGATCCACGGGGGAGGGGAAAGCACGAGAAGTGCCAGGATTCCCACCGGTCTAATGAGACGGGCCAAAGGAACAGACGAAGTCATTCGGGCCAGCCTGATGTAACCTTGTGTCTTGGTCGGGATCGCGTCCGGGCCTGAGCATCCTAGCTGGGGAGTGTCTGAAGGTTGTCGGGGTAGAAGCGGCGTCCCGCCGCTTGGAAACCATCCATCAGCCTAGATTCGGAAATGCGGATCCTCGCACAAGGCACAAAGAGTCAGGTTGGAGATGAAGTTTGGGAATTTCAACCACTCACTCATGAGGGGAACGTTCCAGGCCCCTGTCAACTCGCATTGGCTTCCCGCACGCTCAGCGGCGCGCTCACGTGGTCACGTGCGACCTTCCGCACGGTCAGACGAAGTCCTCGTGCTGTCATGTGCGACCGCCCACATGGTCAGACGAAGGCCTCGTATGGTCACGTGCGACCGCCCACAGGGTCAGCGGAGTGCTCACGTGGTCATATGCGACCACCCAAACGGTCAGACGAGGGCCTCGCGTGGTCGTGTTCGACCTCCCGCACGGTCAAACGAAGGCCTCGGGTGGTCATGTTCGAGGCCGATCAGGCCCTGCTCCTTTCTCACGCTCTCCGCTTCTCACGCTCTCACCGCTTGCCGCCAAGCCACCGTGGCAACCAACTCCCGCTCCGGGCTCCGTCTACTCTCTGTATGTCTCACGATCTTTACCAATTGCGGGAAGCAGGAGTGACGGTTAAACTCAATGGACATGTTCAACTACGCCGGCTACTTTGAGCGTCGCCTCGGATTGTGTGGCGGTGCGCTGGTCATCAAAGGTACCCGCGTCCCTGTGCGCACTCTGCTCGCTAGCCTCGCGGAAGGTGCGACGGAGGCCGAGGTCCTCGCGGATTTTCCCACCGTGACCCATGACGGACTACGGGCAGTTATTGCATTTGCCGCCGCTTCCGCAGGAGATGATTTTCCCGTCCCACCTATACCAGCGGTGACGGTGTGAGGATCAAACTGGACGAGAATTTGCCGGAGGCGTTGGTCAATGAACTCGCGGCCCTGAATCACGACGTCGATAACGTCCGGCAGGAAGGGTAGGCGGGCCACGATGATCCGGAAATCTGGGCGGCGGCTCAAGCGGAGGGTCGCTTTCTCATCACCCAAGACCTCGACTTTTCCGACGTTCGGGAATTTCAGCCCGGCACCCATAACGGGTTGTTGCTCGTGCGTCTCCCCGGGGCTGGGCGCTTGGCGCTCACCCAGAAGATTGCCGAAGTGTTCGACCGTGAAGATGTCGAATCATGGACACGTTGCTTTGTGATTCTCACACCGCACAAGGTTCGCGTGGTGCGGCCACCGTCGTAGGCCGATCAGGCCCTGCTCCTTCCTCACGGTCTCCGCTTCTCACGCTCTCCGCTTCTCACGCTCTTACCGCTTGCCTCCAAACTGCCCGCCAAACAAGCCGCGACGCGGGCTCCGGCTTCCGGCTCGGGCTGCGCCACGGAATCCGGCTCGGTGACCTGCGCTTTTTTCGTTCGGACTGGGCGGAAACCATTGCCGTAGCTTTCAGACATCCACCTGGCCAAGAATCTCCTCCATCACCCGTCCGCATTCAACCATCAGCGCCGGCTCATAATCCATGGCGGCCAACCGGCTGGCCAGGATGGAACGTTCGATGCGACCCGCTTTGATCAATCCGGCAATGGTGTTGATATCTTTCAGTCCGCGATCGCTGCCTCCTCTGCCCAGTCTAAGCGCCCATCGAGATCTCGCCGTCGCGGACACCTTCGACACCGCGATGTCTACGGGATCGAGCGCAAAAACGTCCTCGAAACCAGCAATAAGGAAGAGCCAAACACCAAGATGCGACCGCTCGGCCGCAACACCCGGACCGCCGCGATCAATCGCTCTAATGCGCCGAGGTCCACGAGAACTGGTCAAGTTCTTCCCGAGTCAAGATCCCGGGCATCGGAGCGAATTCCTTGAAGAACACGGCTTCGGCGGACTGGTCCCGGAGCAATTCCAAAAGCTTCGCGAGTCCCGCTTCCGAAACGGTCGCCTCAATCAGCAACGCACGCCACTCCGTCAACCGTTCCACCGCAGAATGCCCCTGAGCTAGCCACCGCTCCACGTTCTCCAGCGGAATCGCCACGAGCAGCGGATTCTCCTCGATCTTGGCGGCCATCAATCGGAATCGGTCAACCAAAACCTCATCGCCGGGCCGCTCGGCCCGAGCGTCGAGATAAGCGAAGGTATCGACGGCGGACATCCCTTCAATCTGCCACGGAAGTGCGGCACAGCCAAGTGGCGATTGCCTAGTCAGACCAAGGCCGATCAGGCCCTGCTCCTTTCTCACGCTCTCCGCCTCTCACGCTCTCACCGTTTGACGGGGGGAGTGGAACCAGCCTGGCGCCAACACGTTTCCATCACCCTTTCTCTCGGTAGGGAACCTTCTTGCGGTAGGACTCCAACCGAGTGCCGAAATCTTTCTTCGAAGCCTCCGGTGCGGACTCAAGGGCCTTGAGCTGGCAGTCCACCGCCTGGTCGAACTGGCCTGCCTCAGCGAAAGCTGCGGCTAGCGTGTCCAAATAGTCGGCATTCACTCGATTGGTGGCCTCCACTGCGGCCTGTGCAAGTTTTACAGCCAGAGCGCCGTTCCTTTTGGCCTGATTTGGAGCGGTGGCCAATTCCCATGCGATGTCATTCAACCCGAGGATTCGCTTCGTTCGCAACGTAGGATCCGATGGTAACGCCAACACCTCCTCCGTCAGCGAAGCGTCCGTCGACGCAAAGCGGATGGCGTCTGAAACATGGTCATCCAGCGCTTCAGGCAGAGCCAGCAGCTCGCGGTAAACAACCCAGGCTTGCGCTTGCTTTCCGACGTCACTGAGCACTTGCGCCAATCCCCAGTGGGCGTCACTCACATTTAGTCCAACTGGCTGTTCCTTGGCCTGCTGCAACAGAGGCAATGCATCCGCCGATCTCTTGGCGGTGCGAAGTGCGGTGCCAAGCTCGTATCGCAGCAATCCGGCGTGGTCCTTATACCGCTCAACAGCCTCGCCCAGCCAGATGCTAGCGGCGTCATTTTCACCTGCTTGAACTGCCTTCCGTAGCGCGGATGCGTAGTCGTCCGCAGTTCCAAAACCTGTGCTCAGCAGGGATTTCCACACATCCAATGTCTCTCCCCCGGGGAGTAAGGCCAATCCCCTCAGTGCCTCCGATGCGTTACTGCGGGTCGCCTCGTCGCCCGCCGCAGCCTGGGACTGCAATTCAGAGGTGAGCGCTGACAACAAATCCCGGTCAGACGTGATCGCCAATGCTTGCCGGAGCGGCTCCTTTTGCGGAACGTGCCAACCCAATTTTTGGATTCCCTCGGCACTCGCGAATTCCGGATTCCCGGATACGGCGCGGACAAAGAACCTCGCCACATCGGAAGGCGCCTGCCCGCTCGCGGCGGCGCTTCCGGCAAGGCCAGCCCACAGGTCGGCACTCGGGGCTACGTCATCCGACGGAGATTGCTCCGCAGCAGCCAGCGCGGCCAGGAACCGCTCATGAGCTTTCCCCGGTTCTCCCAAATTCATCAGGGCCCAACTTTCCATCCGGAGCGATTCTTCCAGTTGCTCATTACCTTTTGCCATGGCCCGGACCCGATCAAAGATGATGCGACATTCCTCCGGATGCGCGTGATCCGGCTCCGAAGAAAAATAGCCCGCTGAAACCAGGTGGGTGACCTCCGCCTCCGGGTGCTCCGCGAGTTCCTTGAACTCGGTCCAAGCTTCCTCTTGTATCCCGAGGTCGTCCAAAAGTTTCGCCAGCCCGAAGTATGAGTGGCTAATGTTGAGTCCCAATGGATTCTCCCGAGCAAGGCGGAAATACGGCAACGCCTCCTCATCCGCGCCGAGGGTCCGCAGCGCGGTGCCGAACTGGTAATTCAGCAAACCGAAGGACTTTGGAAACCGAGAGATTCCCGCCTGGAAAATCTCCCGGCATGCCTTCCCGTCATTGATCTCCGCGGCCAAAGCTCCTGCGGATTGCACGTCACTTTCGCTCGCGAAATCCGTGGAAAGCAATTCCCGCCACCTACCCAAGGCAGCAACTCCCGTCCGCGATTTCGCGAGTAGGCGGAGCACGCCAGCCCCAGCTTCTTCCTCCATGGCTGGAAGTGTGGCCTCCAGGCGTGGAATCAGCTCCGAAACTATGGATGTCGCGTCCCAGTCATCCGAGCTTAAGGCCCGAGTTCCCAGCCTCGCCAACTTGGCAACTGGGAGGTCGTCAACCCAGGACATCCCTTCCGCCGTCCAAGCCTTAGCTTGTTCGATGGCCGCCTGAACGTCTTTGACTCCTGCATAGTCAACTACTTGCTCACTAATAATTTCGTTCCGGACCGCTGTAAAAGCGATGGCACGATGACTTGGAGCCACCAACCCGAGGACGTCGGGCAATGTGCAAGGCGGGGTGTCCGCCACAGCCGCGCCGAACTGGGCATAGAATTCTTCGCGTTGGCCTTCTGGCAACGCGGCAACCAAGTTGCTCCCGGTGATGAACCGCATGGCAGCTAGGCGAGGACTTCCGCTCTTCAGGGCTGCTCCTGCCTGTTCCGCCACCGTTCCGGCAGCCAAGACGACTGCGGCGTGCGGCCGCTCTTTCTGTTCTGCGGTGAGTCTCGAATAATACACGGGCAGCGCGGCCCAATTCTGCGCCTGCAAGACCTTGGTGTAGTGGAGCCAGTTCTTCTCTCCCTCACTCAGATCTGCGCGGCGAAGGATGCCGAGGGAGGACCAGCGCGGGACATTGTGGTAAGGCGTTTCGCTGGAGTTGTAGGTAATTCGCGTCGAATCGTTCCAACGCAGATCCTCGGTGCCGGAGTCGAACTTACACCAGCCTTCCTTGAGATACACATAGAGATTTGTCTCGACAGACCCGATGGCCTCCCACAGCTTGATGGCCTTATCAGCTGAGCCGCTGGCCAAGGTTTGGCCGTCCGGGCTCCACGCCACGCTTTTCACAGATGCCGAGTGCCCCGCCAGGGTCGCCTTTTCTTTGCCTCTGGCCAGGTCCCACAGCTTGACGGTGCTGTCATCCGAGCCGCTAGCCAGGGTTTGGCCGTCCGGGCTCCACGCCACACTATTCACGGGTCCCGGGTGCCCCGCCAGGGTCGACGTTTCCCTGCCGCTTGTCACGTCCCACAGCTTAAGGGTGCTGTCATCCGAACCGCTAGCCAGAGTATGGCCGTCCGGGCTCCACGCCACACTATTTACGGGTCCCGGGTGCCCCGCCAGGGTCGACGTTTCCCTGCCGCTTGTCACGTCCCACAGCTTGATGCTCTTATCATCCGATCCGCTGGCCAAGGTTTGGCCGTCCGGGCTCCACGCCACGCTATTGACAGGTCCGGAGTGCGCCGCCAAGGCCGCCTTTTCCTTGCCGCTGGGCATCTCCCAAAGCTGAATGCTGTTGTCCGATGATCCGCTGGCCAAGGTCTGACCGTCCGGGCTCCACGCCACGCTATTGACGAGTCCCGAGTGCGTCGCCAGGGTCGCCTTTTCCTTGCCGCTTGCCACCTCCCACAGCTTGATGGTGCTATCCCCCGATCCGCTGGCCAGGGTTTGGCCGTCCGGGCTCCACGCCACGCTCCTCGCGGGGCCGGAGTGTCTCGCCGCAGTCGGCTTTTCCTTGCCGCTTGCCACCTCCCACAGCTTGATGGTGCCGTCATCGGAGCCGCTGGCTAGAGTTTGGCCGTCCGGGCTCCACATAGCCATAGTCACTCCATCCGAGTGCCTCGCCAGGGTCGACTTCTCTCTGCCGCTAGCCACGTCCCACAGCTTGATACTCTTATCGTCCGAGCCGCTGGCGAGGGTTTGGCCGTCCGGGCTCCACGCCACCCTGGTCACCCAATTCGAGTGCCCCGCCAGGGTCGCCGTTTCCCTGCCGCTTCTCACGTCCCAAAGCTTGATACTCTTATCATCCGAGCCGCTGGCAAGGGTCTGGCCGTCTGGGCTCCACGCCACGCTGAATACGTTTCCCGAGTGCCCCGACAGGCTTGCCGTTTCCTTGCCGCTTCTCACGTCCCAAAGCTTTATACTCTCATCATCGGATCCGCTGGCCAAGGTTTGGCCGTCCGGGCTCCACGCTACGCTGAAGACGTTTCCGGAGTGCCCCGCCAGGCTTGCCGTTGCCTTGCCGCTAGCCACGTCCCAAAGCTTGATGCTCTTATCATCCGATCCGCTGGCCAAGCTTTGGCCGTCCGGGCTCCACGCCACTCTCCTTACCCTCCCCGAGTGCCCTACTAGGGTCAATTTCTCTTTCCCCGTCACCGGATTCCACAGTGTAACGGTGTCGTCCCATGAACCACCGGCCAGGGTCTGGCCGTCCGGGCTCCACGCCACGCTCAAGACACTTCCAGAGTGCCCCGCCAGGGTCGCCTGTTCCTTTCCCGTCGTCGAATCCCACAGTTTCACGCTCCTGTCCTGGGAGCCGCTAGCGAGGGTTTTGCCGTCCGGGCTCCAGGCCACTTCAACGACGCCTCCGGAGTGCCCCGCAAGCGTCGCTTTTTCCTGGCCGCTGGCCACGTCCCACAGCTTGATGCTTTTGTCAGAGGAGCCGCTCGCCAGTGTCTGGCCGTCCGGACTCCAGGCCACGCTCCAAACCATTCCAGAGTGTTGTGACGCGACTGGGGATGACCACACAAAGGGCCGGGCGGTCGCCACGGCGATTTGGTGATAAGCTTTGGCTGCTTCCTTTCCGCCGAGTAAGGACGGAAAGTCCTTACTCGGCGGAGTTAGGTAGCTCCTACCTCGACGAATGTATCGGCTATAGGCGGCCTCCATGTCCAATCGAGCCTCACGGAGGAAAAACGAAGGAAATGCTTTACCTCGGTCGGGTTCATCCATAGCAATCGGGGCAGCTTTGCCTAGCCCCTCGAAACCCACAGCACGGGCTGCGTAGAAGATGGCTTCAACTTCCTGCTTTCGTTCCCGGGCCAATTCTGCTCTAAGCATCCAACCTCGGCCTGCCTGGACCCGCGCCTCTACGGTTTGCAGCTGCGCTTCTTGCCGCTCAGCTACGGCCGCAAACGTGGCCAACGTCGCCACGATTGAAACGAGTGATGTCCCAGCGACCGCCAATCGAAGGAGGCTTACCCTGATTTTTCGCTCTTTCCCTTCCCGCTGGCTTGTTTCGACGAATTTCCTCTCCAGTTCGCCCAAGCCGCCAATCCGCTCAAACTCACCGTCCCGCTCCAACTCAACCGCCCGTTCGAGCCGCGACCCTTGCCACAGTTCGTCTCTTGCGGCACGGGGCTTCCGGTTCTTGATCCGGCATTCCCATTCCCTCGCGCTGCGGCTCAGCTCATTGCGCAACTTGATCGCTTCGCGGCTCTCCCCGATCCACTTCTCAAATTCTTCCCATCCTTTGATGAGAGCCTCATGCGCCAGATTGATCACCGGATTCTGCTCGTCCCCGTCTTCCGTGCTCGCGATGAGAAACCGCTCGTCCTCGACCAATGCCCGCAAGAGCTTTTCCCCGTGGTCGCCTCCGGCCTCCACGAGGCGTGAACGGGTTGCGGATCGGGAAACGGAAGTGAATCGATCATCCGTTTCCCGAACATCGATGAGACTGAGCAGGATGTGGCGGACGGCCCGTTGCTGATCGACCGTTTTCTTCGCGTAGAAATGGGTGACCCGCTGGCGCAAGGCCCCTTCCACGCCATCAATGGCGGTATATGAGTCGCGGTGGATCTGCCGTGCTCCGAATGGGGAATCGCCGCCCCGTTCCCGCTCCTTCTCCCAGAGTTGCTGCAGGGCATACTGGAGCCATGGCAACATCCCGGGTTGGCCTTCCACTTGGCTGGCGATGCGCGGGACCAATCCGTCCTCGAACCGCACCCCGTGCAGGGCGGCGGGGAGTTCGATCATTTCGCACAATTCCTCATAAGTGGGGGCTGTGATCCTGCTGAGGTTCGGATCCGTGAGCGCGTAGAGCGCGTCGAAGTCCCGCAAGTCACCAATGAAGTCGTCCCGCATCGCCAGAACCACGCGGACCGCCGGAGCGCCACTTGGTAGCTTGCAGTCCGAAGTAGCCGCCTGGACCACCGAGGAGACGAAGTCCCGAACAAACGACGCGCCTTTCCCGGCACGGGTGAAGATCTCCTCGAATTGATCGATGAAGATGAACCACGGCTGGTGGAACCCAGGGTCTGACGGATGAGCTCCTGCCTTCCACGTTTCGTAGAGGTCGATGAACGCGGTGGGGGAGGGAATCCCGGCGCTTTCGGTCAAGCTGTGAGGAAGCCCGGCGGCACCGAGCGCATTTCGCCAAGCGGCGAAGGGATCAATGTCCGGGTTGAAGACAATGACCTTCCCTTCGCGATGGGCGTCCTTCCAGCGAGGAATCACTCCGGCCCGGATGACGGACGATTTCCCGCTGCCCGAATTCCCAAATACAGTGACCAATGCGGAGGTCTCCACCTTTGCCAACAACTGCGCCGTCAGGCTGGTGCGTCCAAAGAAGTAGTCCTTGTTCTCGGCTTCAAATTTCTGCAACCCCCGATAAGGATTCACCACATTCAGAACCGTGGCGATCTGTCGCCCTGGGCTGGCAGGAACCAGCTCCGGGATCACGAGGACCTCCACTTTCAGCCCGTCGATGGTCTCGAATGGGGTGCGGTCGATGCCTTGAGCGAGAATGCGGTGCTCGCGAAATGCGGCTTGAAGAGCTTGAAGGTCCGGGGGTTCAGGCGCATTCCGGTGGTCCAAATCCCTCGATGCCTTGGGCGCTGGGACAAAGACGTAGACCGGACGCCCGTGATGTCTGGCGAGCAGATACTCCCACTGCGTGTAAGAATGCCGTTCCGTGGTGACGTGAGCGAATGCTTCCGCAGGTGCGTCCTCCGGTTCGGCTCCGTATCGCTCACCCACCAGACAAATCACGGCTTGGCAATCCTGGATGTAATCATCCAGTTTCTTGAGGAGGGTGCCGCCGGTCGCGGTGAAGTTCTCCTGCACCTTCACGGTGAATCCCCGGCGCGTAAGTGCGTGGGCCAAACCCTCACGATAGGAACCAAGCTCCTTGGTGACAGCGCTGAGGAAGACGTTGCGGACCGGCTCGGCCATGACAACCTTCATGCTAGACAAGCGAACTGGAAAAACGCAAGCAAAGGATGGTGGCGGTAGAGAAGCCCTGAGTCACGATCCCCCCTCGGGTCCACGAGGTGGGCGATATGGAACAGCAGATAGGAGATCTGTGATCCTATGCTCACTCACGGTAATTATTTTTCCTTTGACAATTATAGCTAATATCTAAATAATAAGGATGTCTTAACAATAGACACATAGAAAGGAATGAACCCAGATACCACAACGACGACGGCGGATGCAGATCCGATCACCACGAAGAAGAAATCCAAACCCTCTACCGTCCCCAATCCAACGGGCGAAGTCTGCACGTTGGCGCTGCGGGTGGCGGATGGTGTGGCGGCTCAGGGAGCGGCGGCAGGCGTGAAGTTTGCCACGGCTGCGGAGATCCTGGAGGCACGCACGGTGACCCTGACGACGGAAGCCCAGTACCAAGCGGTGCTCAGCGTCCGGTCCTCCGGCCTCCAAGCCTCGCTCAACCAGGCCGATGCGGCCGGGCGGAAGTTCATCTCGGACACCAAGAAAGTCTTGGCGATTGCGCTGGGCGACATTTGGAGCCAAGCCTGGGCCGAAACCGGTTACCTCAACGGGACGCTGAAGACGCCATCGACGCTGGTGGAACGGGAAACGCTCTTGCATTCCCTGTTCCTCTACCTCACCAAGCATCCGGAACTGGAAGCCGTGGCCCAAGGCGTTACCGCCGCACGCGCCGGTGAGCTCCATCAAGCCCTGACCGCCGCCAACAAGGGGCTGGATTCCGGTGCGACCAGCCGCAAGGAACTCCGTTCCCAGCGCGACAAAGCCAAAGCAAAGTTGCGCAAAATGCTCAGCGGCGTGATCGGCGAACTGCGCAACCGGCTCCCGATCGATTCCCCGTTGTGGGATTCCTTCGGCCTGACCGCCCCGAAACCCCGTCCGCGCCGTCCCCGGGCCGAGAAAAAGCCCAAGGCCAGCAAAGCCAAGAAGGGAACCGCCCGCACCCCCGCCAACTCAGCTCAAGTTGAGTTGTCAAACTGAGGCCGAGCGAACACTTGCCATCCAACCAAGCCCGTCCGGTCCTTGTTGGCCAGGCGGGCTTTTCTGTGGTGTGGCTGGTTTGCGCTCGGGAAACTCGATCTCGGAGCCCCTCATTTTAAGTCCTCCGGCGTGACGGTGGTTTGTTCTTGTTCGCCAAGGATCAGCGCGCTCTCGACCACTATGTGCTCTTCGGTATCGAACTTGTATGCCTTGCAGTTCTCGCAGTGGATGACCTCAAGCACCACGATGGATCCGCAGCCGCAGCACACCTTGTAGAGGTGCGGGGAAGAAGCAATTTCGAGTGCTCGCTCGCGCCGATTGATCATTGCCGTCAAATCCGCAGCATCTGCGATGCCACTTCACCATGGTTGAAGAGCGAGCCAACTATCGGACTTGAACCGATGACCGGCCGATTACAAATCGGCTGCTCTACCACTGAGCTAAGTTGGCGTGATTCTCGCAAAACCCGTTCCGCAAGGGCCGAAGGTTTGGCCGTCTTGATGTTCGGTGAAGACAAAGCTCCCGGGTGAAGTCCAAGGTAATCCCAGGCTGGTCCGGTGCAACCGCAAAGAACGGGTGGCTGGCACTTCACCAGTACGGTTTCTTTCATGATCGCTTCTCCTCCTGAACCTGTCCTCACGGTCCGCCCTCCGGTGCCGATCCCATCCGCTACGTTGTTGCGTTACGTGCTCGTTCCCAGCGGTCTCGGGCGATTGGAATGCCGGTTGCTTTTCCCGGGCGATAGCGTTCCGCGGCAGGTTTCGCTCGATACCAAAAAGCGTCTGGAGGTGCTCCTGAATCAGTCGTTCCTCCTCCCGCTGGATCGCCGGCTCCTGATGCGGCTTTACATGATCACGGCGCGGGAACAGGCCTCGTTGAATGTGGCTGGGCCGGGCGGGTATTTGGTGGTGCGGGAGATGCTGGAGTCGGAACGTTGTTTCGGGCTGGGATCGGACGAGCCGTTGCGTTGGCGCGACGTCCCCGCGCGGACGACTACGGATTGGGCGCTGGTGGAGGGGGAACGGCAACAGCCGATTCTGACGACGGAGGAGGGGATCGTGGTGGCGACTTCGCCGTTGTTGGTCTTTGCGGATCAGGACAACGTGGTGGCTCCAGCGGGGACCGCGTTGCCGATCCCGGCTGCGTTGAGTTGGGTGCGTTGCGCGCCGTTGGATCCGACCTCGGCTGCGGATTGGTTTCGCCGGATTTGCCGGAGCTTTCCCGATACGGAATTCCCACCGCCGCCCTGGATCCACACCCGGAGCCTGGACGGTGTGAAGCCGCGATTTGTGCTGGACGTCCAACCGGCCGCAGATCTGGAGTGGACGCGCCTGCCGGCCGGCCGGCTCTGGTTCGACTACCGGGGAGAATGGATCGAGGCTGGGACCGATAGCCCGGGTGCGGTGCGGATCGTGGAAAACAATGCGGTCACGGAGATCCCGCGCGACCTGGAACATGAAGCCCGCGCGGAAGCGGACCTGACACGTTGCGGATTGACCCGGGTTGACTTTCCCGACGGCAGTCAAGGCTGGGTCCCGGCGGGAGGGGCGGGAAGCAGTGCTTGGCACGAGTTTTTGGCGAAGCATCAAGGCACCTTGGAAGCAGAAGGCTGGTGCTTCCGGTTCGACCGCGAACGCAGCTTGCGGATGGTGGAAGAGGAGGCGGGTTATGTCGATATCCAGGCGCCCGAGGATACCGATCGATTCGAGTTGGAGATCGGCGTGGCGGTGCGTGGGACGCGGCTCAATCTGTTGCCTTGGCTCCACCAGATTTTGCGCGAACAGCGTGGCAAAACGTATCCGGAGCTCCGCGAGAAGTTGCAGGATAGCTGCTATTTTCTCTCGATCGCCCCGGGGGAAACTTGGCTCTTTCCTGGTCGGCATTTCGCGGCGATTATCGACCGGGTTTTCGAGCTGCACGATCCCGATCCGTTTCAGGGCGGTGATCGCATCCGCCTGGGGGCGCTGCGGGTGGCGGAGGTGATCGATGCGTTTGGGCTGGACGACTCCGGATTGCCGGCCATTCCAGAACCGGTGCGCCGACTGGCCGGCGTCTTGCGCAACGGAATTGATATCGAGGAGGTGGCGGAACCAGCCGGTTTGCAGGCCAAGCTCCGGGATTACCAGCGGCACGGCGTGGGCTGGCTCCAGGCGCTGACGAAACACGATCTCAACGGAATCCTGGCGGATGACATGGGATTGGGCAAAACGCTGCAAACGATCGCCCATCTTGTCCGGGAAAAGGAAGCGGGCCGGCTCGACAAAGCGGTGCTTTTGGTGGCGCCGACCAGCTTGATGGGGAACTGGCGCGCGGAAGTGGCCAAGTTCGCCCCCAGCCTCAAGGTGATCACCTTGCACGGAGAAGGACGGCGCACGCAGTTCCGGGCGATCCCGGCGGCCGACTTGGTCCTGACGACCTACAGCCTGGTGCAACGCGACGAGGTCTGGCACCGGGATCAACATTATAGCTGGATCATTCTCGACGAGGCGCAGTTCATCAAAAACCCCACTTCCAAGGTCACCAAGGCCCTCGCGAAGATCCGCTGCGATCGCCGCCTCTGCCTGACCGGGACGCCAGTGGAGAACCACCTCGGGGAAATGTGGTCACTCTTCGATTTCCTGATGCCCGGGTTTCTGGGGGATCGCGAGACCTTCAAGCGCCAATTCCGGCAACCGATCGAGCAGGAGCGTTCCGACACGATGCGCGAGGTCCTCACCCGCCGGGTCCGGCCCTTCCTCCTGCGCCGGAAAAAGAGCGAGGTGGCCCGCGAGCTGCCGCCCAAGACGATCCTGCTCCGGCCAGTGGAGATGACCAAAAAGCAGCGGGAAGTTTACGACCATGTCCGCGCGGCGATGCAGCTGAAGATCCGGGCGGAGATCGCCGAGAAAGGTTTGGCGCGTTCCAAGTTTGTCATCCTGGAAGCGCTCACGAAGCTGCGCCAGGTCTGCTGCGATCCCCGGCTGGCCCGTCTCGGCGACGATTCCCTCAAGCCGGCGCATTCGGCGAAGATGGTGGAACTGATGGCGACTTTGCCCGACCTCGTCGCGGAGGGGCACAGCGTGCTGATCTTCTCTCAATTCACCAGCATGCTCGCGTTGATCGAAGACGAATTACGGGCGGCGCGGATCGGCTTCGTGACCTTGACGGGAAGCACGGAGGATCGGGAGCGGCCGGTGGCGGACTTCCAGGCGGGCAAAGTCCCGGTGTTTCTTATCAGCCTACGAGCGGGCGGCACGGGATTGAACCTGACCAAGGCGGACACGGTTATCCACTACGATCCCTGGTGGAATCCGCAGATCGAAAACCAAGCGACGGACCGCGCCTATCGGATCGGTCAGGAACGCCCGGTCTTCGTCCACAAGATGATCGCGGCGGAAAGCGTCGAGGAAAAGATCGTGGCCATGCAAGAGCGAAAGGCGCAGCTGGCTGAGGGAATTCTCGGCGGGAACGGCGATACGGACATCGCCTTTGCCGAAGAGGACGTGGAGGAATTGTTCGGCTAAACGGGCGCGGTCTCGACGATCTGCCCGTCCTCGAACTGCACGATGCGGTCGGCGACATCGAGAATCCTGGCATCGTGAGTGACGAGGAGGATCGGACAATCGCGTTCGCGGGCCAGTTCGCGCAGGAGATGAACGGCGTCTTGACCGCTTTGCTTGTCGAGGGAGGCGGTCGGTTCGTCGGCGAGCATCAGGCGGGGTTCGTGGACCAGGGCGCGGGCGATGGCGACACGCTGCTTCTGGCCGCCGGAAAGCGAGGCGGGACGGTCGTGGCAGCGGGTGCCGAGCCCGACCCGGTCGAGCATGGCATCGGCCCGGCGGAGTTGTTCGGAGCGCGGCACCGGAGAACGTTCGCCGAAGGCCATGGCGACGTTGTCCCGGGCGGAGAGAAAGGGGAGGAGGTTGTGGAGTTGGAAGATGTAGCCGGCTTCCCGGCGGATGGAACGGCGGACTTCCTCGGTAGCTCCGGCCAAATCGCGCCCGAGCACGCGGAGCGACCCGCTTTGCATGCTGCGCAAGGCCCCGACGAGGGTGAGCAAGGTCGTTTTTCCGGAGCCGGACGGACCGGTCAGGATCACGATTTCTCCGGGGGCGATGTCGAAGTTGACATCCCGGAGGACGGCGCGGCGGGCGGCGCCCTCGCCGAACGCGAACTGAAGATGACGGGCGGTGACGACGGGGGAGGCCATGGCGAGATTCAGAACACGTCCGCAGGATCGGCGGCCCGGAGCCGACGCACGGCAAGGAGCGCGGACCCGAAACACATTCCCAACGTGAGCAGGAAAACACTGAGAAGGCGGGAAGCGGGCATGCTCATCGGGAGGAACGCGACGTCGCCCACGATCTTGTAAAGGACGGCAGAGAATGCCACGCCGGGCAGAAATCCGAAGACCGCCAGGATGAAGGCGGCGGCGCCGACCAAGCCGACGAGGAAGCGATGGGAATAGCCGATCGCTTTGAGGGTGGCGTATTCGCTCAGGTGATTGGCGATCTCGGTGTAGAGCACCTGATAGACAATGACCACGCCAACGATCAGCCCCATCATCACCCCGAGGGAGAAGATCGCCCCGATGGGGGAGTTGTTTTCCCAATAGGCCCGTTCTACCGCGACAAACTCCGCATGGCTGAGGACGCGGACCTCCGCAGGGAGGCGGGCGCGAATGGCATCGCGAACCGCTTCAGGATCGGCATCGGGGCGTAAGGTGAGGATGCCAATATCGGTCCCGGAGAAGGCGCGCTCCCGGAAGAGGCGCATGAAGGTGGCCTCGTTGGTGATGACGTTGCCATCCGCTGTGAAACTAACGCCCAATGCGAACGTGCCCACGGCCGCGACGCGCCGGTCGTTGAGTTGCACGGAGACCTCGGGACTGGTGCGGAGAGCCCCAGCGATATCGCCAAATTCCGGACGCGAACGGACATCGAAGAGGAGGGTGTCGTCCCGCTTGAGAAGGGGCAACGCGGAGCGCACGCCGGAGAAATCGAGCGCGGCGTTTGCGGGATCGATGCCGAAGACGAAGACGGCGCGCCGGGTTCCATTCCAGGGATTTTTCCAGGAACCGGTGCCGACATAGACCGGGCAGGCTTGGACGACGCCGTCCACCGCAAGCGCCTGGTAGAGCCGGGTCCGAGGGAAGGCGTGCATCTGCATGAGCGTGTCCGTGTTTTGATGAATGAGGAAGATATCCCCAGTCAGGCCGGTCTGGACTGCGGTGGCACTTTCAAAAAGCGCGCCCTTGAAGCCGAGCTGCGCGAAGATGAGTACGCAGGCAAAGACGACCCCGGCCACACCCGTCGCGAACTTGGCGGGATGCTGGGCGAGTTGGCTCCACGCCAAGCGGAAGGCGGTGCTCATGGCAGCGCGCCGGTGGTGGCGGGGGCGATGACGACCTGCACCTGACGATTCGTCATGCGCTCCAGTTGGCGGGCGCCCTCGGCATCGAGCAAGAGGCGGACTTCGATCACGCGGCTGTCGATATCAGCCACGGGATCCGTGCCATGGACGTCCTGTTTCTTTACCATCCAACCGATCTGCTCGACGGTAGCTCGTAACCGTCCGTCCCGGCCGGGAACGATCACTTCGGCGTTTTGGCCCACGCGCAGGGCAGAGGCATCGGTCTCGTAGACCTCGGCGACGACGTGCATAGTGGACAGGTCCGCGAGTTCGAGCACGCCCTTGGCATCGGCGGCTTCCCCGGGCCAGACTTCGATCCGGAGGACCGTGCCGGAGATTGGGGCGCGAATTTCCTGGATGAGGACTTCGGCCTGGGCGGTGGCCAGAGCGGCGCGGGCTTCGGCGACGGCGGCTTCGGCGACCTTGACGTCCACCTCGCGGACTTCGGAGATGGCGAGGAGTTCCTGTTGGGCGGCGCGTAACTCGGCGGCGGCCACTTCGAGGGAGGTGGAGTTGGTTTCGGCATCCGACTTCGCGACCGCGTTTTGGGAGAAAAGGCGGGTGGTGCGATCCGCATTGCGGCGTGCTTGGGCCAACTGGGCGGCCGCTCGGGTTTCCCGGGCTTGGGCGGCGAGGAGATCCCCGCTCTTCGGCCCTGCTTTGACCCGCGCTAGTTCCGCAGCAGCGCGTTCGAGGGCGGCGTCGGCGGAATGGGTGGAGGCGACTGCTTTTTCGTGTCCGGCGAACCAGCCCAGCAGGTCACCTTTTTGGACCACGCTGCCCTCCTGGACCAAGAGCGTTTCGAGGCGGGGGTTGCTGAGGAAGTCCGGTGGGGCCACGCGACGGACGCGGGAGGCGGGTTCGACCCGGCCCAGGGCGGACGCGACAGCCACGGCGGGTGCCGACGCCGGAGACCCGGAATCGGGACGAGTGGCGAAGAGTTGCCAGCTGCCGAGCGTGGCGAGTAGGGCGATCGCAGCGACGGCGTAGAGACGGGTGCGCTTCATGCTTTGGTGGACGCGAATGTTTCAAGGAGAGAAGTCAGCTCAACGAGGGCGGCTTCCGGAGGGCTGTAGAGGCCGAAGAGATTCCAGAAGGTCAGGCCATCAAGGGCGGCGGCAATCAAGAGGGGAACACCGGGTGGAAGACCCTCGTCATCGAGTCCTCCCATCCAATCACTGAACGCCCGCTTCATGGGGACGAGCAGGGCAGGGTTGCTCCCCGCCGCCGCCAGAAGCGCCGCGCCGAGTTGTTCCCGCCGTGGGAGATCCCCTCCGATCCGGCAAGCGCTCTCTGCGATCATGGCACGGACTCCCCGGCCGGGTCCCTCTGGCTGCGCTTCGTAAGCGCGCTGGAGATCGACGTTGATGCTATCGACGAGCGTTTCGACGAGGGCGACAATGAGGGCATCCTTAGAGGCAAAGTGGTAAAGCAATCCGCCTTTACTGATGCCGGCGGCGGCGGCGACGGCATCAAGGGTGAGGTTGGCCACGCCTTTCTCGAGGATGACTGCCTCTGCGGCGGCGAGCAGTTTGGCTCTGGAAGCCTGGGCGCGCTGTTCCTTGGTCATGGAGTCATTTGTATACCGTCCAGACGGTATAGCAAGTAAATCTCGGCCTCAGCCTACTTTAGGCTTGTCTTGGACCCGGAGAATCGCTGTGAATAAAGTGTGGAGAAGCCAGAGGGATGCCGACCCTAATTCTCAACTTCCCTGAAGGTGAAACGACCACTTGCGAGGTGGTAGGGGATATCGTGACCGTGGGGCGAGCGCGCCACAATCACATCGTGATCGGCGAACGGCACGTTTCCTCCCTCCATGCCGAGTTCCGGCGGAGAGTGGATCGCTCCTACGAACTGGTCGATTTGGGATCGCTCAACGGGACCTATGTGAACGGCGTGCGGCTCACGGAGCGACACGGGTTGCACGAAGGGGACCGGATCGTCTTCGGGTTGACGGAGTGCAAGCTCCTCCATTCCAGTGCGGAACGAGCAGGATCGGAGGATCAATTGACCCGGGGGATCGAGATCGATTTCTTGCGCGCGGCGGAAGCGCTTCGGCTGAATCCAGACTTGGCCCATGCTGCGGTGGAACTGCAAAAGCAGATCGACCAGGCGAAGGTCTCTCTTGGGGAACGTCAGCAAGCTGCCACGGGTCATCCGCACCAGGAGGAAGCGATCCGGGAACTGCAACGGAAGCTGGAGGAGGCGAACGCAAAACTGGCGAGCCTGCAATCGAACGCGCCCCGTCCGGCACCGACCCCGACACCGACGAGAGGACCCATCCCGGTTGCAATGCCGGCACCGCCGCCGCCCCGTCATCCGACCCTTCATATGGTGAGTCCCGGACGATCGGGGCGGAGCCGACAGGTGACCGTGGAGAGCCATACCCCGGTGCCTTCCCATCCCAAGCCAGCGGATCGTGCGCCCGACGCGTTCTTGCCTGCGCAACCGGCCCTTCCCCCGGCGACGCCTCCGGACCGGAAGTCCCCGTTTTCGGTCGCCCCGCCGGAAGGGCTGCAGAGCAACGGTCATCCTGGAAATGGAGCCTATGGGCTGAACGGGCAGGCGACGCCGCCTCCGCGTCAAGGACCACGCACACCGTGGAAAACCTTGCTGAGTCCGCATCGGCCCCGGCCAGATGACCATGAGAGTTGAGCCGCATGCGGATGGTTTCGCAGCGAGCAGCGGGGGTGAATTGATTTGCGCCTTGATCCGGGCTATCCTCTTTGAGAAGCTTGTGCTTTGCTAGGAGCCCAATGAAGGTCCTTCTGATCGATGACGACCGGATCACACGAATTCGTATTTGTGCGCTCCTGGAAGATTGGGGTCATCAAACGGCGGTTGCCGTCGATGGGTTGGAGGGGCTTGCTCTCTTTCACCGGGAACGACCTGACTTGGTGTTGACGGACTGGCTCATGCCAGGGCTGGACGGGGTGGAACTGGTCCGACGAATGCGCGAGGAGAGTGCAGCGACGGCGCGGTTTGTTTACGTGATCATGCTGACGGCCCGGACGGAAACGACCGATCTCGTGCAAGGCTTTGAGGCCGGCGTGAACGACTTCATCAAGAAGCCGGTCGAGAACGAAGAGTTACTCGCTCGCATTCGAGCCGGAGTCCGCATCATCGAGCTGGAGCGTGCCCTCGCCCGTCAGAACCGGGCCCTCTCTGCAGCCAATCGCGAGATCACGACCGCGAACCGCCGGATGCGCAAGGAACTGCAGGCGGCCGCCAAAATCCAATCCTCCTTTCTTCCCTCTCACCTGCCCAACTCGGACCGGGCCACGTTCGCCTGGCGTTTTGAACCGTGCGAGGAATTGTCGGGGGACACCCTCAATATTTTGCCTCTGGATCCTGAGCGGGTCGGGCTTTTTGTGATGGACGTGAGCGGGCATGGGGTCTCCGCAGCTCTCCTGTCGGTCCATGTGAGCCGATTGTTCACCCGATTGGACGACCCGGATTCGATTGTCAGGCATGGGCACCGGAATGGGAGAGCACCGATCGAGGCACCGCCCGATGTCGCGTCCCGGCTGAACGAGTTGTTTCCGTGTGATCCTTCTGGAGAGGATATCCAGTACTTCACGATGCTCTATGGAGTGCTCGACTTGGGCCGGCGTCGCTTCAGTTACACCTCCGCCGGTCACCCCGGACCGATCATTGTGCCAAGCGATGCTTCCCAGGAGACCATTGTGCGCCAGGCCGATCCACCGGCCGTGGGATTCTTCCCGCATCAAAGTTTCACGGAGCGTTTCGTCGATCTCGAGCCGGGCGACCGGGTCTACCTCTACACCGATGGGATTTTCGAAATGACGAACCCTGCGGGCGAGCCGTTTGGCAAGGAGCGGCTGGCTTCCACTCTTTCGGGATTGCGGGAATATTCCCTGGACGATAGTGTGCGCTTGACGCTCGATCGGGCTCGCGCCTGGACCGGCGGCAAAAAGCTCGAGGATGACGTCTCCCTGCTGGGGGCAGAGGTTGCGTAGGGCAGAGTAACGAGGGGAAAGGCCTGGCACCCGGATGAGCGAACCAACCATCGGCGCCAGAACTCACGGAACGGTCCTCATCATTGAGGACAACTTGGTGAACCGACGGGTTCTGGAGGCGAAACTTGCGGCTGCGTGCTACAGCCCCGTGAGCAGGGCGAGCGGTCCCGAAGCGCTGCAGTTTCTCAAGAGCAAAGACGGACACGGGATCGATCTGGTGCTCCTGGACGTCATGATGCCGGGGATGGACGGGATTGAGGTGCTTCGGCAGATCCGGAAGAACCGCTCCGCAGTTGAATTGCCAGTCATCATGACCACCTCGCTCGACAAGACGACCGACATCGTCTCTGCGCTTGAAGCAGGCGCAAACGATTACGTCACCAAGCCGATCGATCTCGCCGTACTGCTCTCGCGGCTGCGCACCCACCTCAACCTCAAGCGGGTCCACGAGGACTTGCGCGAATCCCACCGGTCCCTGGTCCAAGCGGCCAAGATGGAGAGCGTCGCGCTGCTCGCAGCCGGAGTCGCCCACGAGATTCGCAATCCGCTGGCGCGGATTCAGATGGGTTTGGACGCCGTGGGGGACCTTGCCCGGAGCGGTAAACAAGCGGAGTTGGACGAGGTGATTGCCACGATCATGACTTCTGTGGAACGCGCAGACGAGATTGTCCGGGGCCTGATGGATTCCGCTTCGCAACAGAAGCTGAAAACCCAGCCAGGAGACATAAACGATCTCGTGGGGGAAACCTGGAAGCTTTTGGCGGAGGAGTTTGCGATGACGTCGGTGACCAGCCAATTGATACTGGGCGACAAATTGCCGCAGGTCTCCTTTGATCCAGCGGAAATGCGCCACGTCCTCCTGAATGTATTGCTGAATGCCGCGCAGGCGATGGGCGGCGGGGGGACCATCACCGTGAACACCCGGCTGGAAAAGGTCAGCGGAATTCCCCCCTCGGAAGGCACCCGTAGCGCCATGCATCTCCGCAACGGGAGCCAGGCCGTGGTGATCGAAGTTAGCGACGAAGGGCCGGGAGTCACTGAGGAGATTCTGGGCCGGATGTTCGATCCCTTTTTCACGACGCGGGCGGCGGGCTCCGGAACGGGGCTTGGTCTGACGGTAGCCCGGAAGATGATGGAGTTGCACGGCGGTGCGGTGCAGATTGAGAATCGGACGGACGGCAGCGGGCTGCGGGTGAAACTGCTTTTGCCGACGTCCCGGCTGGGCTTGCTATGACGAAGGAGTCTCCATTGCAGGTGCGACAGCGTCTGTGGCGGATCATTGCCGCCATCCTCATCGTCCATATCGTGGCGGTGATTCTCGCCCACACCGCCTTCGCGGGCCAGCAATGGGTTCACGAGAACCTTCATGCCTCAGCGAAAACCGCCGGAGCATTGATCGCCCTGGTAGTCGTTGCCCTTTTCTACTCCCTGCACCGGCGCAGAGAAAGCCCCTTCGCCAATCATGCGATCGCAGGAGCGTTCGCCGCCATGGGAATTCTCGATGGCCTCCAAGCGCTTACTGAGGTAGGTAACGTATTTGTCTGGTTGCATGTCACCTCGATTTTCGCTGGCGGGGCGCTTTTCGCCTTGGTTTGGCTGCCTCACCGTCTCCAGCACCTCCTCAACGAACGATGGCTCCTGGGGGGCATCGTGGGCACGCTGTTCTTCGGAGTTTGTTCGATGGCGTTTCCCGGTTGGGTTCCGGCAATGATCCGGCATGAAGGGATTAGCAATGGCGCGATTGCGTTAAGCCTCGTCGGCGGACTTCTTTTCGTGGCTGCATCGATCCGCTTGGATCGACTTTACCGGCATTCCCAGGGGACGAATGAGCTCCTCTTCTGCCTTTTCGCCGGCGTCGTCGGGATCGCCGCCATCACCTTCAGCCATTCACAACGATGGGATTTGGCTTGGTGGAGTTGGAATTTCCTTCGGCTGGCGGCTTACGGGTTGGCGCTTGGCTTCGTGGTCCGCACCGACCTGACCGCCCGGGAATCCGCCCGGGAGAGCCGCGCCGAACTCGACAATCTGCGGCAGTCGATCCGTAGCGAGGAGCAAATGATGTTGGTGTCCAGTCGGCTCCAACTCGCCACGAAAGTGGGCGGGATCGGAGTGTGGGACTGGGACGTGGTCAACAATGTCCTGGTGTGGGACGACCAGATGTATCAGTTGTATGGCGTCCCGGCGGCGCGATTCACCGGGGCCTATGAGGCCTGGGAACAAGTCGTCCATCCCGAAGACCGCGACCGCGAAGCCGAGAAACTGCAACGGGCTCTCCGGGGCGAGGAGGAATTCAACACCGAATTCCGGGTGATCTGGCCAGATGATGGCTCGATCCATTTCATGAAGGCTAACGCCACGGTCCTGCGGGACCAGACCGGTGCCCCGCTGCGGGTGATCGGCGCCAACTGGGATCTCACCCCACAACGGCGTGCCGGGGAGGAACTGCAGGCGGCACGCGATCAGGCCGAAGCCGCGAACCGAGCCAAGAGCGAATTCCTCGCGAACATGAGCCACGAAATTCGCACCCCGATGAACGGGATCATCGGGATGGCGGACCTGCTCCGCTCGACGTCGTTGGAACGGGAGCAACGCGAATACGTCGACCTGATCAGCCGTTCCGCAGATGCCCTCCTCGCCGTGATCAACGACATCCTTGATTTCTCGAAAATCGAGGCCGGTAAGCTCCTTCTCGATGCCCAGGAATTCGATCTCCGGGACTCCATCGGCGATACGTTGCATACCCTCGCCTACCGGGCCCAGGGCAAGGGCCTGGAACTGGCATACCATGTCCAATCAAACGTACCGGACCGCCTCATCATAGATGCCGGCCGTCTTCGGCAAATCCTGATTAACCTGGTCGGCAACGCGATCAAGTTCACCGAGCGCGGTGAAGTGGTCGTCGACGTTTCCCTGGAGTCGTTGACCGCCAATCAAGCGTCCATCCATTTCACCGTGCAGGACACGGGGATCGGCATCGCGCCTGACAAACTGCAATCTATCTTCGAGTCCTTCACCCAAGCGGAGAGCTCCACCACCCGCACCTACGGCGGGACCGGCCTCGGCTTGGCCATCTCCCGAAAACTGGTGCAGCTAATGAAAGGGCGCATCTGGGTGGAAAGCCAGCTTGGCAACGGAAGCAAGTTCCACTTCACCCTGCTCGCCGGTCTCGGCGTCGGACCGCAAGCCGGCCTCCCTGCGGTGCCGGAGTCGCTCGACGGGCTTTCCGTCCTCGTCGTCGATGACAATGCCACGAACCGGAGAATCCTGGACGAGGTTCTCAGATCCTGGGACATGAGTCCGGAGTGCGCCGCGAGTGGGCCTGAAGCCCTCAAGATTCTCGCGGCCGCTCGCGAGGCTGGACGTCCGTTCCGCCTCGTCCTTCTTGATGTCATGATGCCGGTCGTGGATGGTCTGGAGGTCGCCCGGCGGATTCGGGCAGAACATGGGGAGGCGGCACCGGAAATCCTTCATCTTTCCTCCTCCGGTCGGCAGATCGAGGACCTGCGTCCAGAACATCCGCCGTCACCAGGAGAGGATCACCGCATCCTAATCAAGCCTGTAAAGCCCTCCGAACTCCTCAATGCCATTTCCTGGCTCTTCGGGAGCGCAACCCGGGGCGAACCGGTGGGAACGGTCCCGGAGCCTTCCACCAAGACGACCCGCCCGATGACCGTCCTGCTCGCCGAGGACGGGCGGGTCAATCAGATGGTCGCGATCAAAATCCTTGAAGATCGCGGCCACCACGTGGTGCTTGCGGAGGATGGGCAAGCAGCCGTCGATCTCTACTCCAGTGGATCCTTCGACGCCATTCTAATGGATGTGCAGATGCCGAATCTGGATGGCTACTCCGCCACTGCGGCGATCCGCAAGATCGAGCGACGTACCGGAACACATGTGCCCATCGTCGCGATGACGGCCAATGCCCTCAAAGGAGACCGTGAAAAATGCCTGGCCGCCGGGATGGACGATTACGTAGCCAAGCCGGTGCGCGCCCGGGAACTCTGCGCCGTGCTGGAGAAATTCGGACTACCGATGGAAGAGCCCCCCGATGAGAAGGGCAACGGACCGGCCAACGTCAGCGGAAGCAAGGACGTCAATATCCTCAATCGCGGCAAGTTCCAAGAATCCCTCAAAGAGCCGGCCTTGATGCGGGAACTGATCGATGTCTTCCCCGAAGAGTCAGGCCTTGCCCTGGAAAAAGCGCGGGACGCTCTGGCCACCCAGGATGCGAACAAGCTTCATCTGGCCGCGCACTCCCTCAAGGGAATGGTCGGCGTCTACGAAGCCAAACGGGCCTGGGAAGCCGCCAGCAAACTCGACGCCTTGGCTCGCAAAGGGGATCTCCATGGAGCTGGGAGTCTGCTTGACGCTTGCGAAAGGGAGGTGGCGTTGCTGAATGAAGCGCTGGTGGAGTTTCGCGGGAGGCTGGGTTGATGTATCCTTCCAGCAACTTTGGGAGCGTGGGAAACCGTTCGCTCCACGGTGCGTAATCCGGCTTCAGCGCCAAGTAGTCCCGCAACATCTCGCAACCTTCGGCGTACTTCCGCCCGACGCCGCGCGCATCGATCCCAAATCCGCCGGGACACTCGATGGCGACATTGCCGCGCAGGACGTTGTCGTGCCCGCCACCAACCGGTGTCGCCAAGGTGATCGACCGATTCCCCAGGTTGGGCGTCTGCACGCGCACCTGTTGCCAATCCCAGGCGACCCGCCAGAACCCCGCCTCCTCGACCAGATCGAGGGTCCGCGAAACCGGATAGCGTCCATCTCCCACCCAAATCACTATCGGCTCACCGGCAGCCGCACCCTTGCGCACCGCCCTCGCGGCGTCCCGGGCCTGGATCAGCGAAGCAAAGGGCTTGTCCCGGGTGCCTTCAGCTTGGTTGCTCCCCGCAGGCGGACAGGAGTGTCCGCGCTCCACCGTCCGCGCTTGACTTGGGCAGAGTCCACCGCGACAGCATTCTTCATGCGCAAGTGGTCGGCAGACCGTGAGTTGGAACTCGCTTGCAAGGTTGGATCCATGTCCGACTTCCACCGGGCTTTGGCCGAGGGAGCCAACGTGAACGCGGACGGAGGCAGCCCTTTGTTCGTTGCCATTATGAAGGGGAACCAGGAGATGGTCTGGCAGCTCCTTATTGCGGGTGCGAATCCGGCCTTTTTCCTGCGCAAATCGCGCTTGGCCAAGCTGAAAACCCGGGAGCAAGTTCTCGTCGCCCTGATGGAAGGCGCGCCGCCTCCCGTATTGGATGTCGAGCCACCGCCGGTCGGGGACGACGACGAGGTGCAGGTTCCTTCCGCAGAAATCGAAGTCGGCTAGATTGATGGGCTAAAGGTGCCGCTACATAAGAAGAAGGGCACCCCGGCGGAAACCGGGATGCCCTTTGGGCCAGGAGGTAGGATGTTGTTGGTTGTATGGATCGGGCTATTACGCCCTTTCCTGAAATATAAGACGACCCCGCTTGCGGGCACATTCAGCCTCTCATTAAAAAAATCGGAGATCAGCGCGCCGCCATGAGCGCCTCGATTTCCTCCACCTCGATCGGCACGTCCTCCATGAGATCTTCGTTGCCCGCCACACGGACAATCACCTCCGTCTCCAGGCGAACGCCGATGCCTTCCTCCCGGATATAAATGCCTGGCTCCACGGTGAAAACCATCCCTTCCTTGACCCGGCGGTCCCGGCCCTGCACGTCGTGGACGTCGAGACCCAGGCTGTGCGAGGTGCCGTGCATGAAGTATTTCCGGTAAAGGCGCTTTTCCTCCTTCACTTCCTCCGGCGTGCCGTCCTTGACCCGTTCTTCCGCCACTTTCTCCGGATCCAAGAGGCCCAGCCCGAGCAGTTCCCGTTCGACGATCCGTCCCACCGCCGGCTGGTAGTCCTTCTTCAGATCGATGCTAGGCCGGAGCAGGTCTGTGATGCAGAAGCGCATCACCCGCAAAACCGCTTCGTAAACCGCCCGTTGCCGGGGCGTGAAACGGCCGTTCACGGGGATCGTCCGGGTCAGGTCCGCATTGTAGCGGGCATATTCGGCGGCGACGTCGAGGAGGAGCAAGTCGCCATTTTGGCAGACGGCGTTGTTTTCGATGTAGTGCAAGACACAGGCGTTCGCCCCGCTCGCGATGATCGGAGTGTAGGCAAAGCCGCGGGATCGCTGCCGGAGGAATTCGTGGAGAAACTCCGCTTCGATCGCGAATTCGGTGACCCCGGGGCGGACAAAACCAAGGATGCGCCGGAACCCGTCCCCGGTGATCCGGCAAGCTTCACGGGTGGCGGCCAGTTCGGGTTCGGTCTTAACCTCCCGCAAGGCGTGGAGATAAGGCGCGAGGCGCTCGTAGCGATGCTGCGGGTGCCACTCCTGGACGCGCTCCCGGAAGCGGTCATCCCGGCCGATCATTTCCGCTCCGGAACGCGGATGTTCATTGGCATTGAGAAAAACGGACTTGGTCCGGCGCATCAGGCGACGTAAGGCCGGTTCGAAATCCTGGGTCCAATCGACCCGACTGACCCCGCTCCGCTCCGTGGCTTGTTCCCGGTTGAGGCGATCCCCTTCCCAGACCCGGATGAGGTCGGAGGTTTCCCGGAGGAACAACCGTTCCCGGTCCTCGGGTGCGGAGGCGCCGGGATTCAAAATGAGAACCGACTCCTCTTGCTCAATCCCGGTGAGGTAAAAGAAATCGCTGTCCTGCCGGTAGGGGAGCGAGCCATCCGCGCTGGTGGTGAGGACATCGTGGGAGTGGAGGATCGCGATAGCGTCCTTCGGGAGCCGTGCGGCGAGGCGGGCGCGATTTTCCGAGAAGAACGTGGAGGGGAACGGTTCGTAACGCATGACGGGGGTTCCGCACCAAAACCCGGGATGCGCGGCCGGTCAACCTGGTGGGGAATCGACAGAAGGCCCGTTTCGGTCGCGTCCTCGTCCTCGTGCCGCTGCATTGAGGATTGAGCAGGAATGATTTTTGATTTCTGAGGGGCAGTTCCCTCATCAATCAGAAATCCCGGGATCCTCAATGCCGGTGCCGCAGCATGGAGCCAGACTCGACAATCCCGTCAACCCGTCGTAGGGGTCCGCCCGTGAACCGCAACGGCGACCGCTGGATTTTCTTCGATTGTGACAGCACCCTCAGCGCCATCGAAGGCGTCGACGAGCTCGCCCGGATGCGCCCGGCTTCCGTTTTCGAGGAAGTGAAACGCCTCACCGACCAAGCCATGAACGGGGAAATTCCGCTCGATTCGGTCTACGGTCGACGCCTCGCCGTGATCCGGCCCACCGCGCAGGAATGCGCCCGGATCGGTCAGGCCTATATCGACACCATCGAACCGACCGCCGTCGAGACCCTGAAACGCCTCCGCGCGGACGGCTGGACCGTGGCGATCATCAGCGGCGGGTTCCTTCCCGCGATCCGGCCCCTGGCCGAGTTTCTTGGCGTGGAAGTGGTCGAGGCGGTTGATTTGTACTTCGCCGCCGACGGTTCCTACCTCGGTTTCGACGAGAATCATCCCAATGCCCGCAACGGCGGCAAGCCGGAAGTCATCCGCAATCTGCGTGACGAACGCGGTTTTCGCACCGTGGTCATGGTCGGCGATGGCGTCAGCGATCTGGAGACGAAGAGTGAAGTGGACCTGTTCATCGGCTACGGCGGCTTCACGCCACGGGAAAAAGTCCGGGCGGGAGCCGAAGTGTTCGTGACGCGCCTCGCGGACGTCGTGGAGGCGGTGGACCGGGCCTCGCTTACTGAGATAAGATTGCCGAGTTCTGATTTTTGATCGGATCGGAACTCGAAAATCTCCGGACTCCCTTACAGACGCGCCTCCGGTCGAAACCACCTTGCCCCAACGGGCACCTTTTGACCCGATTGTGGATGCTCAGGACGAGGTTTCCAAAGTATTTCTGGACCCCATTCAGCCCAAACAGAAATCCAGCAGAGAATTTGAGGCCACCATCCACCCGAATGGGCGATTTGCGCATCTTCGTGACCCAGACGGCAACAGAATCGAGCTATGGGAACCGGCTGGAGCAGACCTGGTGAGACCGCCCGACCAACACCGAACCGACCACGCCCAACAATAATTGACTGAGGGGGCGACCTCATCATGAAAATTCCCATTTCGTTCGCAAGCGTTTCCACGACGCGGGGAGGTCGTTGCGTCAGGATAGGGCGGTTGGTCCTCCAACCGCCGCTTTGGTCGTTTCGAACGAAGCACTGCACCATGGATGGAGGCCCGAAGGCTGGGGTCGCGTGAGTGAACAAACGCCGACCAAGAGGGTTCCCCGCCACCCGCTGAGGTAGGCGCAGACTCAATCGGTCAGCAGCCGGGATTGAGACCTCGGGTGAGAGCTCCGGGGCCCGAAACGTGAACTCTTCGCCAGGAAGCGGGAAACCCTTTGACGGAAAGACCTGCTTGATTCCTATGTCAGGAATACGCTACACCTGACTTATGAAGATTCATTCCATTTTGCTTTCTGCCGCCCTCCTTTCCGGTCTCGCCCTGACTTCGTGCGAAAGCGCTGGGGAAGGTGCCAAGAAGGGGGCCCTTTACGGCGGCGCAGCCGGGATCGCCAAGGGTGCGCTCGATGACAAAGAAGACAATGTCCTCAAGTCCGGCCTCATCGGGGCAGGGATTGGTGCCGGGGTCGGTGCGGGCATTGGCCACCACAACCAGAACAACTGAAGAGGGGCAGCGGCTTCCAGCGGGAAGGCGCGACCCTTCCGAGACTTGTTTTCATGAGCAGCCGGTGGATTTCCACCGGCTTCTTTGTGCCCTCCCGGCACTCTAGCTGGGAGCCAACCCGCCCTTGCAAATCTCCACCCGGCGGCGTAAGTCCCCGCAGCTATGCCGACATTCATCGAAATGCCCAAACTGAGCGACACCATGACGGAGGGGACCCTCCTGAACTGGCATGTCAAGGAAGGGGACACCGTTTCCGCAGGCCAGGTCATTGCCGACGTCGAGACAGACAAGGCGACCATGGAGATGGAGGCGTTTGACAGTGGGATCGTGGGCCGCATTTACGTGCCGGCGGGTGCCCGGGCGCCGCTCGGTTCCGTGCTCTTGGCTCTGGTGACGGCTGGCGAGGAAGCTCCCGAGGCTCCGCCGGTGGCGGTGGCGGTCGCCGCTCCTGCTGCCCCGTCTTCCTCAGGTTCCGCTGCCAGTTCTCGTGCGTCGTCGGCTTCCGCCGCAGCTCCGGTCGTGGTTCTGACGACTTCGGGTGGCCGGGTCAAGGCCTCCCCGCTGGCCCGCAAAATCGCGACTCGCAGAGGCGTCAATCTGAGCACCGTAAGCGGCACCGGTCCGGGAGGACGGATCGTGGCTAGCGATGTGGAACGCGCTCCGCTTAATGGCGGTGGAGGCGCGGTCGCCGCAGCCCCGCGCATGATCCGGCCCGTGCTCGACTTCGATCCTCAGGCGGAGCGGATTCCGCTCACCGGGATGCGGACGATCATTGCGGACCGCCTCCTCATTTCCAAGACGACGATCCCGCACTTCTACCTCAACGCCGAGCTGGACGCAGCGCCGCTCATGAAACTGCGCAAGCAGGTCAACGACACAGTGGCCGCAGACGGGAACAAGTTCACGGTCAATGACTTCATCCTCAAGGCAATGGTCCTTGCGGCGGTGGATGTCCCGGATGTCAATGCGGCCTTCGATCTCGATGCCATCATCCGTTACAAGTCGGTCAATCTCTCCGTGGCGATCGCCGTTCCGGATGGGCTGGTCACCCCGGTGATCCGCAATGCCCAGGCCAAAACGATGCTGGAACTGAGCAAGGCCGTCAAAGTTCTCGCGGAAAAAGCCAAGAACAAGAAGCTCTCTCCGGACGATTTCTCCGGCGGCACGATCACGGTTTCCAACCTGGGGGCCTACGGGGTCGATAACTTTGACGCGATCATCAATCCGCCCCAGGCGGCCATTCTCGCGATCGGCTCCATCCGCAACGCTCCCGTGGTTTCCGAAACGGGCGCGATCGTCGCAGGTCAGCGGATGTGGGTCGGCATGAGTTGTGATCACCGGGTCATCGATGGCGCCGTCGGGGCGACTTTCCTGCAAGCCTTCCGCAAGTATGTGGAGAACCCGGCGCTCATGCTCGTCTAGTCGTCCGTCTCCCCGAACTCCTCCTCGAACTAACTTTTCATGAAATACGATCTCATTGTCATCGGAGGCGGCCCTGCCGGTTACGCCGCCGCCATCCGTGCCAGCCAATTGGGCAAGAAAGCGGCTTGTGTCGAAATGGACCGCGCCGGCGGCACCTGTTTGAACTGGGGTTGTATCCCTACCAAGTCCCTCATCCGCAACGCGGAGATCTACCAGCTGATGCAGAATCACGCGGCGGAGTTCGGGCTCGGCGTGAGCGGTTTGACCTACGACTGGAGCAAAGTCGTCGGCCGGAGCCGGGGCGTGTCCGACAAGCTGGCGGGCGGAATCGAGTTCCTCTTCAAGAAGAACAAGGTCGATTACATCCGGGGCAAGGGATCGTTGATGGGCAACGGAAAGGTCGAAGTGACCGATGCCGCCGGTGCCGTTTCGGTGATCGAAGGGGAAAACATCCTCATCTCCACCGGTTGCACGAGCCGTCCGATGCCTGGTCTGCCGTTTGATGGCAAGCGCGTCATCAGTTCCCGGGAAGCGATGGTGATGGCGGAGCAGCCCAAAGAAATCATCATTATCGGTGCCGGAGCGATCGGGGTGGAATTCGCCTACTTCTTCAACGCGTTCGGGACAAAGGTCACCATCGTGGAAATGCTGCCGAATCTCTTGCCCGTCGAGGATGAGGAGATCAGCAAGACGCTGGAAAAATCATTCACCAAGCAGGGGATCCGCATCCTCACGGGGACAAAGACCACGGGTGCCACCGTCACCGATTCCGGGGTGCAAATCACCGTGGAAGGGAAGGTCCAGGAGACGCTCAGCGCCGATGTCTGCCTCGTGGCGATCGGGGTGCTACCGGTCCTGCCGGAAGGACGGGAAATCAAGAAAACGGAGCGCGGCTACATCAAGGTCGATGACCGTTACCAGACGAGCATCCCCAAGGTCTTCGCTGCGGGCGACATCACCGGGCCGCCTTGGCTGGCCCACACCGCCACGTTCGAGGCCGTCCAAGCCGTTCAGGGGATCTTCGATCCCGCGTTCAAGCCGAAGAAGGTCGAGGTCTTCCCCGGCTGCACCTACTGCCAACCGCAGGTGGCCAGCGTCGGTCTGACCGAGAAAGCGGCCAAGGACAAGGGTCTCAAGTTCAAGGTCGGGAAATTCCCCTTCCAGGCGAGCGGCAAAGCACTTTCCGTGGGCGAACCCGAAGGCTTCGTGAAACTTCTCTTCAGCGAGGAGCACGGCGAAATCATTGGCGCCCACATCATCGGCTCCGAGGCGACCGAGATGATCGCGGAGCTCGGCTTGGCGATCACGCTGGAGGCGACCTACGAAGATTTGGAGGCGACGATCCACGCGCACCCGACCCTGAGCGAAGCCGTTCACGAGGCCACCGCCAACGCTTTCGGGCACGCGATCCATATTTAGTCGTAGCGGAACGGCTTCCCGTTCCGCCCTCCATTCATGGCAAGCGCCCACCTCAGCCGTGCCCGAAAAGTCTTCGACACCGAGATCCGTGAACTCGTCCGGCTGCGCGACCGTCTCGGGGCGGAGTTGGTTGAGGCGGTCGAGACCGTGCGGCTCTCCCTCGCGGCGGGAGGCAAGGTCATCGTCGTCGGGGTCGGCAAATGCAGCCACGTTGGCGACAAAATCGCCGCGACCCTGACGAGCACCGGTTCGCCGGCGATTGCCCTCAATTCGCTCAACGCGCTGCACGGGGATCTCGGGATCGTCAAGGATGGGGACGCGATCCTCTGCCTCAGCTCCAGTGGGGAAACTGCGGAGATGCTCAACCTGCTTCCGGCGTTGCGACGCTTTGATGTTCGCATCGTTTCATTTACGGGAAATACCAACTCCTCCCTGGCCCGTCACAGCGATATCGTGGTCGATGTCTCCGTGGAGCACGAGGCCTGTCCCCTGGCCCTGGCCCCGACCAGCAGTACGACGGCGATGCTCGTGCTCGGGGATGCCCTCGCCATGACCTTGTTGGAAGCGTCGGGGTTTCAACCAGAAGATTTTGCCCGCTTTCACCCCGGCGGGACGCTTGGCCGGAAGCTGCTCACCAAAGCGGCGGACATCATGCGTCCCCGTGCCCAAATGGCTCTGATTCCGGCGGACACCACCGTCCCGGACGCGCTCGATGCCATGACCCGGCAGCGGGCCGGAGCGGCCGTGGTGATCGATGCCGAGGAGCGTTTGGCTGGGATTTTCACGCACGGCGACTTCGTCCGGGCCTTCCGGGCTCACGGTCCGGAGATCACCTCGTTGACCGTGGAGCGTCTCATGACGGCCAATCCGGTTTGTATCGAAGCGGGCCAGCTTGCGGTTGAGGTTCTCGCGGTCCTCAAGAAACATCGGATCGATGACATCGTCGTCATTGATGACGAGCGACGACCGGCGGGGTTGATCGATGTCCAGGATCTCTCGCGTTTGGGACTGCTCTAGGACGGCGGAGCCGTCCCTCGAAATCGAAATCGAAATCCAAATCGATGATCGATCGGCGATTTCGATTTCGATTTCGATTTCGATTTGGAGACGTGGAATGGGTGATCTATGGGTAGGCGATGAGCCTTGGGCACGAGAAACTCGATGTCTACCAACTCTCGCTCGATTACGTAGCTTGGGTTTACCCGCGCTCGGCGGTGCTGAAGGGCGTTCACCGATCGATTCGGGATCAGTGGATTCGGGCCAGCCAGTCGATTCCACTGAACATCGCCGAGGGTAATGGCAAAACGACCGAGCCAGATCGTCGGCGGTTTTTTGAAATCGCGCGGGGTTCGGCGCTGGAATGTGCGGCGATCCAGGACATCCTGGAGGTCGCGGGGATCCTCACCACAACGGACAACGCAGAACGGAAACGCCAGCTCGATCGAATGGCAATCATGCTTAGCCGACTTGGCGGGAGAGGGTATCCGCGCGAGGATTCCCCGACCGATGCCGGCTGACTCCTCGAAATCGAAATCGCCGATCGATCATCGATTTGGATTTGGATTTCGACGGGGATCGAGGCTGGCGGAGCCGTCAGTCAAAAGGCACGGGGGCGCCAATGCATGATTGCACTCCGGCCTGCATAGGGTATCAATCAATGTCAGGCGACCTTGCCTCAGGCGGCCCATTCGTTCCTTCAGCCATGAGAGAGACCCAAAAGCATGCCTTGGCGTTGTTCGATACCGCCCTCCAGGGCCTAGCCACGTCGCTCCTGACCATGTCGAGCCTCGCCCTGCGCAACCTCGAAGGTGCCTCGCGTGGATTGTTGAATCGCGATACCACGCTTTGCCGTCTCGTGGTGGGGGACGATGCCGAAGTCGACGATCTGGAACGGGCGGTCGATTACCAGGCGATGCAGGTTCTTCTGCGATACTCTCCGGTGGCGGAGGATCTGCGGATTGTTCTGAGTTCTATGCGGATCGCTTCCAACCTGGAGCGAGTCTCCGACCAGGCGGTGCGAGTGGCCCGGCGCGCCCGCAAGCTGAATAAGCGGCCAGAGCTCCTCCTCACCAGGACCATCGAGCCGCTCCTTGGGATGGCCATGGAACTGATTCGCGATGGGATGAAGTCGTTCGCGGAGCGGGATATTCCGCTCGCTCAATCCGTCATCGCCCGGGATCAAGAATTGGATCGTGCTTATCATGCGTTCGTCAGGGAATTGACCACGGGAATGGAGATCGATCCGGCCAATATCCGGACGTATCTCCACCTGACTTTCGCCGCCCGTGCCCTTGAGCGAGTGGGGGACTGCGCGGTGAACATCGCTGAGGAGGTGATCTTCATTCGCGAGGGGGGAGAGAGCCGCCACGCCCCGCGCAGCCGCCACACCCAAAGCGACGACGATGGATCTGGCCAGGTCGAGTTGGACGGGGACGCCTGGGACTGAATGCCCCGACCTCTCTCCCGCCTGATTTTCGGCATGCATTCCAAATAGGAGGTGCCTTACAATTCCCCCGATGAACTCCCCGCTCACTCGTCGTCGACTTCTCCAGACCGCGTTTTGCTCGAGCGCAGCGCTAATGCTGAATCTCCGGCCGCACCAGGTCCTTGCGGAGGAAACGGCGGGCAAGGATCGGCATTTCCTCGTCATTGGCGACTACGGCAGCGATGAGGCGCCGCAGACGGCCGTGGCCCAGGGGATGACTCATTACGCCAGGAAGCTCGCGCTAAAGCCCGACGGATTGTTCCTCCTAGGGGATAACTTCTATAGCCAGGGCTTGGACCGCGTTGACTCACTGCGGTGGCGGACGGGCTTTGAGGCGATGTATCCCGCCGATGTGTTTCCGGGTGCCTGCTACGCCATTCTCGGCAATCACGATTACCACGACAACAAGGGCGGTGAGCGGGCCCAACTTGCCTATGCCAAGCGTGGAGGGACCCGCTGGACCATGCCGCACAAGTGGTATCGTCAGGAGTTTGGCGATCTCATCACCCTCCTGGCCCTCGATACCAATCTACGCAGCCTCAGCGGAACGATCCATCCCAAGATCAAGATCCCTCAAGCCAGCCTCAGCGCGACCGAAGAAGCGGAGCAATGGGCCTGGTTGGAAGCCGAACTGGCCAAGCCGCGCGGCAGATTCACTGTGGTCGCCGGGCATCATCCCGTTTACTCCAATGGCATGCACGGTGACAGCAAGGAACTGGTGGAGAAGCTGGCGCCCATGCTTCAGAGGCACGGGGTGCATCTTTACCTCTGTGGCCACGACCACGATCTGCAGCACCTTGAGTTTGAGGGACAAAAGACCAGCTTTGTCATCAGCGGCGGCGGCGGGGCACGGATCCGTGAGGCGAAGAATCTGGAGCGGAAAACGCCCTACTTCAATGCCGTCTACGGGTTCAGTCACCTGCAAGCCAACGCAGACCGGCTCCTCCTCCGGCACCTCGATGCCAACGGGAATCAGATCCACTCTCTGGAAAAGAAACCCGACTTTAGCTGGAAGACCGGGGTCTGAGGGACCGCGCAAGCCTACTTCAGCTCCTTGATCCGCAGGTTGCGGAACTTGTAGGTGGCTCCCTTTTCCCCGTGGTGCTGGATGGCGATCACGCCGGTGGCATCGAGGTCGTCTTCGACATCGGTGGTGACCACGCCGTTGACCTCAATCTTGAGCTTCTTCCCTTGGCAGGTGATCCGGTAGGTGTTCCAATCGTTGCGCTTGAAGGTCTCCCCCGCACGGGCGCGGAAGGCGTCTTCGCTGGCCTTGTCGCCTTTGATCGGGCTGATGAACCATTTGCGCCGACCTTCATCGTAGAGCCCGCCGGACCACTTGCGGATCGGATCGCCATCGACTTCCGCTTGGTACCCGTAAACTTTGCCCGGCTCCACGATGCCCCGGAAGATGAATCCGCTGTTCGCTTTGCCCGGGGGCAGGAAGACGTCGCCCTCAAAGACAAAGTCGCCATAGTTCTTCTCGGTGATCACGAAGAACTTCTTCTCGCCGGTCAGGTGGATTTCCCCATCGACGACCTCGATCTTGCCCCATTCGTAAGGGTTCTTCCAGCCGGTCATGGTCTTGCCGTCAAACAACGGCGTGAAGCCGTCATCGGCGGCGACGGCGGGCAGGACGGCGAGGAGAAGGGCGGCAGAAAGCAAGCGGTGGGGTTTCATACAGAGGAGCGAGTATGAACCAATCCGGCGCGCTGCCAATCCGGATTTGCTCCGCTGCCATGACTTTCTGAACGCGGTGGATGAGGCAAGACGACGTTTTCTGGTGGACAGGCTAGGGGATCATCCTTACAGCGGAGGTTCAAAACCAAGCAATTATGGCGACTATTCTGGTAACGGGAGCGGCGGGTTTCATCGCATCGAGGGTCTGCGCGCTCCTTCTTGAGGAAGGCAATACCGTGGTCGGGGTCGACTGCGTCAACGATGCCTACGATCAGCGACTGAAGGAACACCGTCTCGAAGGCCTCATGGCTCGTCCCGGGTTCACCTTTCATCGGATCGATATCTCGGACTTGGCCGCGCTTCGCCCCGTCTTCGCCAGCCAAACCTTCGACGCCGTGCTCAATCTCGCGGCCCGGGCCGGGGTTCGTTACAGCATGGAGAATCCCTACATCTACCTCACCGCCAACGCCATGGGCACGCTCAACGTCCTGGAGTTGATGCGCGAGTTTGGGATCAAGAAGCACGTCCTCGCTTCCACTTCCTCCCTCTACGCCGGGCAGCCGATGCCCTACTTGGAAACTGCGGCGGTCAACGAGCCGATTTCCCCCTACGCCGCTTCGAAAAAGGCCGCGGAGGTGATGTCCTTCACCTACCACCACCTCTACAAGATCGATTCCACGATCTGCCGCTTCTTCACCGTTTACGGCCCGGCCAGCCGTCCGGACATGGCCATGCTTCGCTTCATCCGCTGGATCGACGAAGGCACGCCGATCGAGATGTTTGGCGACGGCGAACAATCCCGCGACTTTACCTTCGTCGACGACATCGCTCGGGGCGTGATTGCGGCGATGAAACCGCTCGGATACGAAATCATCAACCTGGGGGCGGGGAATCAGCCGGTCTCAATGAACTCGGTCATCTCCAAGCTTGAAGCGCGCCTTGGAAAGAAAGCCGTCATCGATCACAAGCCCGCCCACATCGCGGACATGACGCACACTTGGGCCAACATCGAGAAGGCCAAACGTCTCCTCGATTGGGAGCCGCGCACCAGTCTGGACGACGGTCTCGACGCCACCGTGAAGTGGCACGTCGACAATCGCGATCTGGTGATGAGCCTGAAACTGTGAGGACTGTTCCTGTTCGGATTCTATCTAGCGCGCAACGCGGCGGGCTTACCGCCATTCGACGCATCAAAAGCGAGGTTTCAGGCGGCCGCGAATGTCAGTCAGCACTTCGCCGATGGCGTAGACATCATGGTCCGCGAAATGGCGGGCCAGCGTGGCCATGATCGTGGAATCGTCGTGGGGATAAGCCCGGAGCAACATCGTGATATCCGTCTCGTAGAGGTCGGCGCGGTCGATCTGTCCCTGGCGATAGAGTGACGGCAGTGCGTAGAGCTTCAGCAAGATCAAGCCCAATGGCGTGGCGCATCGGACGCGATGCCCTTGGAAGTCGTGTTCCTCCGTATGGAGTTGCCGAACTTCCTCAAAGAAGACATTCCGCGTCAGCAGGAAATCTACCTTCAACGGACCGTATCGAGCAGCCACAAACCAATCGGTTTGTTCAACGACCTGCAAGCCTGTCACGCGCGGAAGATCCGCCGCCGCCAGGATGAGGTCCAGATCTTCGGTGTTTCGCGCGGCTACGTAGACCCGCATGGCTAGCCCGCCGACCAGTACGTGAGGGATGCCTTCCGCTTTGAGCAACTCAAGCAATCGATCGGTGGCTTGGATAAAATCTGGTTCGTCGGGCATGGAAGCGGATCGTTCGGGACGGGAGGCCCGGGCCAGGTACATGACCGAGCCGAGGTGAAGGGATGCGTCGAAGGAGATCGTTTTCATGACGCGACCGGAGCTAGGCCCAATAGCCCGAAGCGGAATGCTTTGGCGCTGCCAATCCCCTGGCGAATCCGTTCCGCTTCCTGCGGAGTCAGGACCAATTTTCGGGGCACCAGGGACCGAATGAGATCCCGCCGTTCTTCCGAACTCAAAGCGGCGATGGCTTGCTCGATTTGAGCGTGACTCATGAAGCTCATCGTAGCGGTGTGGCTTGCTAGGTCAAGCGACAAGGAAGCCCGGGGACGGATCCTGAGTTCGGGACCCTGGGGACGATCCGGCCGAACCAGGAAGACTTGGCGCGGGGCGATTCTGCGGATGCGTCCCCTCAATCACTCACAGGTGGAGGCATTGAGGCTTGTCATTCGGCCGATCCCGGTTTAGCCACGGACCATGGAACGATCGATTGTCTTTTGGGCCGCCATCTTGACCATGGCCGGCACCGCCCTCGCCGAAGAACCTGCGGTGGCCGCGAATGTCCTGACCGACGCGGAGAAAGCGGATGGCTGGGCCCTGCTCTTTGATGGCAAAGACCTCTCCCACTGGCGCAATTTCCAGAAACAGGGGGCCGTCAATGAAAAGTGGAAGGTCGCGGACGGGGCCTTCACGCTCACCGAAAAGGGCGGGGGCGACATCATCTCCACGGAGCAATATGAGGCGTTCGAACTGACGCTGGATTACAAGATCTCGAAAGGCGGAAACAGCGGACTGATGTTCCACGTCGGCGAAGGCGAGAAAACGCCTTGGATGACCGGCCCGGAAATCCAGATCCAGGACAACGTCGATGGTCACGATCCCCAGAAGGCAGGCTGGCTCTACCAGCTCTATGTCCCCACCGTCGATGCCACCAAACCGGTGGGCGAATGGAACACCCTTCACATCGTCATCACCCCGGAGAAGTGCGTCCATTTCATGAACGGCACCAAGTATGTGGAGTACGTCAAAGGCTCTGCTGACTGGGACGCCAAGGTGGCAGCGAGCAAGTTCTCCAAGTTCCCGCAGTTTGGCAAGTTGACCAAGGGCCACATCTGCCTGCAGGATCATGGCAATGTGGTCTCGTTCCGGAACGTGAAGATCAAGGTGGTGAAGTAACCTCGGGACCAGGGCGCAGTTGTCATTCCAGCAATCACGCTGTGGCTTCAGAACGGTGGACAGGCGTTACGCCCCTCCTTTTTTCCCATTAGTGTCCCTTTGCGGAGTCTTGGGAAGGACATGGCTGAGGATGCAAGCAGCCGCGAAGATAAATCCGAGGAAACCGGCGACCGGAATCAAGACCGGAATCAAATGGGCGGCCTCAATGAGCGGCCACGATACCCGCACCAGGACGAGAACGACAGTACAGCCAATCAACCGCACCCAGGATCGAACGACGCGGATCTCTTTGCGCATTGCAGCAATCTCCTGTTGCAATGCGGTATCGGTGCTTTCTGTCATTTCCGGAGATTCTTTTGCGCCTAGCGCCTGCGTCCAGTCACGCCCTGCCTGGGGCGCACGCGGGAATCGGGTTAAGGGTTAAACTGTTCATGGGCTTTCGCCTCTCGGCGGGCAGGGCGTTGATCTGTGACGACTTGTTAGCCTTTGCCTCGATGTTGAATTCAATGAGGTTCACGATCTTTGTGTAGCCGCGGATCCTTGCAATATCAATTGGCCGGGGATGCTGATCAACGTCGCAGGCAATAGCTGAATCCGCTCCACTGTTGAGAAGAAATGCTACCAACTCCGTATGTCCGCCAGCCGCGGCAAGATAAAGAGGCGTCTGGCCGATTATATTGGTTGAATTGATATCCACACCTTTATCAAGCGCCTGCCGGGCGCAATCTACACTTCCTCCCCACGCTGCGCCGTGGAGCATCGAATAGCCGTGGTTGCGCTCGCCATGAATGTATGCGCCGCGTGAAATCAGCAAAATGGCGATAGCAGTATGGCCATTCCTCGCTGCATAGACAATGGGCATTGAACCATTGGATCCGCTGTTAACATCGGCGCCTTCCGTGATCAGCGTTTCTGCCGCGCCGACTGCTCCTATACTGGCAGCTATCCAAAGTGGAGTCCCTCCCAGTTTGCATTGTGCGTTGATATCGGCGCCATCGGCAAGCAGTGCTCTAATTCTATCGGAGTCATTGTCACTGGCGGCATGATGAAGGGGTGTCCAACCCTCCTCGCTGCGATCGGCCATCATGGGGAAGCTGGAACAAATGACGGAAATCAGAACGACTGGCAGCAGCACAATCCCTCCAATAATGGTCCCACGGAAAGCTGTCATTTCTTAGGCGAACAGTACAATTGAGCCGCGCGCAGCCCATAACTTGTTGTGGCAGCGTGCTGCATAATACCGCAAATTGCCGCACGACAGAGCGTAACCGCGAGCGGGCCGCGTGGGCAAGGATTTTCCATCGCGTTGGGGCAGACGGTTGGGCTCCAAGGTGAACCCCATTCGCCATCGGTCGACACCGCCTTCATTGGGATCAAGGCCGATCAGGCCCTGCTCACCTTCTCCTTTCTCAAGATCTCACGCTCTGGCCTAAGCGGATGTCCGCAACGCCTTACCCAAGACCGGGTCCCACATCGCGTGAAACCGCGGAGGCCAACTCGCCCTCGTCTGGCTGATGGTGTCAATCCGCATGAGGCCAATCTGGACTCAGGAAGGGAGAGGACCTTCGTCAATTCCACAAGGCGGCGCCGGGCTCCTCATCGCTCGCCGCAACTCCGCACCCCGCCACGGTCTCCAGCTTCTCCACCCTGCGCAACAGGTCCTCCAGACGGAAAATCAACCCGCCCGCACCGGGCCGATGCCGATGGGAGCCTCCCGCGTTCGGATCTAGCCGCTTTTCCAGGTCGTCCAGTCTTTTGGCGAGGTTCAAATGGCGGATCGTCGCGATCTCGATTTTCTGCTCGCGGAGCGAACGGCCCGGATGATCTCCTAAGTCCGGAACCATCATGTAATGAGCCGCGACGCGTCCACCGATCAAAATTCGATCGCCATCCTGAAGCAAATGCCGTTGGCACTGGATTCCATTGACTTTGGTCCCATTCCTCGAACCGAGATCATGCAACTCGTAGCCGGAATCGTGTTGGACGAATTCTAGGTGATTCGTGGAGAGAAATTCGCATTGCAAACGGATTTGGTTCCGCCGGCCGCGGCCGAGACCGATGCGGCTGGCCTGGAGTTCGTACTCCACCGCGTCGCCAGTGGCGTCCCAAACAATCAAGCCGTGCGCAATGGGGAGCACCATGCCCTGGGTGTCGATCTGAACGCAAGGCTGCGTGGTGGGTTGGAGCTCACGAGGGGAGGGCGTAGTCATGAGGGAGGAGATTTGGAGAGGAAGAATTGATCGCAAAGATCATCAAATAATCCAGAAACACAAGGCAGTTTGAGCTCCGGTTGAGTTGTGGGGGGCCGATTTTGCATGGAAACACGACCTCGTGTAAAAGTGGCCGTCCCCAAGAAATACTTTTGTTTGATGGACCCATGTCGAAGAGGAAAAAGAAGAAGCTTCCTCCTCCCATAGTTGGGTAAGGTTGACACTCCCTTTCCGGCGCGGCTAGCTTGACCGGATGAATGGTGAGTTCCTCAAAGTAACCGGAGCCCTGGCGATTGGGTTGGGGGGTGTGCTTCTGCTGTTGTTCGGGACCGTGGCGATCACCCTTCTGCTGCCGCGATTCGGCGTGTTTCTACCTTGGTCTTACTCCTCCACACTCCATTTGCACGATTCCTACTATGTCGTTGTGGGTGGCCGGTTCTTCTTGCGGGAGCTTTCGTTGATCGTCATCCCGCTCGTCGCGTGTGTGGTCATCATCGCATCAGGGGTGGTCATGAAGACCTTCGGCCACCATCTAGAAACAGTAGTCGTTCGTCACCTGCCTGCGGCAAGTGACTGAAGAGTTTGAAGCGATGCGAATCGTCCTTATGCTCGCCGTTTGGGTTCTGTCGTGCAGTGCGCAGTCGGAACCGGAAGGAGCGCCCAAGTCGTGGCCTTCCCTGATCCCCTCCGATCAAGCCCACGGCAGGATCGGTTTCCACGGCCGCCCGGGCGATCCCGCGTGGGTCGTCATCGATCTGGGTGATGCCGTGACTCCGGACGAGGTGGTCATCTTTCCCTCACGGATTCCGGCGGCGGAGGAAGGAATCGCTCCGGGCGGATTTCCGCCGGGCCTGGAGGTGGAAATCGCGGCCGACGATAGCTTCGCGCCAGCGGTGCGATTGGGGCGTTGGACGGAGGAAGCCCCGGGTGCGGGGGCAGGACTGCCGTTCTTGCGGATTCCCGGGAATGGCGCTTCCGGGAGATTTTTGCGGATCCACGTTTCCGGGAGTCGGCCGGGTCCCGGCGGCCGGGGACGCTTCTTCACCCTGGGCGAGGTCGTCGTCCTGGAGAACGGGCGGAATACCGCGTTGGGTCGGCCGGTCGCGTGTTCGGGCTCGACCGAGAATCCGCCGCGCTGGCAAACTGCGAATCTGACGGACGGCTATCTTTGGTGCGACGGATTCGCCGGGAGCGGCGAAGCACCGGGGAACGGTTATCACAGCGCGATCGAGAATTCCGGACCCCAGGGACGTAAATGGGTGGAGGTCGATTTGGGCGAGGAACGGGAGCTCGACGTCGTCACCCTGGTCCCGGCGCGTCCCCGGGATTTCGCCGACGCCGCCGGATTCGGTTTTCCCCTGCGTTTCCGGGTTTTGGCGGACGCCGGTGCGGGATCAGAGCGCGTCCTTTTCGATTCCGGCGCGGAGCCATTTCCCAATCCGGGATCGGCGGCGGTGATGATCCCAGTGGCTGGGGGGAGGGCCCGGCGCATCCGGCTGGATTGCACGGAACTGTGGCGTCGCACGGACGATTACCTCCTGGCTTTGGCGGAATTGGAGGTTTGGAGCGGCCCGGTGAACCTGGCCCTGGGGCGACCGGTGTCGGGCTTGGACAACCTGGAGACCAGTCAATGGAAAGCGGCCTATCTAACCGACGGCTTTTCCAGTCGGCGTGCGCTGCTCGGTTGGCAGGCTTGGTTGGACGGGGTGAGTGAACGGATCGCTCTGGAAGCGCGCCTCCAGGCTGAGGCGACGGAACGGGAGCGGCAACGGAGCGAGGCCAGGGAGCGGTGGATCGCCGTTTCCGGGATCGGCACCATGGTCGTCGCTTTACTCGGTGTGATCGCGCTTCTCGTGCAACGGCGGCAGGCGGAGAGGGAGAGGGAAGTCTTGCGGGCCCGTATCGCGCAGGACTTGCACGACGAGATCGGGGCAAGCCTCAGTCATCTGGCTTTGCAGGGGGACCTCGTGGCGCGAAAGCTTCTGCCGGAGGATCCGGTCCAAGGACGGGTCTTGGCTCTGGCCGCGACGGCCCGGGAAACGCTCGGGACGATGCGGGACATTGTCTGGCTCCTGGCCCCGGCGGCGGGGACGTGGCGGGAGTTCTCCACGCGGCTCACCGAAATCGCGCAGCGCCTGGGCGGAGATTTCGAAATCACGGTGACGGTGGAAGGGGGTGAACCCGCAGGCGGTCCGCCGGTGGAACTCGCCCGTGAGGTGGTCCTCTTTCTCAAGGAAGCCTTGACCAACGCGCGGCGTCACAGCGGCTCGGCCGGGGCGGAGGTGACCATCCGTTGGCGGCCGGACGGATTCGGGTTGGAGGTGCGGGATCAGGGTTGCGGGTTCGATCCAGAGGACCCATCCTTGGTCAGAGGAGCCGGGCTGCGGAGTCTGCAGGGCCGCGCCGTGCGGTTATCGGGACACTGTGAAATCCGTTCGGAAAAGGGAGTGGGGACTTCGGTGATTTTGGAAATTCCGCTGGCGGCGGCGAGGGCTGCTGCGAAATAAAAAGGGAACGACGGATGCTGCGGGATCCACGATTGTAGGCCGGACATTGCCTGTCTGGCTTCTGACGCCAAAGGCCGTCGGGGACAGCGACTTGATTTCCGTCCTTCGTGTCGCTTCGTGCTCTTCGTGGTGTGATTCGGTGTTCTTTTCACCACGAAGGACACGAAGAGCGCGAAGGGAACGAACACAGATAACGCGGGTCGGGCAAGTATGCCCAACCTGCCTACGAATGCTCGCGATGAACCTTGTCCCCGCGCCATGCCGATGAACGAAGCCCTCCCAACTTCTCCAGGCTCCGTCTGGATCGTCGAAGACCACGCCTTGCTCCGTGAGACCCTTTGCGAAGTCCTCGGTGCCGAGCGCCCGAGGGGCTTCGCCGCGTGCGAGGACGCCTTGACCGAGTGGGAACGGCCGGGCGTCGAGCCACCGGGCGTGATCGTTCTCGACATTAACCTCCCCGGCATGTCCGGCCTGGAGGGCATCGGGCGGTTCCGCGAACGCGCGCCTGGCGTCCACGTCATGATCTTCACGGTGTTTGACGACGCCGAGAAGATTTTCGCGGCGATCTGCGCGGGAGCCTCCGGCTACCTTTTGAAATCGGAATCGCCCGAACGGATTGTCGCCGCCGTTCGGGAAGTGCGGGAGGGAGGATCTCCCATGACGCCTCAAGTCGCCCGGCTCGTCTTGGAACGGTTCCGCCAGTTGCGGCCAGGATCGCCGGATGGCCAGCTCTCCGAGCGGGAACAGGATGTCTTGCGTCTCATGGTCGACGGCTTGGCGAAGAAGGAGATCGCCTCCCGGCTCGACCTCAGCATCCACACGGTGGACAACTACGTGCGGCGGATTTACCGCAAGCTCCACGTCAACACCCTCGGCGGCGCGGTGGCGCGGGCCTTGCGCGAGGGGCTCGTTTGAGGGGAGCCAAGGACCGGCTCATGTGACGCGTTCTCGTGGCTTGTCGCCGTCGATGCTTTGCGGCAGGATGACCTAATGATTCACTGGGTCATCGGATCGATGGTAGCTGGAATCGCCTTGGCGGGAGCGGCCCCCGACTTCGCGAAGGAAGTGGCTCCCATCCTCGAAGCGCACTGCCTCTCCTGTCACGACGCCACGCATCACAAGGGCGATTTCATCTTAGAAACCCGGGCGGCGGCGCTCTCCCACGAGTCCGCCATCATGCCCGGAGATCCGTTGGCCAGCGAGCTTCTTGCCTCGGTCAGCGGGCCAGAACCGGAAATGCCCAAAAAGGCGAAGCCGCTTTCCGCCGCCGAGGTGGAGATTCTGCGCAGCTGGATTGCCGCAGGTGCCGCCTGGCCAGAGGGCCGTGTTCTCGCCGAAAACCGTCCGCGCGATCTCGACTGGTGGAGCCTCCGGTCCATTCCGAAAGTCGATGGCGCGCCCAAGGCGGTTGACCACTTCATCGAAGCGAAGCTGGCCGAAGCAAAACTCTCTCCAGCGCCCGAGGCGGACCCGGTTACCTTGATCCGCCGCCTCACCTATGACCTGACCGGATTGCCGCCGACGCCGGAAGAAGTCGATGCCTTCGTTCGCGATGCCCGGGACAATCTGGCCAAAGCGGTGGCGAAGCATGCGGATCGCCTGTTGGCCTCGCCAGCCTTCGGGGAAGCCTGGGCGCGGCATTGGCTCGATGTGGCGCGTTATGCAGAAACTCACGGTTATGACAAGGACAAGCCGCGCATGAATGCCTGGCCGTATCGCGACTATGTCATCCGGAGTCTGAATAGCGACAAGCCATTCTCCAAGTTCGTCCAGGAACAAATCGCGGGTGATGTCCTCTATCCCGGCACCGAAGACGGAATCACCGCGCTTGGATTCATCGCGGCGGGACCGTGGGACTTGATTGGCCACATTGAGGTGGGGGAGGGGAAACTCGACGGCCGCATCGCCAAACACCTCGACCGGGACGAGATGGTCTCCACCGTCTTCAACGTTTTCCAAAGCACCACGGTGCAATGCGCGCAGTGTCACCATCACAAGTTCGATCCGATCAAGATGGAGGATTACTACAGCCTACAAGCTGTCTTCGCCGCAGTGGATCGGGCGGATCGGGTCTACGCGGGATTGGATCCCGGACAGGAGAAAACACGGAATGACCTGCAAGCTCAGGTCAACGCCCTCAAGGCGGAGCAGAGCAAATTGCAGACCGAAGCGAAGCGCGCGCTCGGGGCGCGGACCTCGGGGATTGAGCGGCGATTGGCGGAACTGCGGACGAAATACGGCTCCCCGCTCCGGCCCCGATATGGGTATCATAGCGCCATCTCCGCGAAGCAGGACGTGGAGAAATGGGTTCAGGTCGATCTCGGTGCGCCAATGGGTGTGGAGCAGGTCCGCCTCATTCCCGCTTATGATACGTTCAACGGCATCGGGGCCGGGTTCGGATTTCCGGTGCGCTACCGGGTTGAGGTTTCCACAGAGCCCGACTTCAAGGAACCTCGGCTGGTCCGGGATGCGACTTCCGCAGATCAACCCAATCCGCGCAACGGAGAAATCGCGATCGATGTCGGGGGTGCCGGCGTCCGCTATATTCGGGTGACCGCCACGAAGCTCGCGCCGCGCCAGAACGATTATATCTTCGCCCTGGGAGAGCTTCAGGCGATCGGTGGGGAGAATCACGACAACCGAGCGCCGGGGACCAAAGTCACCGCCCTGGATAGCATCGAAGCCGCACCGCGTTGGGGCCGGGCGAATCTGACGGATGGGAATTTCTATCGCGAGGTGGCCGATCCGGCGGCCTTGGCGGAGTTCACCAAGTTGGAGGCAGAGAAAGCCGCGATCGAGGCGGAACTGCGTGACCCGGCCCGGGAGACGCGCTTGGCGGAGTTGGACAAGGCTCTGGCGGGGATCACTCCCAAGCTGGCGGCGCTTCCGCAAGGCAAGATGGTTTACGCGGCGGCGACCCGGTTCGCCGCCCAAGGTGGATTCCGCGCCACGGATGGAATACCGCGCGAGATCCGGCTCTTGCAGCGCGGGGATATCAAGGCTCCGGCGGGAGTGATGACTCCCGGCGCTCCACCGCTCTGGCCAGCGGCTCCTGTGGAGTTTCCGGGCGATAAGGAAGCGCAGGCTCGCGCCGCCTTGGCTCAGTATCTCACGGCGCCGGAGAATCCCTTGCTCTGGCGGTCTGTCGTCAACCGGATCTGGCAATGGACCTTTGGCGTCGGCCTGGTGACTTCCCCGAACGACTTCGGCCGGATGGGCATGAAGCCGACGCATCCGGAACTCCTTGACCAACTGGCCGCCCAGCTGCGCGATGACCCGCAGCAGTCGCTCAAATCGATCATCCGCACGCTGGTCACAAGCGAAGCCTACCGGCGTGCCAGCCAGGATGATCCGGCGAATGCGAGGATCGATGCGAACAACACGCTCCTCTGGCGCGCGAACCGGCGGCGGCTCACGGCCGAGGAATACCGGGACTCCCTCCTCGCGGTCAGCGGCGTCTTGCGAGCGAGCGATCCGGGTGGCCCGAGCTTCCAGGACTTCGTTATCGAAAAGCCTCAGCATTCACCGCATTACGAATACGGCCTATATGACGTCTTGGACCCATCCACCTACAGACGCAGTATCTACCGCTTCATTGTTCGGTCCCAACCGCAGCCATTTCTCACCGTGCTGGATTGCGCCGACCCGTCCCAAAGCGTGGCCCAACGGGACGAATCGACGACCGCATTGCAGGCCTTGGCGCAATGGAACAACCGCCTCGTCGAAGCCATGGCGCGGAAGTTCGCGGATCGGATCGGGAAGACGCCGGGTGCTCCGGTGGAGACGGCGTGTCAGTTGGCCTTAGGACGTCCGCCAACCGCCGAGGAGCACGCTGCCCTCGAAGAGCATCTCAAGCAACACGGGTCGGCGAGTCTGTGCCGGGTGGTATTTAACCTGAACGCGTTTGTTTACTTGGATTGATGAACGCGGTGACGTCAGTCGATGGGCGGAATCGAAGCGCGGATTTCGTCGAGAAGTGCTCTTGTGCCGTGCTGGGCGCACCAATGATGGATGTAGTCCCAATCAAACGCCTCGTCGCCCTGCACGGCGATTACGTCCCGGACATCCTCGGTGTCCTTGGAGCGCTTCGCGAGGAGGGCCCACCGCAGTTTGGTGATGATCACATCCTCCGCTGTAGGAAGGGTTACCTCGGTTCCAATGATCTCGTCGAAGACTTTTCTTCGGCGGGCAAAGCGGGCTTGGTCATGAGGGTCGTCGCTCAGGTGAAACACCTCAATCTCAAAGGCGATGGATGGCACTCGAATGGTTTCGCGCAACGTCCCGGTAACTGTCTCGAAAGAGGGTTGGGGATCAACCCTGAACTCGGAGGGCAACCCGCCAATCCAACGGTCGCATTTGCCAGTCAGCACCGCCACAAAGTCAGCGTCTTTGGTGGCGCGCACGATCCCGTAAAAGTTCGATGAGTAGGACCCGGCCAGGAAGTAATCGATTCCATGCCGATCGAACTCCGCGATCATCTGGCGTGTCGCCTCGTTGTTCGACGTCATGCCGGTCTCTCCGCTTTGACGTAGATCCCGTGCTCGTGCACTTGTCGCAGGCGCCTCAGCCGGGATCGCAAAATCTCTTCAACCTTTGCTTCATCGCTTTCGGGGAATTGAGCGCGAATGCCCGCCCTCATCCGATGGCAGGACTCCGTAAACAATTCGGCGCCCCAGCCCATCTTCTTCGAGATCGGCAACGCCCGCGCCCGGCGCACCCGGTCGACGTAAATGGCGTCCGCCAAGGCTTTGATGTCACCTTCCACGGTTTCAGTCTACCCCATCTCCGTCCCATCGCAACCCCATGAACCGCCGCAACCTTCTTACCGGCTTCACCGGCCTGGCCCTGACCGATCTGCTTCTGCGCGAGTCCGCGCGTGCCACTCCTGGCGTGATGAGTGGGGGCCGACTGCATCAACCGCCGCGAGCCAAGCGGGTCATTCAGCTCTTCATGGCCGGTGCCGCGAGCCATGTCGATATGTGGGATCACAAACCGGTCCTTACGAAGAAGGATGGGCAGCCCTGGGATCCGGGCGAGACCGTGGAGTTGTTCCAGAGCACCCCGGGAGCTTGTTTCGGCAGTCCATGGGGCTTTCAGCCGTATGGGCAGAGCGGCAAGATGCTGAGTGATATCGTCGCGCCGCTTGGGGCGGTCGTTGATGATATTGCCTTTGTGCATAACGTTGTTGGCAAAACCGGTGTGCATAGCCAGGGGACGCTGTTGCAAACGACCGGGTTCCAACTCCCCGGCTTCCCCAGCGCGGGGTCCTGGGTGAGCTATGCGCTGGGCAGCGAGAGCGATGATCTGCCGTCGTTCGTCGTTTTGCCCGATCATCGCGGATTCGGATCCAATGGCGCCAAAAACTGGGCCAACGCCTTCTTGCCGGCCCAACATCAAGGGACGGTGATTCGTCCCGGATCAGCGGAACCGATCGCCGATCTCCGGGCACCCAAGAGCACCTTCATCAATCCGGCTTCCGATCGCGCAGGGCTCGATGTCCTCGCCAAGTTGAATAGCAGTCACGCTTCGTCTCGCCCCGGCGACGACCGCCTTCAAGCCCGGGTCCGTTCCTATGAATTGGCCGCCGCGATGCAACTCAGCGCGACCGATGCCCTCGACGTCTCCCGGGAACCGCAATACATCAAGGATCTCTACGGCTTGGCTCCCGAAGGTCCCGGAGTGGACGACAGCGTCATCAATGTGAAGGCCGAGACCGAGTTCTTCGGTCGCAAATGCCTGGTGGCGCGTCGGCTCCTGGAGCGCGGCGTCCGCTTCGTGCAAATTTGGAGTGGCAATGACAACGGCTTTCCACGTCGCAATTGGGATAGCCACGAAGATGTGAAGCGGGATCACGAGCCGCTCTCTATGGGCATGGCTCACGGGGCGGCGGCGCTGATTCAGGATCTCAAGCTGCGCGGGATGCTGGACGACACCATCATCCTCTGGACCACTGAGTTCGGCCGCATGCCCTGCTCTCAGGCCAGCAAAGGGCGGGACCACAACCCCTTCGTCTTCACGAACTGGCTCTGCGGCGGTGGGATCAAAGGCGGGACGTATGGCCAAAGCGACGAATGGGGCTTCCGCCCCCAAGATCGAGCGAACGCCACCACCGTTTACGATATCCACGCCACGGTTCTCCATCAATTGGGCATCGACCACGAACGCCTCACCGTGCGCCACAACAGCATCGACCGCCGCCTCACGGACGTGCACGGAACCGTCTTGCGTGAAATGGTGGCCTGACCCGATGTGGCGAGCATGCCGGATTTCTCAAGGACCGCGTCGCGCGGCGATGGGAGGGGGCGTTGAGCGCCTTGCGAGCATTCTTCTTTGAGACGGAGACTTGACCCCGGGAACCGGTCCCCTCTACTCTGTGCGCACCCACGCATGGAAAACCAATCTCAGAGCGCCGGCGGCAAGTTCGGCTACGTCGTCCTCACGCTCGAACTCTTGTTGGTCGCCGGTGGTGCCGGGTGGTACTTCCTTTATCAGAAACCCGCCGAACCTCAGCTGCGGCCTGCGTTCGAGGCCGTTGCTTGTGCCGGAGGCAGCCCGGTCGGGTGGAACCTCGTCACCCGTCATGCCTCTGGCCGGGATGTGACGAAATTGTCGATCGAGGAAGGGGGCTCACCGGAGGACGCGATGATCGGGGATGTGGTGGACCGGTGGGGGGACTATTGGCCCGAGGGCGGACAATTCATCCTGTCTGCTCCGGAAGATCCCAAGCTCAAGCCGCTGGTGAGTTCCGTCCGCGTGACTTCCGACAAAGGAGAAATTCGGGCGCTCAAGTTCGGGCCGGGAGTCTGGATGGAGGGCCGGGGCGACGCCGCGCAGAAGCCCTTTCCGCTGGAACTTAGTCCCGATCAGCCCGGCTTGGCCATCTTCCAAATCGTGCGTTGCCAGGTGGAGCCAAACCGGACCCTGACTACGGTGCGCCTGAGCAACCAGGGAAGCGGCAAACCATGGGCCTCGATCCGGGCCCGGCCTGATGGCTCCTTCGAGGCTCTGGTCGGGCCGGAAGCAAAGTCTCTCGTCGCTCCTGGTCGTGTCGGCAGCTTTTGCGTCGTCTCCCTCATCTGGAATCCGAAATTCGGGGTCTACCGGTTCGCCGTTCGTCCCGAAGGAGGCTTTGTGCGCCAGGCCAAGGAAACGAAATTCTCGGTGCCGGTTCTTGAAGCGGCGGACCAAATGCATCTGGGCGACAAGCTGGGTGCCGGGGGCTCTTCCAATGGCACCATGGAGGTAGTGGAAACCTTGGTCTATCGCCGTGAATTGGCGACGGACGGTATAATCAAGGTAGAGGACTGGCTCTACAATTACTATTTCTCGAGTTTTGTCGCGCGCGGGCCTTTCGAATGGGAAGCCGCTAGTCCCACCGCCTCCTGGGGAGACGAAGCTTCCTGGTCTGGGGAGGGCATTCCCACCGCCAATGAAGAGGTTAAGTTCACCAAAGTGGCGAAGGCAGAACCCATCATCGTCAAGCTCGATGGAAACCGGCAGATCAAGAAGTTATCCTTCTCCAATGCCAGTCCCTCATGGACCCTTGCCGAAGGATCGTTCCCCGGCGCGAGGCTCAACATCACCGATGGCGATGCCACCGGCTCCGAGAACATCGATGCCCTGGCAGCCGTGGACGGGACCACTTTGAATCTCCAGGTCGCCATGGGCGGCTTCTCCGGATCCGCGAATGATGAATTGACCTTCCTGGGCAATGGCGGGACGGTTAACTTTCACAAACAGATCGCGGCTCGGCTCAACCTCGGAAGCAGCACTTCGGCCAGCCGCGGGATGACATATTCGCTGGAGGCGCCCAATCTCATCGTCACGCGTTTCCACGCCGGGTTTCATGACAACCCCGCAGATGCCCCGGTCAACGGGACCGTCTCCACGTTCGTGCGTGTGAATCAAAGCCAGACGACCACGGCCGATCAAATCCGGGTGGCGGGGGGCGGCGGCAGCCAGTTTGGTGTGTTGACGATTCAGAATAAGGCAACTTGGAACCAGGAGAAAGGAGCGATCTACATCGGCTATTCCGGATCCAACGGCATCGACAAGCGCAGCAACGGCCGAATCGAGATCGGGCACCCCAGCAGCGTGGGCAATCTGACGATCGGCAACGACGTCGGGCTTGAAATCGGAGAAGGCGGCGGCACCGGGGTGATCGACGTCCACAATGGCACTTTGACCGTCAAGGCCTCCAACGACACCCAAACGGTGTTGCTCGGCGACCGCGGCGGCGATCAAGCGAGCGGGGGCGGCAACGGAACCCTCAACCTCAACGCCAGCGGCACCATCCTCACCGCGCGCAACTTCACCCGCCAAGTCGCGTTAGCCAGCGGTTCCGGCACGTTCAACTTCAACGGCGGCTTGCTCCGCCTCAACCGCGCCACGGGCAATGTAACCAAGGATCTCATTGGCTCCGGGATCACGGTGACGCTCAGTGGGCCCGGGGCCCGGATCGATACCAACGGCCACAACACCGTCCTGGCCCGCGATCTTTCCGGCTCTGGTGGTATGGAGAAGCTCGGCAAAGGCACCTTGACTCTGACCGGTAAGAACAGTTACAAGGGGGAAACCAAAGTCACTGCGGGCATACTCACCGTCTCCGGCCCGGCTCTTCCCGTGAACGGCACTCTTCAGGTCAACGGCGGCCAGGTCAGCCTTAACGGTGCAGTTAAGGTGGCCAAGCTCGTGTTCGCCGGCGCTCCCCAAGCGGCGGGCACCTGGGGTGCCACCGGGTCAGGGGCGAAGAACATCGACGACACGCGTTTTGCCGGCACGGGGGTTCTTACCGTGGGCGGGGGGTGATGGAGTGATGGGCTCTCAGAAATCTGCAATCCCGGGATCATCAATCCTCAATGCAGTGCTGCGGGATTGAGGATTCAGGAGGAATGATTTTTGATTTCTGAGGGGCTTTTTCCTCCGGAGTCAGGATGTCCGAGCCTGTGGGTATCGGGGCACCACGAAGGCGAGTTGAGGACAACCCGCCTCCTCAAATCCTTAATCTCGGGATTTCGGGATTTCGGGATGATAGATTTCTGAGCTATCGTCATCCGCAGTTCCAAACTCCATTGCGATGAAGTGAGGAATCCTTTCCTTCAACCGCCGCCGACTACTCCTTCCAAGGAAAGGACCGAAGCGTTTTGCGGACCTCGGCGGCTTGTGCTTTCTGCTCGGGTGTGAGGCGGGCCTCAAGTTCTCCGAGTGGTTTGGCGGCGCGTTCTAGTCCTGCATCCTTTGCTGCGCTGAGGTGGGCCCAGGCGGTAACGGGATCGATTTGACCGAGGACACCGGATATCAGCATCCGGGCGAGGTGAAAGTGCCCCACTGGATGCCCGGCCTCGGCCGTTTCCACGTAGAGCTTGAGGGCCGTTTGCAGCGCTTCCGGTTGGGCCGGGGGCAGCTCCAGCACTTGCGCCAAATTGATCTTCGCCGCGAGATTTCCCGCGTTGGCAGCGGCCAGAAACCAGGCCCGCGCCGCATTGAGATCCCGGACCACGTGTTTGCCGTCCCGGTACCAACTGCCGAGCCGGTCCTGGGCATCGGTCAAACCCGAAGCGGCGGCGGCCACCAGCAGTTCCACGGCGCGGCGTTCCTCCGCGCTGCCGGTTCCGGCGTCCGGATCCAGGAGCAGCGCCAAATTGAGCGCCGCCGGAGAAAAGCCCTTTTCCACCGCTCGTTCGAACCACTTTTTGGCCTCGTTGAGATCCTTGGCAGCGCCACCGGTCCCGCTGCCATGCAGCAGTCCCAGCTTGGTCTGCGCGGAGGGATTCCCGGCCTCGGCAGCCTGTTTGAAAGCGTCAAAAGCCTTAGCGGGATCTGCCGCCACTCCCAGACCTTTCTCGTAGGCCTCACCCAGCGCGAAGCGGGCGTCCGCGTTGCCCTTGTCCGCAGCAGACACGAGAATTTCAAAGGCCCGGACTTCATTCTTGGGGACGCGGGTGCCCTCTTGGAGCAACTTCACGAGAACCCGGCCCGCTTCCAAATAGCCATCGGCAAAGGCCTTTTCCAAATGGAGCACCGCCTCTTTGGGACGAATCTTCTCCGCAAAGCCAAGCTCCCCGGAATGGAGCAGTCCGAGGTCGAACCAAGCCTTGGCGGAGCCTTGTTTCGTGGCGGCGAGGAAGTGATCCTCGGCATCGGCAAAGCTCTGTTTCACGAATCTGCCTTGGGCCGAGAACGCGCCGAGCGCGAGATGTGCGTCCGGGTTGGTCTTGGCCGCGTTCCGCAAAATTTCCAAGCCCTCGGCAGCGCGGGGAACGTCGCGACCCTCGTTGGAGGTGGCCAGGAGGAGTTGGGCGAGTCGCTCCGGCGCATCCTTGTGTTTCAGATCCCTGGCCTTGCGCAACCAAGCTTCCGACTTCACCGCATCCTGGAGAACTTGGCGACCTTCAAGGTAAAGCATCCCGAGCCTGAGCGCCGTCTCCGCGTTTCCTTGAGCCGCTTGTTGTTCGAGTGCTTGGATTTCGGCGGGAGCGAGTTGGCCGGGGTTCTCTTGGACCAGGGCCGCCGTGGCGATCGAGAGCGTGAGCAGGAAGATCGTGGCAGTGGCTTCCAGCCGCTGGCGAAAATGACTACAGTTGTCGAAACGGCGGCTGGAAGCCACCGCCACGGCGGGTGAGCCCATTCTGAACGCGAGAGTCGATGGTTTTTGCAAGGCCGTTCCGTTACGCTTTTTGAGCATCATTGCAGAGGCGGCGCCTTTTCCTTTGCCAAACCAGCAGGCCGCCCAAGCCGAGCGCGAGGATCGCATAGGTGCTCGGTTCCGGAACGGCGGAGAGATCGTAATTCAGAAAGACATCGTCGCCGTCTTTGAACAAGCTGAATGAGCCGCCAGGGCGACCGGTGGCAAACGAAGCGCCAGTGGAATCCGTCAGTCCGGCGTAGCTCAGGCCAAGGTTGCCGAAACCCGTTGTCGTTCCCGTGACGTCAAAGACCAGCCAACCGTTGGTCCCGGTCTTACTGGTGTCCCAAAACGAGTTCACCCAATCGACCGTGCCTCCACCCGCAGTCAGAATGGTCGCCAGGGAGAGCGTCGCAGTGCCCGCGAAATTGAGATCCCCGCCGACGACGATTGTGTCGAACACCGCGTTGGGGTTCGCCGCATTGAGGACCGTGTTGGTCTTCAGCTCCCAGGCGATGGTTGAGCCGGTGTTGTAGGTGAGATCCCCGGCAAAGGTTTGGATGCCGGGGCTATTGCCGGGAGCGTGGATCCCGCCATCGATGACCACGTTGCCGCCGATCGTTCCCGTGCCACCGAGGGTCGCGCCACTGGCGACGGTGACGGCACCGTTGGCGGCGGATTGGTCGCCGTTGATGATGAGGGTGCCGTCGGAAACCGTGGTGGTGCCGGTATAGGTGTTCGTGTCACCAAGCACCTGGGTGCCGTCCCCGGATTTTACCAAGCTGATCGCACCCGTGATGATTCCCGAATTGGCGTTGGAGCCGTCTCCGTAGGAATGAGTTGTCGCAGCAGCCGTGTTGATGGTGAGAGTGGAAGTCGTTGCGGAAGTGACGATGTTATTGTTCACAGCGGCACTCGTGCCGGTCGTCGAGTTCAGTCCTGCGATCTGCTGGTTGAATCCGTTCAAGTCCAGCGTGCCGAGATTGGCACTGGCGGCTTGGCCGAGACTGAGAACCGTCCCGGTCGGCAACCGGTCGTTCCCCGTGGTCAACCGCGTGGTGCCGTTGTTGATCGCGGTGCTTCCAGTGTAGGTGCTGACGCCGCCGAGCTGAAGGGTTCCTCCTCCCTGTTTGGCCCAAGAACCCGTCTCACCGGACTTATTGGCGATGACACCGTTGTAAATCAGCGTTCCTGAGCCCGGAGAACTGATCGACGTGCCAGCCCCGTCCCCCACAAACAGGGCGCGTCCCGCGCCCATGGTCACAGTAGCAGAATCGCTTGCTTTCGAAAATCGTCCGCCGTCGATGATGATGTCGTTCGCGGCGTTGCCCATGCTGCCGTCCCCTGTGAAGCGTACTTCGCCACCGTTGATGTTGATGTCCCCGGTGAAGGTGTTGCTGGCGTTGGTGAGCTCGAACCGCCCATCAGTTCCAGAATTGGCGGCAAAGGTCAGACCTCCCGAGGTGTTGCTGATGACGCCGCTGAAGGTGTTTGAACCGTTATTGCCCTGGGTCAAGGTTCGTGTTCCGGTTCCTAGACTCACGTCGTTTGCAAAGGAAAGATTTGCCGTGCTGCTAGCGATCGAAACGATTGTAGCCAATTCTCCGAACTGGACGTTACCACCAACAACGATGCCCCCAGGGAAGCGGGTGTTCGCGAAGTCCCTGCTATTATTCGCAGCGACTGTACCTCCATTGAGTGTCAGAGTGTTTGTCCCACCAGAACCCAACCCCGTAGTGCCACGAGCTACAACAGTGCCGGCATTTAACGTAAATCCTCCAGTAAAGGCCCCTCCTCCTGTTCCTAACACTCCGGCACCCGATTTGATGAAGCCGGTTCCTGCTGCAGTAGATAAGGCTTGGCCGTTAAAGTCGAACGTCGCTCCGCTTCCGATATCAAATGTCCGCACAGCACCGCCGGTCGCGAACGTGCTTCCGATCGATGCGAAGTTGACCGTAACTCCGGACGCGACCGTGACGTTCCCGACATTTAGGGCTGCACCCATTCCGGCAAACGAATAGGTCCCAGAGGTAAAGGAAACGTTATTGTTCGCCGTGTAGGCTGACGTGTAGGTCGGGCCATTCGCCGTGTTGTTCCATCTGGACGCATTCCACGCGGTTGTCGCAGAAGTTGACGTGTAAGAAGTTTGCGCATTCCCAATGATCGGAATGAGCATAGCGACCGTGAGGGCCGCAACCTTCGAATACGGCGAATGGAGCAATCTTGGCGAAAGGGAATGTGGCGCATTCATGGCAGGTCCACCCTTACCCACCTTCGTGCCACCAGCCCAACCTTCTAAGGTTACGATTCCGTCAAAAAAACCCCAACAACCTGGGGAAAACCTGGGGAAACATTAAAAACTAGCGGAGCGCTAGCTTGGTCCGAGGGCCCATTCTCCTTTGGGCGACGCTGGAAATTTACAAATTTACAGTCGGCAGTTGGCAGGGCGAAGGTTGGCTGGTTGGCGGTGACTCGATTTTTGATTTTGGTCACTCCATCCTTCGTGCCGATCAACGGCGTGCCTCAGGTTCGACATTGTCGTTGTCGTTTTCGACTGGTCGAAGATTCGACAACGACAACGATATCGAAGGGCACCGCTCCATTATCCCCAGCGCCACGCCAATTCGGATGCCCTCCTCCCGGCCTTCTGCCAGCTGAGGGTGCGCTCGCTGCGTACGGAATCCCAAAAGCGTTCGTGCGCCGCCAGCTCCTCCCGGCTGAAGGCGCTTTCTAAGGGTAACTCAATCTCCCCGCCCTTCTCTAGCGGCAACACCGCCTTGAGGAAGCTGCGCACAATCTCCGGATGCTCACCGAAGATACGCTCGAAGACCAAATCGCTCCGAGGATCAAGGAAACGGATCACATCGGCACCATAGCTTATCGCGGCGGGCGGGCAAACAGCAGTCGGGTTTCGAACTCCCCCTCATTCACTCCTGCGCCAAGAGCCGCCGCTCCTCGTCGGAGAGCAGAGCGGCGTCGAATCGGGTGCGGACTTCTGCAGCTTCGACGGTGCGACCGTTGCGTTGCAGAGTCGCGGCGCGGATGGCGAGGTCGGCGGGGCTGGCTTGGCTCCAGTCGAGGCTGGGCGGAGATAAGGTGGCCAGGGCCTGCTCGGGTTGATTGGCCACGAGTTGTCCGAAGGCCAAGGTCGTGCGGAAGGATAGGGCCTCGGGTTGAGCTTCGACCAATTTGGCAGCGATCGACAGGGCGGCTTCCCGATTTTGGCCGAAGAGGAAGCAACAATAGGCGGAGTTGTTCACCAAGACCGGGTTTGCTTCCTCGCGGCGGAGGAGGGTTTCGGTGAGGGACTGGAGCTCTTTGAGGCGATCGGTCTTCTGCAAGTGGATCATGACCGGGGTAAGGGAGGCCGCCGGCGGCAACGGGGTTTCCGGATGGTGACAGGCGGTCAGGAGAATTCGAGTGGCAACGTCCAACTGCCCCTGGTCCAGGGCATTGAAATAGATTTTGCCGAATGGAGCGCGGGCAGGATCGATCTCGATGAGGTGGAGGATCTCTTGCCAACTTCCCAGCGCGTCCGCCGATAAGTCCAAGTCGGCTTGGCAGGCGGCCCGTGTCAGAAAGACGTCGATCGGATCGGCTTCGGGGTGTGCCTTCTCCAGCCAGACTAGGACGGCGGCGGAACCTTGCACGGTTTGCAGGGCTCGAAGCCTCAGGCCGAAGAGGTTCGCGGATTCTTGCCCGCGCGTTTCGTCGATCAGACCGAGAACGAAATCGGCCCGGCCCAGGCTAAACAACCATCGGGCCAGGGGCTCGACCTGATCGCTCCGGAAACGTTGCACCGTGGCCGCCAATGCGGCTTCTCGTTCCCCGGCGGGCAGGGCGGCGAGCCGGAGACGAGCGGCGAGCAACCGATCCTCCGCCGTGGCGTTCGCCAATCCTTCCAACCAGTCTGCGGTCTGGGGCGGCAGCAGAGATGGCTGGATCAGATCCAGGGGAACCGCAGCCAAGCCAGAGACTGCCTCGCGAAACGATGCATTCTGGTCTCGGGTGGGGGCGAGTTCTCCCAGCAACCTATGAGCCCGGATCCTGTCGCCCTCGGCCCAACCGGGAAGGAGTAGCACCTGAACCAGTTTGGCGGTGAAACGGTGGTCTGGGTTTTGCCGCAAACGCGCTTCCAGCACTTGGCGCGCCTGGGAGAGGTTGTGGCTCTGGATGAGGAAATCGGCGAGCAGGAGGATGACTTCGTCCCGGCCGCGAGTGCCTTCGTCCAACTTCTGGTGCATCCACACGAAAGCGGCGGGTTGCCCGCCTTTGAGCATCGCTTCGAGGACCATGATCCGGGCCTCCGGAGACGCACCGGGATGAGTGATGACGGCGTTCGCCGCGGGCAAAAGGTAGCGCGAGTTCGTGACCTTTGCGGCATCGAAGAACGCTTCCCTGGGGCCGAGAAGGTCTGGGGCCATCTGATGTGCGGCGAGGGCCCGGAATTCCGCCGTCTTCCAGTCACCGGCGGCTCCGAGGGCGCGAGACTCTTTGACCAGCGCGTCTGTACGCCAATCCCTGACGCGACTCTTCACTTCAGCCCGGAAACACCAAACGGCGGTTCCGCCGCCCGTGAGAACCAGAAGGAGCGTGATGATTGGGATGGTCCGGAGATTGACGGAAGGCTGTTTGGCTGGAGGCATGGAGAAGCAGCAGCTGTCATTGTCAGCTAAGGTCGTGCCAAGGCTGCGTAAAGTGACAAGGCCGACACCCAGAAGCCCTGAAGCCACCATCCCCCTCGGAAATCAGCCGCCCCGGGATCCTTAATCCTCACACGCGAGAAAGCACCGATGCGGATTGCCGATAAGGCGGGGTCTGCCGCCGCGTGTATTTTTGACGGTCCCCGATGTTTCGAATCTTCCCTGTCATCGCTTGTCTTCTACTGGGGCAACTCCACGCCCAAAACGACTCCGTGATCGTGCCGAAGGTGGTGCAGGAGTGGACCTTTGGTGCCGTCATCGTTATGGGGCAATTTCGCGCCCAAAACGACTCCGTGAGCGCGCCCAAGGTGGTGCGGGAGTGGACCTTTGATGACATCGCCGAACTGGGGCCGCAGTCCCCGTCCTATCCCGCCTTTTCCGCGACGAACACCGCCGCGGCGGCCGATGGCGCAAAGCCGATCCTGAGGCTTCCCGGGAAGGAGCCCGCGTTGCGGTTCGGGCTTGGCGATGAGATCACTCTGGAAGCCTGGGCCAAGATCCGCTCGATCGGCGAAGGCCAATACGTCTACCTTTTCGGCAAAGGCCGCACCCAAGGGCAGCCGAATCAGAACTACGCGCTCCGCCTGAAAGGGGAGGGCGGCCGGGCCAAGCTGAACTTTCTTTTTGCTTCCAGCGCGGGCTGGCACCGTTGGACCAGCGAGCAAACGTTTGCGTTGGAAGGCTGGCATCACCTTTCGGTCGCCTATCGCTTTGGTGAAGCGGAGAGCGTTCGCGGCACGATCGACGGCAAGCCGGTCAAAGGCACCTGGGATATGAACGGTGCGACGAACCTCGCTCCGGTGACCGACGATGACGAACTCTGGATCGGCGCGGGCAACAAGGGCGGCAAAGGCAATGGGTTCGATGGCTGGATCGACAACGTGACTCTTTGGCGCGGCCTGGTTCCCCAGGAGGAACTGGCCACCCGCTATCAACACGTCACGCCGCCCCCGGCCGTGGTCCGCAGCGATGTTCCGTCCGGCGCGGTTCTCGTGCAGATTTGTGAGAACGGCGTTCCGCCTTCCGCTAAGTCCTGGCCGGACGAACCCTTGGCCGCCACCGAATCCTACACCGAGCGCGCCTTCGGCTTTTTTGAGGAACCGATCCGCTACGTGGCCACCGGGGTGCGCGGGGATCGCGCCAATCCGCACCTGTTCCGGGCAGCGTCCGTGGTCCGCTTTCCCGCAGGCAAACATCGCCTCCTGTTGCGCTCCCGGGGCGGGGCGAGGCTGTTCATCGATGGCCAGTCCGTCGCCACAACGCCGTTTCGCAAAACGGATGGAAGCGGCCACGGCCGGGTGGGGGAGCAGCGGGAGTATCTCGATCTCGGCCCCGATTTCCGCTTTGCACCACCGGGGACCTGGGACGCGACCGCAGAGTTTGCTTCGTCGGGCGTGGAGCATTTCGTCGTTCTCGAAACCATGATCGGTGGGGCCGTGGGCAAGTCGTTCCGGCGTCCCGAACTTGGCGAGACCGTGGTTGCCTGGTCGCCGGAAGGCAGCTTGAGCTGGCAGCTGCTGGCTCCGTCCGGCGAGACGATTCCCTACACGGACGCCGGGTGGTCCGGTTATGCGGCGGAGCGTCGTGCCCATCACGACCAAGTCAACGCCTCCGCCCGGGAGGGACTCCGCTCCCAGCACAGCGCGTATTGGGACGGTCGTCGCGCCTCCACACGCGAATGGCTCGCTTCCGCGCCCGACGTGGTACCGCCGGCTCTGCCTGCCGGGTATCCCGCGCAAAACGCGATCGATCATTTCCTCGCTGCCAAGATCGCCCGGGTGAAGACGGAAGCAGCCTCGATCCCGCCGGGGTCGGTGGATTACTCTGCCGAGATCCGGCCGGTGTTGGAATCCGCCTGTTATCAATGTCACCAAGGTGGCAAGGCGAAGGGCGGGTTGCGGCTCGACGACCGCGCCGCGGCGCTCAAGGGTGGCAAATCGGACGGCCCGGGCATCGTTCCCGGCCAGCCGGAAAAGAGCGCGATTCTGGCCCGGGTGACCACCGACGATCCGGACGAGTTCATGCCGCCGAAAGGCAAAGCGCTGACTGCGGAACAAATCGGGGTGTTGCGCAAATGGGTCCAGGGCGGAGCGCATTGGCCGGAGACGCGAGCCGATCATTTGACGCTGACCGGTTTGACCGATGACCTTACCTTCCTGCGCCGGGTTTATCTGGATACCGTGGGACTGCCGCCGAGCCTCGCGGAGATCGAATCGTTCCAGGCCAAGCCGGATCGGGCGGCGGTCATCGAACGGTTGCTGGCGGATCCGCGTTGGGCGGATCACTGGACCAGTTATTGGCAGGATGTCCTTGCGGAGAACCCGAACATCCTCAACCCCACGCTCAACAACAGCGGTCCGTTCCGGTGGTGGATCTACGAATCTCTGCTCGACAACAAGCCGATGGATCTCTTCGTGACCGAGCTGATCCGGATGCAGGGCAGTGAGCGGTTTGGCGGTCCGGCCGGGTTCGCGGCGGCCTCCCAAAACGACGTCCCCATGGCGGAAAAGGGCGTGATCGTGGCCTCGGCGTTTCTCGGCGTGGAAATGAAGTGCGCCCGCTGTCACGACGCCCCGGCGCATCGCTCCTCGCAGCAGGACTTGTTCGAGCTGGCGGCCATGCTCAAGGAGACGGAATTGGAAGTGCCCAAGACCAGCAGCGTGCCGATGGATCGATTCCACGGTCTCGGGCGCGCTCCGCTCATCCAGGTAACCTTGCAACCGGGGACCAAGGTCGCTCCGTCCTGGCCGTTCGCAGAGTTTTGTGAGGAATCGGCCGCCGTCGCCCTTGCCGAGGATGCCAAGGATCCGCGAGATCGCCTCGCCGCCCTGATCACGGCACCTTCCAACGAACGCTTTGCCCAGGTCATGGCCAATCGGATTTGGGCTCGTTTCATGGGGCGGGGGATCGTCCCGGACGTAACGGATTGGGAAAAGGCGCGGCCGACGCACCCCGAACTCCTGGCTTGGCTCGGGCGCGAATTCGTCCGGGGCGGTTACGATGTGACACATCTGGCGCGTTTGATCCTGAACTCGCACGCCTACCAACGCGCCGTCGATCCGGCCCTCGCAGCGCCATCGGAACTTTTCACCGCGCCCGCTTCCCGTCGGCTTCAGGCGGAGCAGATCGTGGATTCCCTTTTCGCAGCCACCGGCAAACCGTTCCGGACAGAGGAAGCCAGTCTCGATATCGATGGCTCGCGGGATCTGGGGAACTCCATTTCCCTCGGTCAACCGCGCCGGGCCTGGATGCTGACGAGCACCTCGAATGAGCGGGATCGCCCGAGCCTCGCTCTGCCGCGGATCCAGGCGGTTACGGATGTCTTGGAAGCGTTTGGCTGGCGCGGGGCACGGCAGAATGCGCTGAGTGTCCGGGAATCCGGTGCGAACATCATCCAACCTGCGATTCTCTCCAACGGGACGATGGGCAAGTGGCTGACCGTCCTCAGCGATGACCATGGCATCACCGAATTGGCTTTGGAATCATGCTGCGTGAGTGGCCTGGTGGAGGGACTCTATCTCCAACTCTTGACCCGGCTTCCCACCGCCGACGAACGCGCCACCCACGAAGCGTATCTCGCGGAAGGATTCGAAACGCGCGTCGTGAAGTCACCGCTCGTCGCCAGCCAGACTGCGGTCCGGACCCGTCCGCTTTACGTGAGCTGGTCGAATCACCTCGATCCCGAAGCCACCGTCTTGCGGCAGAAGGAAGCGGCGCTCGCCCGGGAAGGGGATGCGCCGACCGCCCGGCTCGACCCGGCTTGGCGCGCCCGCCTCGAAGATGTCCTCTGGTCCTTGCTCAACGCTCCCGAATGGATGTTTGCCCCATGAAACGCCGCCGCTTTCTCCGCACCGCCGCCCTGGCCCCCGCACTCTCCGCGTTGCCCGCGATGGCCTCCCCGGTCACGTTCCCACGCGGCAAGGCCGAGCATTGCATCTTCATCTGGCTTGGCGGCGGGATGGCTCAGATCGACACGTTCGATCCCAAGAAACCGGGCGACAACCAAGCCAGTCCCAAGAAAGCCGGCAGTCTCTACCAGTCGATTCCCACCTCGGTTCCCGGCGTGACTCTTTGCGAGCACCTATCCCGCACGGCCAAGGTCATGGAACACGCCACCGTGATGCGGACCGTGAACCACCACGTGGTCGATGAACACGCCTTCGCCACGAACGTCGTCCACACCGGGCGCGGAATCAGCGGGACGGTGACCTATCCCTCCGTCGGCTCCATCATCGCCCACGAGCGCGGCGCGGCCAATCCGCAGGTGCCCGCTTACCTCCTTATCGGCTATCCCAACGTCAGTCGCGGTCCCGGGTTCCTCGGGCCGAAGCATGGCTTCGTCTACCTTACCGACACCGAAACCGGCCCGGCCGGGTTCGCCCGTCCCAGTCATGTCGACGATGCCCGGGCTGCCGCGCGCCAAAAGTTGCTCTCGCCGCTGCTCCGTCAGGCCAGCGGGCGTCCCCCGATGCAAGACTATGCCGAAGCGCAACGCGAGGCCCTCCGCTTGGCTGGACCGGGCTTCATGCGTCACTTCAATTTGAAGGAAGAATCCGATACCCTGCGCAACGATTACGGCGGGGAGTTCGGCCAACGCTGTCTCCTGGCACGGCGGCTTGTCCAGTCGGGCGTGCGTTTCATCGAGGTTTCCCATAATCTGAACTTTCTCAACGGCACCGGTTGGGACATCCACAACGACGGTTATGAAAACCAGTATCTCCTCATCCGGGAGCTGGACATCGCCTTGTCCGCCCTGATTCGGGATCTGTATTCCATCGGCAAGCTCGACGACACCCTCATCGTCGTCGCCACGGAGTTCGGTCGTCCGCCGGAATTCGACGGCGGGGGAGGGCGGGGTCACCAGGGCACCGCGTTCTCGATGCTCCTAGCCGGCGGTGGCCTCAAGCACCAGGGGGCTTACGGCGTTACCGACGAGTTGGCCAAGAAGCCCGTGGAGAATCCGGTCCCGCTCGTCGATTTCCACGCCACGATCCACGCCGCCCTGGGGATCGATCCGTCCAAGGAACTCATGGACGGAGCCCGTCCCGTCCCGATCACCGACGGCGGCAAGCCGGTGGCGGCGTTGTTTTCATAAACCTAACACCGGGGATGAAGCCCGACGGGCTTCCGGATCCAAGCCCAGGGTTCAAGGGAACCCTGGGACAAGATCCGGGAACCCGGATCCAACCCCGAAGGCGGTTGCGGACTCGCGCAAAGTACACCTCCGCAACCACCTTCGGGGTTGAACCATTGTCTTGCCCGGCAGCCCAGGGTTTTGCAAACCCTGGGCTGGAGTTCGCAAGCCCTTCAGGCTTCAGAACCCTTGGGGCAGGCCGTTTCCTCCACCGGCAACACTCCACCCCGCACGGACGCGGCCTTTTCTCCCCCGGCCATCGCCTTGCCCGGCACCGACACGGCCCTTGCCTCCCCGGACCCGGGCGGTCCCGGCTCTGCCCGCGCCAGGCACCAGCGTGACCGCGTTACGGGCCGCTGCGACTTCGGTGGGAACCGGGCTCACGGCGGTACGAAGCCGCTGGACGTCCCTACGGGCGTCCCGGGCAGCGCAGCGGACGCGTCTGACTCAAGAGCCAATCGCTCTGACTGCGCCAGGGCCGCCCATTCGAAGGCCTCATCAACACCGCCAGCGCAGCCGTGGAAGCCAACCCCGCCGGACTCGCGGATTACGGCGTCACGCCCGAACTCATCGACAACGTCGCGATCCCTCTGGCGCGCTTCAACCAAGCCATCGGCCGTCCCCGCTCCATCATCAACGCCCGCAAACGGGCCAACGAATCCATTCCGCTCTACATCGCCAAATCCGACGAACAACTCGGCCACATGGATCGCCTCGCCCTGCTCCTGGAAGCGAGCTATCCCGACTTCGTCGCCGCCTACCGAGACTGCCGCAAAGTCGTCCACTTCGCCGCCACCCGCTCCCTCAGCGAAGAAGAAAAAGCCAATGCCGAAGTCCGCGCCGCCAAGGAAGAACTCCTGGATGCAAAACGAGCCTCCGAACTAAGCGGCGGGTGGATAGCCGGACCTTCGTGCTCTTGCGTCCTTCGTGGTGACCCAATCGGGAATGTCACCACGAAGGATGGAAACGAACAGCGTGGAGATCGCCGGGCGCCCACGGGCCCACGGTTCCAATCCTTGACGGCGCAAGCGGAAGGGGTGGGGCGGCTGGTCCTCCAGCCGCCGTTCGAGCAGGAGACGCGGGTGGAATCGCCAATGCACTCGCCATTCGGTCGCGAAAGGCGCTTGGAGGACCAAGTGCCCTAGTGCGAGCGCACATACATGAAATCAACCAGTGAAAGTCTGAGTCCTCCCGAGACGAGCAACGGGAGAGCAGCCGAAGGCAACTGCGTCGTCGCGAGACGGGGTGGGGAGCAGCCCGAGGCGGATCTGCGGTCCCAAACAATAGTGAACCCGTTTCGGCCTTCAACGGCGGCGAGCCTCCTGGGGAATGGCGAAGCCTACCGTCTACGCGGTAACCGTTTCCTCCCACATCCCTCGTTCACGGGGGAGAAACGGGCGGTTGGGGGTGGTTGGGGTGAGAACGCAGGGAAGGTATCATGTGGAAGCGTTGAGATCTGCCCGGGCAGGAATCCGCGTGAGCGGAGCTGGGCAGAAGTCAGAGCCGTCATAGTAGCGATGAAGCGGAGTAACTCCCGTGGAGCAAAGGGCGGCAGGGAAGTGGAAAGGCCGAGACCATGAATCGCGAAGAACCATCCGTGTCAGTTCCCGCAAGGGATATACAAGCGGAAGAGGATCTGTGGCAACGCCACAAGGCCGAACGCGGGGTATGGACGGAGCCGATGCTGGCGGCCCTCGCAAGAGGGTTGGAAGGAAACAAGTGGTTCAGTCTGATCGACAAGGTCTGGTCAGAAAGGACACTTGAACTAGCTTGGGAAAAGGTGAAATCCAACGCCGGGGCCTGTGGCGTGGATGGCATCACGATCGGACGATTCGCAAAAGACAGCCAAAGTCGGCTGCTCGCCGTGAAGGAGCAATTGAAGCGAGGATCCTATCAACCCAAGCCGGTCAAACGGGTGTGGATTGACAAACCGGGCAGCGCGGAAAAGCGACCGTTGGGAATACCGACAGTCACCGACCGCGTGGTGCAGGCAGCGGTACGAATGGTCATTGAGCCCATCTTCGAAAACCGTTTTGCCCAACACAGCTACGGGTTCCGCCCCGGGTGCGGTTGTAAAGATGCGTTGCGGCGGGTGGAAGAACTGCTTCGTGCAGGGAACACCCACGTCGTGGACGTGGACATCAAAGGCTACTTCGATACCATACCCCACGACCGCCTCATGGCATTGGTGCGCGAGCGCATCGCCGATGGGCGGGTTTTGGGGTTGATCGAAGGGTTCTTGAAACAAGGAGTGATTGAAGCAACGGACTGGCAGGAAGCCAAGAAAGAGAGGCCGCACGACATGCAGGACGGCACCCCGCAAGGCGGAGTGATCAGCCCGCTGTTGGCCAATATCTATCTTGATCCGTTGGACTGGCTGATGGCCGGACTCGGTTTTGAAATGGTGCGGTATGCCGACGACATGGTCGTCCTCTGCCGCACACAGGAACAAGCCGTAACCGCCCTGGAAAAGCTAGGGGAGTGGATGGCACATGCAGGACTGACCTTGCATCCGGACAAAACCCGCATGGTGGACATGAGCCTTGCCGACAGTCATTTCGACTTCCTCGGTTATCGCTTCAAACGAAGCCGACGGGGGCGTCTGATCCGGTTGGTTCGGCCCAAGAGCCTGCGCAAGCTGCGCGAGTCCATCAAACCCCGAACGCGTCGGAACAACGGAAAGAGCATGGAAGCCATCGTGGCGGACCTCAATCGGACGCTGAAAGGCTGGTTCGGCTACTTCAAACACGTCCATCGCAGCGAATTGGAGGATATTGACCAATGGATTCGAGTGCGTCTGCGCTCCATTCTGCGCAAGCGGCGTGGAGGCAGGGGCCGAGGCCGAGGACAAGATAACCATCGTTGGCCAAACCGCTACTTCACCGGACTGGGGCTCTTTTGCCTGCTTGATGCCAAAGTCACGGAAACCGCCAGTCTCCGAAACGGAGCAAACCACTGACCGGAGAGCCGTATGCGGGAGATCTGCAAGTCCGGTTCGGAGGGAGGGGCGGGGCAATTCAATGCCCCGTTCCTACCTCTATCCGGTTTTGAGCCGGGAATGGCGTCCAAATTTCCCCACTACAAAGTGGCGTAGCTTCGACGCAGTGGCTTTAGAGCGGCTTCCCAGGAAGTCGGCTTCCAGAGGTGGCATAGTAACCAGCGGATGAATTTTACGCTCGTCTG
>Ga0247844_1000351_pt1 | contig 98853 bp, 98 predicted proteins | sample LaCtaG_FD_192421 | JGI IMG/M metagenome (GOLD analysis project Ga0247844, IMG submission 192421) | Freshwater microbial communities from meromictic Lake La Cruz, Castile-La Mancha, Spain - LaCruzMarch201714.5m_1 | ecosystem: Environmental > Aquatic > Freshwater > Lake | place: Spain: Castile-La...
GATGGAAAGACGAGCGGGGCACCAAGCTCTCCCACGGTCTTTGAAGACCCAGGGACTTTCGGACACCCGCCCGTCACCGCAACTCGAACAATATCCGAGTCGCGGGATTCCAAGTTACAAGGGTCAGAGCCTGCCCCCGCGAAGGCGGAGGGTGAGGGGCGCCAGCTAATTCCCGACTCGATTTTACGCAAAAGTTGTCATCCCGGGCGCACTGCAGCGTTCTTCACGGTGCAGTGCAGACCCGGGACCCAGGGGCTGCAAAGACAGTATTATCGGGCCTTCGGCACTCATCTCTGGATCCCGGCTCGGCGCTCCGCGAAGGCGCTCCGCTTGGCAGGGACGACAAGTGTCCGGCATGGAGCAACCACGCCAGTCCCAAGGCAACTACAGCCCGCTTATCGCATCATCTCAAAATCCCGTCTACACTCCCCCCATGACGCCATCCGACCCACCCGACACTCGCCCCATCGACGCCTGGGAAGCCCCGACAGCGGACACCGCCCCGCTGGCGAGCGAAGCCCTGCGCGTCGACGTGGACGGCTTCGAAGGCCCCCTCGACCTGCTGCTCGCCTTGGCCCGCACGCAAAAGGTCGACCTCGCCCACATCTCCATCACAACCCTCGTCGACCAATACCTCGCCTACATCGCCAACCTGCAAAACCTGCGGCTGGAAATCGCCGCCGATTACCTCGTGATGGCTGCCTGGCTGGCATTCCTGAAATCGCGCCTGCTGATCCCACGCGAAGCCAAATCCGACGACCTCGTCACCGCCGAAGACATGGCCCAGCGCTTAGCCTTCCGCCTCATGCGCCTCAACGCCATGCGCAACGCCTCGGCCCAACTCATGACCCGCCGCCGCTTAGGCCGCGACGTGTTCCCGCGCGGCCTCCCCGAAGGCGTCAAAACCATCCGCGAGACGCAACACACCGCCGAAATCTACGACCTGCTGCGCGCCTACGCCGACCTGCGCCGCCGCACCATCAAAGTCGGCCACGTCGTCAAAGCCCGCCGCTCCTGGTCCATCAAGGACGCCCGCACCCGCCTGGAACGCATGATGGGCGAACAGGTCGGCTTATGGCTCCAGCTCGACTTGTTCTTGGAACGCTACCTCCCCATACAGGCAGCAGAAACACAACCCGGCCAGCCCCCCGCCGACCCACGTACCCTGCTCGCCGCCTCATTTGGCGCAACGCTGGAAATGACCCGCGAAGGCTTGATCGAATTGCGCCAGGACGCGCCCTTCGCGCCCATTCACATCCGCAAGCGCACCCCCTCCGCGAAGGCCGATTGAGATGACCACGCCCCCACGCCCCCCAAAACGCGCCGCCAACGACGACGCCCCCACCGATTCCCCTCGCCCGGAGCTGAGTGCGGATTCCCCTCCGCCGTCATCGCGGAGCGATGCACTCAACCCACGTGGGGAGGAGTTAGGGGTGGGGGTCGAGGGAGCAGCGGAGGTCGCGAACTCGACAGAGCCCTCACATCCCCCCACAATCGTCACCCTCGAACGCGACCACCTCCGCATCGTCGAAGCCTCGCTCTTCGCCGCCACATCCCCCCTGGACGAGGCAACGCTGGCCCGCCATCTGCCCCCCAGCGCCAACCCCAAAGCCCTGCTCGCTCGGCTCCAATCCGACTACGCCGGACGCGGCGTCACCCTCGTGCGCGTCGCGGGCAAATGGGCTTTCCGCACCGCCGACGATTTAGCCTACATCCTGGAGCGCTACGCGACCGAGGAACGCAAACTCTCCAAAGCCGCCCTCGAAACCTTGAGCATCATCGCCTACCACCAGCCCGTCACCCGCGCCGAAGTCGAAGAAGTCCGCGCGGTTTCAACCTCGAAAGGCACCCTCGACGTGCTGTTAGAGACCGGCTGGATCAGGCCCCGTGGCCGCCGCCGTGCCCCCGGTCGCCCCGTCACCTACGGCACCACGGACGCGTTCCTCAATCACTTCGGCTTTGACAGCATCAAAGACTTGCCCGGCCTCGCCGAACTCAAAGGCGCAGGCCTCCTTGACGGTAACCTGCCGCCGGGCTTCACCATCCCCGACCCGAACGACGTCGCAGCCCTCATGCCCGACGAACTCCCCCTCGATTCTGAAAGCGACCAGGAACCAGAAGACGACCCCGATCTATTCGCAGCCTTGCCCGATGACGACGAGGAGGCTACCGATAAGTAGGTGCTCTTCCCTTATCCCCTCTCCCCGTTCTACATGGGGAGAGGGTTAAGGTGAGGGGCGGCCAAAAGCTCGACCGCCCCCCACCTGTCATCCCGGGCAAGCGAGGCCACTTCGCCGAGCGCCAGACCCGGGACCCAGCGCAAAAGTGCCGAAGGCTCATCTATTTGACCCTGAAATCCTGGTTCACCCAAACACCCGGCTCAACGCCGCCCAAACCAGCCCCATCCGCGCAGGCAGCCCCCGCGCGGCGCCGGGCTGCGGCCACCTTCGCCACCGGCATCACCTTTGAAAACGTCGAGCGCCGCTATGGCGACCGCTACGCCCTCCAGGGCTTTTCCCTCGACATCAAACCCAGCGAAGTTGTCTGCCTGCTTGGCCCATCGGGCTGCGGCAAGACGACCTTACTGCGGATCGCGACCGGCATCGAAAAGCCCTCCGGCGGCCGCGTTCTGATCAACGGCCTGGAGGTCGCCGGCCCCACGCGCTTCGTACCCCCTGAACAGCGCAGCGTCGGCCTGATGTTCCAGGACTTCGCCCTGTTCCCTCACCTAACGATCCTCGACAACGTCGCCTTCGGCCTGAAGTCCCTCCCCCGCGAAGACGCCGAGCGCGAAGCGATGGCACTCCTGACCCGCGTCGGCCTCGCCCATCTGGCAGAACACTACCCCCACACACTGTCGGGGGGCCAGCAGCAACGCGTAGCGTTGGCGCGCGCGATCGTCCCCCGCCCGGCCGTGATGTTGATGGATGAGCCGTTCTCGGGCCTCGACGTGCAGTTGCGTGACAGCATGCAGGAAGAAACCCTCTCCCTGCTGCGCGAAACCCGCGCCACATCTCTCATCGTCACCCACCATCCCGAAGAAGCGATGCGTCTGGGCGACCGTATCGCGGTAATGTCGGGCGGCCGCCTGATTCAGCTCGGCTCGGCCCAGGATCTCTATCACACCCCCAAAGAACTGTTCGTCGCCCGCTTGTTCTCCGAAATCAACGAAGTCAAAACCCGCGCCAAGGGTGGAAAAATCGCGACGCCCATCGGCATCATCCCGGCCCCCGGCATCCCCGACGGTGCGGCCGCCATCCTGTGCCTGCGCGAGCGCGCCATGATCGTATGGCCCGAGGGCCGCGAGCCCCCGGCCCAGCGCACGCACAACGGCAAAATCCTGCCCGGACGCATCCAGCATGTCCGCTTTCTAGGCGATGTCGCCCTGTTGGAAGTCGCGGTGCAGGGCTTCGAGGACCCCCTCAAAATCCGCACCCCCGAACCGGACGGCCTGACCAAAGGAGCCAACGTGATGGTCGAAATCGACCCCGCCCGCGCCCTTGTCTTCCCGGGTTGACCGCACCCCTTACCAACCGCATTTACGCTTCGTTCGACACGCAAATCCCTCAATCAACGTCATGGCCGCGCAGGCGGCCACCCACGACAGCCAGAGGCAAAACTACTGCCAACTGCCCAAACCTAACCAATCCCTAACCCTACCCGCGCTTGCCGTTCATCCCCATATCTGCGATATTCTATATGAACACACGCTGCCGCGTAAAATCCGTGCGCAGTAACAAGGAGATATCGCGTGGGCAGCTTCAGCATTTGGCACTGGATGATCTTCCTGGTCGTCGCCCTTTTGATGTTCGGCGGCTCGGGCAAGATTTCCGCGATCATGGGCGATATGGCTAAGGGCATCAAAAGCTTCAAAAAGGGCCTGTCGGACGACGACGACGAGCAAAAAGCCGCCGACGCCGCCAAACGCACCATTGAGGCGGCCAATCAAAAGCCGGGCGAGCCGACGAAGGTCGGCTGACGCCAGCCACTCCACACCGGCCAGAACCGCCCGATAACGGTTTTTGCCGGTGCGCTCCGCTGACGGCCCCACTCTGTGCTATGCACACATCTCAGCCACCGCCGTTGGCCTATGCGAAAGTTTGGTTCGAGCGACATGTTTGATTTAACGTCCAGCAAACTCCTGATTCTAGGCCTCGTCGCGCTCATCGTGGTCGGCCCGAAGGATTTGCCTTTGTTGCTCCGCACGATCGGCAAATACGTCGGCATGATCCGGCGTCAGGCCAATGAATTCCGCGCCCAGTTCGACGAAGCAATGCGCGATCAGGAGTTGGCCAACCTCAAAGCCGAGATGGAAGCCGTCAAGAAAGACCTGACATCGACGGTCAGCACCGCGACCAGCGCTGTCCGCGACGACATTGATTCCGTCAGCCGCGACATTGACCGCGAACTCAAAACCCATTCCCCGCAGACGTGGATCGACCCCATCGCCGCCACGGCACCCGCACCGGTCATCGCCAAGCCGCTTGAACCCGACGAACAGGCAGCACTCGAAGACCGCGTCAACGCAGCCGTGCAACCCGTCGTCTCGACGCCCGCGTCGCTGCCGGACATGAATCGCGACCAACCGCCATCGAACATCGCCCAGCCCATCCCGGACATCGCCCCAGCCAAGCTGGACCCCGTCGAAAAGGTGGGCGCATGATCCCAGATACCGTCGCAGACGCCACCAAGCCCAAACCCGGTGCCGAAGACATCGAGGCCTCAAAAGCCCCGTTGATCGAGCATCTGATCGAACTCCGCACCCGCCTCATCTATTCGCTGCTGTGGACAGGCGCGGCCTTCATCGTATGCTTTGCATTCGCCTCCGAGATCTACAATATCCTCGTCTGGCCCTATCAGTGGGCACGCGGCGACGCTGAAAAGATCGAAATGATCTACACCGCTCCGCAAGAATTCCTGTTCACCAAAATGAAGCTCGCCCTGTTTGGCGCGTTCTGCATCGCCTTCCCAGCGATTGCGACTCAGATCTACAAGTTCGTCGCCCCCGGCCTCTACAAGCACGAGCGAAACGCCTTCATTCCCTATCTGATCGCAACGCCTGTGCTGTTCGCTCTTGGCGCGGCCGTCGTATATTTCATCGTCATGCCGATGGCCATGAAGTTCTTCATCGGCATGGAGCAGACCGGCGGCGGCGTAGAGATCAAACTCCAGGCCCGCGTGTCTGAATACCTGTCGCTGATCATGTCCCTGATCATCGGCTTTGGCATCTGCTTCCAGTTGCCCGTCGTCTTAACTCTGCTCGCTCGCGCCGGTATCGTCACGGCCCAGACCCTGCGCGAAGTCCGCCGCTACGCCGTCGTCGCCATCACCGCCGCAGCAGCCGTGCTTTCGCCGCCCGACCCCTTCAGCATGATCGCCATGGCTCTCCCCACGATCCTTCTCTACGAAGCCTCGATCTTCGCCGTCGAACGCGTCGAAAAGAGCAACGCCGCCAAGGCCGCCGCCGCCGCAACGACCGAGTAAATCTGGGCGCCACCCCTCCCAATTGTCATCCTCGGGCTCGTCCCGAGGACCCATCCGTCCACGAATACGGCCCCGTCAAAGTGGCCCCGTCAGTTGACCGCGAAACGGCGGAAGTTTTACTTGCGCGACACCCAAAGTTGCATCACCGGGATCAACCCGAACACGATCTGCCCAAGCAACCCAATCAACGCCGTCATCTCGCGATACCCGGCGAAATGCTGCGACAGTGAACGCCCGAACAGCAACACCGCCATCCCCGCTTCGGCCACCATCAGCACCCCGAACGCAACGGCACCCATGACCAGTCGCGGCCCCATGGTCCCGCCTACTCCGAACCGCGCTGTAAGCCACCGCGAGACCCACCACGACAGCGCCAGGATGACCGGCAGCTCGATCAGTACCGCCGTCAACTCGCCAAGTTTGGGGATCACCACCAAAATTCGCAGCACGCCCAGCACGAAGCCAGCGGCGAACACGACCGCAAAATACGCAATGCCTGCCCTCAATGCCGTCTGCACAATCTCCGCCTTCCTAAAGCCCAACAAAAAGGGCGGTGGTCACCCACCGCCCTACTGCCGACTGCTCATTTTCACTTCACGTCAGCCGCAACTTTAACCGACACCATCTTGTCCGGCTCGCGCACGGGTTCGCCGCGCTTGATCTTGTCCACGTTGTCCATGCCCTCGATCACTTGCCCCCAGACGGTGTATTGGTTGTCCAGGAAGCCCGCGTCGCCAAAGCAGATGAAGAACTGGCTATTGGCAGAGTTTGGGCTCGACGCGCGCGCCATAGACGCAGTCCCGCGCACATGCTTTTCCTTGCTGAACTCTGCCTTGAGGTCGGGATACTTCGATCCGCCGGTCCCGGTGCCCTTGGGGCAACCCGTCTGCGCCATGAAGCCGTCGATCACGCGATGAAACACGATGCCGTCATAAAAGCCTTCGCGCGCCAGCTTCTTGATGTGGTCCACATGCCCCGGCGCGAGGTCTGGCCGCATGGCGATCACAACCTTGCCCTTCGTCGTCTCGATAATCAGCGTATTCTCGGGATCTTTGATCGCAGTCATTCCATGTGTCCTTGCACTGTTCCCCTCCCCCTTGCGGGGAGGGGTTAGGGGTGGGGGGCAAACGAGGGGTGGGAGTCTACAAACGTCGCGGCTAACTAACGAGCCTTTTATTGCTTCTTTGCCGCCGGTGCAGCCGCAGGCGCCGCAGGCGCCGCAGCAACGTCTGACGCCAGATACATCTTCACAATCGTATCGGGCGACGACGGCGGCTCGCCGCGCGCAATCGCGTCCACATACTGCATCCCGGCCGTGACCTTGCCCCAGATCGTATACTTGCCACGCAGGCTGTCGCAGCCAAAATCGGTAAAGCAAATGAAGAACTGGCTGTTCGCCGAATCAGGACTTGCCGACCGGGCAGCGCCGATGGTGCCGCGACGATAGGCTTCGGGCGAAAACTCTGCAGGCAGGTTGCCGAGTTTCGATCCACCCATGCCAGTACCGGTCGGATCGCCCGACTGCGCCATGAAACCTTCGATCACACGGTGAAACTTGTGACCGTTGTAAAAGCCGTCCTTCGCCAGAGCCTTGACGCGCTCGACATGCTTGGGCGCAAGATCGGGACGAAGCTGAATCATAACTTTGCCGGTCTTAAGCTCCAATACCAGCGTGTTCGCTGGGTCTGCCGCCGGTGCGGGCGCTGGCGACTGCGCAACAGCGGGCCCCGTCAAGGCCGCCAGCGTCAGCCCGGCAGCGGCAATCGCAATCGTCGTGATACGGCGCATGAATCATTCCCTTGATGGAGCAGATGAGCAGCAGACGGCATGCCCGCCAGCTGTGAACGGATATTTCCCGCCCTTATGGCGTTTTGACGACGCCCCCGCAATGCCGCACTTCACTTACAGCGCGGGGCCAGGGACTGCGTCCCTGGCGGGGGGAGTTCGAGGGGGCGAGCAGCCCCTTCGACTTGCAGGCAACAACCTCAAGCCTTCGACTTAGCCTTCCCCGCCAACAGCGTCGCAACCCCCTTCGACACGAACGGCGACGGATCGCCGCCCATTGTCGCGACGGCCCGCACCAGATTGGCCGCGATGTGCCGCACCTCCGGGCTTGCCGCTACAAACACGGTCTGAATGCCCGGCGCCATCCGCCCATTCATCCCAGCCATCTGCATTTCATAATCGAAATCCGTCCCATCGCGCAGCCCGCGAAAAATCACCGTGGCCCCTGCCGCCGCCGCCGCATCGACTGCCAGGCCGGCAAACATCACGATCTCGATCGCTGTCCCCGTCTCGGCGATAATCGGCGCAACCTCATCGCGCAGCATGGCAACGCGCTCGTCGTTGGAAAACAGCGGCGACTTACCCGGATTGACCCCGATCCCGATCACCAGCTTGTCGACCAGCCGCGCCGCCCGCACGATCACGTCCAGATGCCCCAGCGTGACCGGGTCAAACGAGCCTGAGTAAAATCCGATCCGGGTCATGTGCCTTCTCCATCCACCAGTGCTTACACACTCCCCAGTCGGCATGGCAATGGCCGCCTACGGTTCCCCATCGCCATCCGGCTCCGGACCATCGGCATACTCCAAGATGTCGCCTGGCTGGCATTGCAATTCCCGGCACAAGGCCGCCAACGTTGAAAATCGCACCGCCCGCGCCCGCCCGGTCTTCAGCACCGATAGGTTCTGAATCGAAATTCCCACCGCATCGGCGACATCGCCCAGCCGCCGCTTGCGCTTGGCCAAAATGACATCGAGGTTGACGATAATGGGCACAGGGCTTCACTCGATGTTAGGAGGGATCAAATGGTCAAATCATTTTCAGATTTCATCGCCATAGCGTGATCGAGCACATAGTACTGCGCCACCAGAAATAAACCGACGGCCAGCGGCGCAACATCGATTGCATACGATTCCAGATAGACCGGCAAATCCCCGCGCGCCTTGAGTGCCGCCAGCACGAACTGCGTCGCCGCTGTATCGACAAACGGCCACGCGATCAGCGTAACGCCAAGCCAGAACACCGGCGGCAGCGTCTCCGAAACAAAAATTCGCCCCCTGGCAAACCGGTTGACGACCAGATGCAGCGCACCGAGCAGCACGAAATAAATCGAAATCTGCAGGCAGAATAGCCCCCAATAAAGCGCCCGTCCCAGCGGCGACATCGTCGCTGGATGTGCAATAAGGCTCGCGCATTGGGCCAGTCCCGGCGGCAACTGCGCCACCAGACCAGTAGGATCGTTCGCCGTTGAATAAGCGACCCAGATCATCACCGGCAGTCCCAGCCAGACAAACCAGAACAGCCGGTCCAGCATCATGAAGCGTTTGATCCGCATATTAACATCTTGAGCCATTGAATATCCCTGCTCGCCAGCCAAAGCCACCGCCGCCCATCTCACTTTTATCGTTTATCGATAAAATACGCTTGACGCAACGAGATTCGAAGCATATTTCATGCTTATCGATCAATACTGATCGACAAAAACGGGTGCGCGCCCGCATGAGGGCGCGCTGTTAACTCACGAAACCACATGGGATCACATCCGCACGGAGGCATCCGCGCGGAGCCGACAGGCTTGACCCAAGCACATGCTCGGGCCGACCGACAAACCACAGGGAAAGCACATGAGCCTCCACCCAAAACACACCCTAAAAGGCAGCGTCTACACGCTCCTGGCCATGGCCAGCCTCGCCACAATCGCGTCCGCCGCCGAACGCAGCGCCATCTCGGCCTCTTCCCCGCAAAGCCGCTGGGACGGCCTCTATTGGGGTGCCGGCGTCACGCTGAACGCCAACGGCGTCGACATCTCCGGCACCGGCAAAAAGGACGAACCCGACATCGACAAAGGCTCGGCGGGCCTTTTTGCCATGCTTGGCTACAACCACCTCGTCAACGGCTGGCTACTCGGCGTCGAAACCGACATCGGTGGCGGCAGCCTGGACGAAAAGAAAAAACTCACGGGCCTCGGCACCGTGACCGCCGAAGACACCGTGGTCGGCTCGGTCCGGGCCCGCTTCGGCTACGCCTGGAGTAACGCCATGATTTACGGGACTGCGGGGGCGGCACTGTCTCACATGGAAATCAAATCGTCGCTGGGCGGCAAAGACAGCGGCTACAACGTCGGCGCGGTCGTCGGGCTTGGCGCGGAGTACGCCTTCGATAACAACTGGGCCATCCGCGGGGAAACACTATTTTACGGCTTCAATCATGACGCCGTCACGCTGGCAGGCTCAAAGCGCGACATCGACAGCGCCCATGCCACCTTCCGCCTCGGCGCCGTCCACAAGTTCTAATCGGCAAGACATCGGGTCCAAGGCCGAAACCCTGGCTGAGGGAGTTTGAGGGGCTGCTTGCTCCTCAACTTGCCCGCTGCTACCGCCGATAGTCTTTGAAAAACGCCCACGCCGCTTCCGCCGTATCCACATCGCGATTGCGCGCACCTAAAAACGTCTCAAGCACCACGCCGCCTGCAGTCTTCCCGCGCGACGGTGCTTGATGCCCGCCGCCATCGACACTGTAGAACATCACCCCGCTGCCCGGCGCGCACCCCGACCAGCTCGATAGCACCACCTTCGTCGCATCGCTGGCGTCTGTATCCGGCAATGGCACCGCACTCACACTCCGACACCCAGCCAGACTGGCAAAGTGCCGGGCAACCTCCATCGGCGGCGCATTCCCGCTAATCCCGAATTTCCCTGGCGCACCGTCATACCGGATCAACTCGTCCGCCGTGCCATTGACCATCATCACGGGCACCGGACGCCCCGGCTGACATTTGGCGATCGCCTCGACGGGCATACTCGAAACGACCCCCGCATACGCAGCAAACCGCGACACGCCATCGCAAGCGAGCGCAAACCCCATGAACCCGCCGTTAGAAATCCCCAGCAGATAGATACGTTTGGGATCCGCCACGCCCTGCCCGATGAGCGCATCGGCAAGCCCGTTCAGAAACTCGCCATCGTTCGCGCCCGAGACCTCAGACCCGCCAACCTTCCCGGCCAACCGCCCGTCATTCCAGCGATTTTTCTCGCCCTGCGGATAGACGACGACAAACCCCTCCCGGTCCGCAACCGCATTGAGACCGAGATAGCCCGAAACCCGGTCGGCCGTCCCCTTCGCGCCATGAAGCGCAAAGACCACCGGCGCCCGCTGTCCCAACAATCGGTTCGGCGTGTAGCGCAGGAACGATCGCGACCTGCCCGCGATCACAATGCTCTCGAACCCGATCCCCGCACCCGCCATACTCGACGCGCCCGCCAACAGCGGCACCCGCTCCAAGCGGCGCTGTTCCATGCGGTCGCGGATCCGATCCCGTATCGCGTCACCCGAAATCCGATCCTGCGCAAACCCTTCGACGGCAAAGGCGGCCAGCGCCCCCAAACCCACAAACACAGCCGCCAACCGCTTCATAGACGTGCCTTCAATAATTCAGTGCCGCGCCACGCTCAGATTTGCTTTCGCCGTCGTCTCGACCAGCAACCCCTTATCCAATGTTAGAATACGGTCCATCCGCGCGGCAAGATCAAGATTGTGGGTCGCAATCAGCGCCGCAACGCCGGTCGTGCGGATGAGCGTGATGAGCTCATGAAACACATGCTCGGCCGTCGCTGGATCGAGATTGCCGGTCGGTTCATCGGCCAGGATCAGCCGGGGATTGTTGGCCAGCGCCCGACAGATGGCTGTCCGCTGCTGTTCGCCACCCGAAAGCTCGGCGGGCCGATGCGTCAGCCGCTCGGCCAGCCCCAGCGACGACAGTAATTCCGTTGCGCGCGCTTCCGCCACTTTCTGCGACCGCCCCAAGATCAACTGCGGCAGCACCACATTCTCCAGCGCCGAAAACTCCGGCAGCAACTGATGGAACTGATACACGAACCCCATCTGCGTCCGTCGCACTGCCGTGCGGTCGCCATCCCCCATCCCCGAGCAATCCCGCCCGCATACAATGACGCGCCCGCTGTCTGGCGTCTCAAGCAGACCCGCGATGTGCAGCAGCGTGGATTTGCCAGACCCCGACGGGCCAACGAGCGCGACGGCCTCGCCAGGCCGCAACACCGCGCTGGCACCCGCCAGCACATGCAGCTCGCGCGAACCCTGTTTGAACGAGCGCCGTAGATTTTCGAGTTGTAATACCGGCACAGCCGTTGCTTTCCCTTTGGTGTCCATGTCGGTCACTCGTACCGCAACGCTTCGACAGGATCGAGCTTGGCCGCCCGCCACGAGGGATACAGCGTCGCCAGCACCGAAATCACCAGCGCCATCACAACGATCATGAACGTTTCCCACGGATCGATCGCAACCGGCATTCGCGTCAGGTAATATACGTTGGGGTCAAACACCGTCCGCCCTGTCGCGAACTGAATGAACTGCCGGATCGCCTCGATATTCCAACAAAAGATGATCCCAAGAATAAACCCCGCCAGCGTCCCCACCACCCCGATCGACGCCCCCGTGATCAAAAACACCCGCATCATCGACCCGCTCGTCGCCCCCATCGTGCGCAGCACGGCGATATCGCGGCCCTTGTCCTTCACCAGCATCATGATGCCCGAGATGATATTGAGCGCCGCCACCACAATAATCAGCGACAGGATGATGAACATCACGCTCCGTTCGACTTCCAGCACCCGAAAGAACGTCTCGTTGCGCTGCTTCCAGTCGGACAGCTGCATCGTTGGCCCGGTCGCCTTCTCAATCGCCGCCTTATAGCTCTCGACGTTGGCTGGATCGTCGACCACGATCTCCAGCACATCCGCCACCGCGCCACGCGAGAAAAACTTTTGCGCCTCCGCCAGCGGCATGAAGATGATCGTCTTGTCGTATTCCGACATACCCAATTCAAACACCGCCGTGATCACATACGGCTTTGTGCGCGGCGACACGCCGAACGGCGTCGTCGCCCCACGCGGCGAAATCAGCGTGATGCTGTCGCCCAGCCGCAGCCCTAGAGAATTGGCCAGACGAATGCCCACCGCCACGCCCTGCTGGGCATCGAACCCTTCGATGCTGCCATACCGGATGTTATCCGCCACCAGCGGCAGCGACTTGATGCCAGCCTCCGGCACCCCGCGCACCAGCGCCCCAAGCCCCTGCAATGGCGACGACGCCAGCACCTGCGCCTCGATCAGCGGCATGACATGCTTCACGCCGGGCACCTTCGCCACCCGCGCCGCCATATCATTGTAGTCTGAAAACTCCTCGGAAACCTTGGCCGCGATCATATGGCCGTTCAGCCCGAGGATTTTGGAAAACAAGTCCGACCGGAACCCGTTCATCACCGCCATCACGATGATCAGCGTGGCGACGCCCAGCATGATGCCTAGAAACGAAAACCCCGCGATGACCGAGATGAACCCTTCCTGCCGCCGCGCGCGCAGATAGCGCTTGGCAATCATCCACTCGAACGGCGCAAACGGCGGCGTCGCACCAGGCGCCGCAAGCACATCAGCCGGCTTCGACGCCGCATCCGCAAGGCTCGTCACTGTCATGCTCTCTCCCGCAACCCGGTAGGTCAGCCCGCCGTCGTAGGTTGGGGCAGCCCCGGACCCGATCCGGAGGCGACCCAACACGTGCGTGTCCCTTGGCAGCCCCTTACGGCAAGTTCAAGGCCCAACCCCTACCGCGACGATCAACCCCACAGGTTTGCACGTGGGTCAGACCCAATAGCGCCCCTGATTCCCCTCCCCGTCATCGCGCAGCGATGCTCTGCATCGACGCGGGGAGGGGTTAGGGGTGGGGGTTTCTGTTAAACTCGCCACAAAACGCAACGCGCTCCGTTGACGATACGAGCGTTTCGAGGCTCGCCCGCTCAATCCGGCGGCTGATCGTCCGTCCACAGGACGTCGAGCGGAAAGGTATGGTCGGCATCTTTGAAAGTACCAAACAAAGTCCACCGCTCGTCGCGCAGCTCGAACACCTCAAGCGTCAGCGCAACAGGATCGACCAGCCAGCAATGCCCAACCTTGTACTCGGCATAAACGGCAAGCTTATCGGTCCGGTCGAGCCGCGCGGTCGATGGTGACAACACCTCGCACACCCAGTCGGGCGCGGTCTCGAAATAGGCCGTCTCGGGCGACCGGGGCAGCCGCTCCCGCCGCCAGCCCGCAAGGTCGGGAACAACGACGTGATCACCCAGGTGCGACTCCGGCTCGTCCAAAATAATCCAACCGCCCGGCCCACCCCGGCCCCGATCGAACGGACCATCCAGCTCCGCTCCCAATCGCGACGAAGCTCTCACATGCCGCGGCGCAGGCCGAGGATGGGCGTGCAACACGCCAAACAGGATCTGGCCGACCATAGTCGCGGGCAGCGCCTCTATGTCAGCATAAGTCGCAGTCGGCTTGAGGTTTCGAGCGAACATGAAAACCAAACTAACACGCTTTGCCAAAAACGGCGAGGCTGGCCGCAAGCCACACAAAGTCAACCGAGTTCTAATTCCCCTTGCAGAAGGGGTGGGGCGGGGGCACTCGGGTGCAATTGGAATTAGGCAACACAAACCGGGGCTGCAAGATGATCTAACAGTTCACTTTGCCTGGTCGACATAAACGCTTACTGAATTCCCATCGGCATTGCAGGTCAGTTTCGTCTTGGCCAAACGGACTACAGCGTCGCGCTCACCTTTGCGAGCCTTCTTAAGGCACTCTTGCACACCCTCCGTTACAGGCTCCCCGGTTTGGGTGGATGAAATCTTATTCACCATCTCAAAATACTTAGGCGGCGGAAGGTTACTCGCATGCCAGTGCAGTCCAATAGTATTCCATTTCGGTTCCGCCCACGGCTCGCACGTCACCGAGGCATTGTTCCTAAGCCACTTACCCCTGCCAGCGAGCGGCGGCAGGAGTTCAAGGCTGTACTCGGTGTCATCTGTCCGTTCCAGCTTGCCGCCAACTATGCTCGCAACGTGGTCGACGAATGTCTTGCAATCCTGCGGCGTCGCGACCTCTGTCACGGTCAGCATGATTTCATTTCGAATGAACAGCGGTGGATCTTTCCGGCCAATTCGACAAAAGCCTGAGAAGGTCGCCCGCCCCCCATTCATCGGAAATACGAATCCGGACGGTGCACATCTGGTGTACCGGCCTTCGACGTTCGGCGTATCACAGTCGCGACCGGCGATTAGGTTGGCGTTGTCCTGATCGACTTTATCTCCGCCCCACATCCGCTCGATGAACATTAACTTGCCTTTGTCGGCACAGCCCCAAAGCCGGTGCTTGTTTTCAACGGGCTTGAAAGTGCCGCCCATCTTAAGGGCTTCAAGCTCTCGGGCCGCCGTGCGTGGATCAGCTTCCGTGTTTTGGGCATTCGCAATGCTGGTAGTCAAGGCGGTGAAAAATGCGATCAACAGTAGACGCATCACTGATCCTCGTTCAACTCGATCTGAAGCAGGTCATCATCACGCCAATTGAATCGATAAAAGATGAGACTATTGCCCGCGAGAGTGCAGCCAAAATCAAGCTCAACGCCATCGTCAAGATAAGCAATCGCATTGCGCAAATCGCCGACGGTAAGAGGTGTCCCTAAACTGTTAGATATCTCTTGGCCGGGATGCTTAGGTTGCTGGATAGTCTTGTGTCTCGTCATTATCACGGTCCTTGCAGTGGAGGAGCCACTAGCCTGCATGAGTCGTCAAAATCGGTCAAAATGGGCAATGCTGACAAGACGCGTCACACGTTGAGGCGTCGCAATACACCCCCCCTCAATACGCTCTTGCCACCAGCACCCATTCCACCGCTGGCGCGCCCGTAAACAAACACGCCCCCTCGACCTTCCCCTGCGCCAACGGCGCATTGCGGATCGTCAGCTTGAGCGCCTTTAGCTTGTCGGCAATCGCCTCCAACGCCGCACCATCAGGCTTCGACCACCCGACCAGCGCCCAGCCCTTAAACCCGCCCTCGTCGTCGCCTTCCAGTTTCCCGTAATACGCCTCAAGCTCATCGAACGTCTTGATCGTCTTGATGATATTGCCATCCAGCAGCGCCTTGGCGTCGGCAAACAACTTGGCCTGGATCGCCTCCAGCAGCGCAGGCGCACCCGCCACGAACGCCTCGCGCGTCTGCGTGTGCATCGCAACCTTGTCGCCATCGCGCAACGCGTCGCGGCGCATGAACGTCACATTCCCGCCGCTCGCATCGCGCCCGCCGATTTCGACGATCACCGGGGCACCCTTGCGCACCCAGTTCCAGCGCTTCTCCGCCGACTTGATCGGCTTCACGTCGACCAGCACGCGCACGCCCGCGGCCTTCAATTCCGTCTCGATCCCACGGCAATACTCCAGCAGCGCCGCATCTTCCGGCTTCTCGCGCAGCATCGGCACGATAACGATCTGGCGCGGCGCGACCTTGGGCGGTAACCGCAGCCCGTCGTCGTCGGCATGAGTCATAATGAGGCCGCCGATCAACCGCGTAGAAACCCCCCAGCTCGTCGTATGGCAATACTCAAGCGTGCCCTGCGCACTCTGGAACTGAATGTTCTGCGCCTTGGCAAAATGCGTCCCCAGATAATGCGACGTGCCAGCCTGCAGCGCCTTCCCGTCCTGCATCATCGCTTCGATGGAGTACGTATTATCCGCCCCCGGGAACCGCTCGTTGGCGGGCTTTTCACCAGCAATCACCGGCATCGCCAGAATGGTTTCCGAAAACTCCCGGTACACTTCGAGCATTTTCAGCGTCTCGCCCATTGCGTCGTCGCGGTCCGCGTGCGCCGTATGCCCTTCCTGCCACAGGAATTCCGCCGTGCGCAGGAACAGCCGTGTCCGCATCTCCCAGCGCACCACGTTGGCCCACTGATTGATCAGCAGAGGTAGATCGCGATAGCTCTTCACCCAGCGCTGGAACGCGTCGCCGATGATCGTTTCCGACGTCGGCCGCACAATCAGCGGCTCCTCGAGCTTCGCCGTCGGATCGACCACCAGCTTCCCGCCCTGGTTCATCAGCCGGTGATGCGTGACGACCGCCATCTCCTTGGCGAACCCCTCGACGTGTTCGGCTTCCTTGGCGATAAAGGACAGCGGAATGAACAGCGGGAAATAGCAGTTCTCATGCCCCGTATCCTTGATCCGCGCATCGAGATCGGCCTGAATGCGCTCCCACACGCCCCAGCCCCATGGCTTGATGATCATGCAGCCGCGCACCGGGCTCGTCTCCGCCATATCGCCATCGCGCACGACGGCCTGATACCAGTCGGGGAAGTTCTGCTCGCGAGTAACAGACAGCGCACGCTTGCTCATGCAAACCTCCCAACGATCAAATCAAACATCACGGCGTGGACAAGGGACATGGGGGCTCTCGAAGGTCTGAGCGGACAAAAACATCTGACCGCACTTACCCACTCGCGCCCGCTCGTGCAAGCGAACGAACCTTCTATCAGGCCAAAAAGAAGCAGGGGTTTGGGGCAGCCATGCCCCAAGCGGGCTCGGGCGGCAGCCCGCCAGTCCACGTCATGCTTGCGGGGACACCATCACGGAAAACTAATCAAAATCTTCATTTTGATGAGCTGCGGGAAATACGCCTGCAGAGCGACGCCCAGCCCATACAACATCGCAATCAAGATCAGCAGCGCCGGGATTGCCGCAAACACCGCCTTGATGAAAAAACCCATCAGAGAGAAGAACGGCACCTTGATCCGCGTCACCGTCGCCGCCTCGATCTCGCGCGCCGGATGCGGCTCATAGTCATGCTCGGGCGCACCATAGACAGACGGCTGCGGCGCGGGCGACTGCCCGCCGCGATCCCACGCCAGATTGCCCGTCGAGGCCGCTTGTCGCGCCTGCATTTCGCGCGCGGCCCTTTCGCGGCTTTCCCGTTCCCGGCGCAACGTTCTTGGCAGATCGTCCGTCGTATCCGTCAGCGGCGGATATTGATCGCTCATCGTAGTGCTCCTGGCCGCTATCGTTCATGGCGGGTGCGTGCAATCGGCGCCGCTCAGCCACGAGGGTGGCCGCCATCTCAGAATTAATGTACCGCAACCGGCAAGCTATTGCTATTTTGCGCCGTGATTTTGACGGGGAAGACACAAATGACAGACATCAAGAGCCTGATCCGGACCATCCCGGACTATCCCAAACCCGGGATCATGTTCCGCGACGTCACCACGCTGATGGGGCATCCCGCAGGCTTCAAGGCCGCCATCGACCGCCTCGTCGAACCGTTCGCCGGTAAAGTCGACGTGGTCGCTGGCATCGAAGCGCGCGGCTTCATCTTCGGCGGCGCGGTCGCTGAGAAGCTCGGCTGCGGCTTTATCCCCATCCGCAAGAAGGGCAAACTGCCCTGGACCACCATCGGCCAGCACTACACGCTCGAATATGGCGTCGACACCATCGAAATCCACCTCGATGCCGTCACCCAAGGCCAGCGCGTCCTGATCGTCGACGACCTGATCGCGACCGGCGGCACGGCAGAAGCAGCCGTTCTCCTGATCCGCCGCGCAGGCGGTTCGGTCGCCGGTGCGGCCTTCGTCATCGACCTGCCCGAACTCGGTGGCGCGAAACTCTTGAAGACCCACGGCATCGAAGCCCACGCCCTCGTGGCCTTTGAAGGCCACTGACCCCTAGTGTGGCGTCGCGCCTTAATTGACTGGTAGGTGCGGCAAGGTTGGCGTCAATTAAGGCGCGCTGAACGCCACACTAAGTCTATGATTTCTTTAGTGGCCCTTATGTCGCGCCTAAATCGTCAGCGGTTCCGGCTAGCACAGCGATTTAGGCGCCACTGACCCCTAACGCTGCACTGCAGCATTTATTTTGCAGTGCAGTGCCTTTCTCGCTTAAGGTTGTCGTACGAGACAGCAACCACAGGAGTCTTCGATGACAGGCGCAGATGGCATCACAGCGGCCCAAGTGTTGACGCTGATCCAGTCGTGGCGGCTCAAGCCGACCGAGCCGGTCGCCTGTCCAGCGTGCGGCACCCAAGGTCTTGCAATCGTCGATCAGTCCGCCCGCCCCTATCGCGAATGGTACGCCACGTCCTGCCCAGGCTGCGGCTTCAAAAAAACCGTCGCCATGTCGATGGGCGCGATGGGCGGCTAATCAGCTCCAACCCGGCCCACACTGCTGATTTCCGCAGACAAGGGCGCCCACTTGCGCCCTTAGATCCGGGACCTTTCCCAAACAAAATTGAGTTAAAGACCCCGGATCGGCGTCGTTCGCCAATTGCTCACGACACCGTCCGGGGAAACAATCGAGTGGCTGAAAGCAACGCATGGACTGGTCGGTGAAGATCTTCAGCTACTGCGAGCGCGGCAGCAATCCCGCATTCTGGGCCGAGCCGTTCAACGCCATCACCAATGCCGCGTTCATCTTCGCTAGCCTCGCAGCCCTCGTCGTCTGGACCCGCCAGCCCTCGGCCAAACGCGGCCTTACCGAACTCGCCTTGATCGCCCTGGTCGCCATCATCGGCGTCGGCAGCTTCCTGTTCCACACCTACGCCACCCGCTGGTCAGCCATCGCCGACACCGCCCCCATCGGCCTGTTCATGTTCGTCTACACCGGCTATGCGCTGCGCCTCTTTGTGCGCCTACCCTGGATCGCCGCAGCCCTCGGCGTCGCCCTGTTTGGCTGGTTGCTCAACACCGCATTCAACATGCCCTGCCCGGTTGCCTTGCGCGGCCTCGTCTCTGGTCATCGCTGCCTCAACGGGTCGATCGGCTACCTACCAGCCCTTGCCATGCTCGGAAGCGTCGGCGTGCTCGCCAGCCTGCGCCGCCATCCAGCAGCACCCTGGCTCCTCGCCAGCACAGTGCTATTGGCCCTCTCGCTTACCGCCCGCACTGTTGATCTCGAAGTCTGCTCCGCCACCCGCGTTTGGGGCCAATTGCGCGGCACCCACGCCATTTGGCACCTTCTCAACGCGGCGATGCTCGGCTTGCTTCTATTGGCTGCCGTCCGCCACGGCCGCCCCACGAACGGGGACGCCCCGCCATAGGCGCTAAGATATGGCGACGCACCTTTTTCAATGACGTCGTGCTCCTCACTTTCGTCATGGCCGCGAAGGCGGCCACCCACGACACCTGTCAGCTTGAGAGTTCGTACAGCGACTCGGGACGCATTGAATTATCGAAACAATCCGGTGTTTTCTAGGCTTGCTGCCGTGGGTCGGCGCCGTCGGTACGCAGCACCGCGTCGCGGTAACGCGGCCATGACGTTGGTTGCGGTATTTGCGCTTCGCGCAAATTCCGATCGGACAGACCCTAGCGCGCGTGGGACACCCCGCTCTAACCCATTGCGCATCCAGGCATCGCGCGTCATAACGCAAGGCTTCCAACACCAGTCCGGGGACGTGGCGGAATCGGTATACGCACTTGACTTAAAATCAAACGTCGGCAACGGCATACGGGTTCAAGTCCCGTCGTCCCCACCAATTTAATATAGCACTCGAGCAACAGTGAAAGCCGAGATCGAAACCCATATTGCTGATGTGGACGCCTTCTACCGACCGATCATACGCGACGCACATCTGCGGCTCTCCGGTGGCTCTCAACTGCTCTCAAGTTTTGAACATTCCGTCGCCGCCTATCGCAAAACCGGCCGCCGCCAAGCGTCTGGCATCATCGAACGCGTCAACGAACTCGCCGTTGCCCACAAACTCCTGACCGACCCACGTCTCGCGTCGGCCCAGATCGCCTACGAACCCCAGATCGTCCCCGGCCCCAAATTCGACTTCGTGGTGAGCGCGCCCGGGAAACCAACGCTTTACATCGAAGTCAAAACCGTCAGCCCCCAATCCACCAACGACGCCACTTCCTGGCAAAAAGCCACCTATCGCCGCCGGATGGTCACTCCGCCGATGCCGCATAGAAACGCCAATGTCCAAGCAGCCTTCGAACGCTACACGGCGCAAACCCAACGAAAGCTCCTAGCTCACACAGCCTGTGAACCCAGCTACGGTGCTTTGATCATCTGTGGCAACGGCATCTCTTGGACACCCTCGGCCCTGATAGCCTTTGCGCACACCTATGACGGCCCCTTGGAATTCGGCATCCTGATCCGCCCCCAAGACGCCGTCTCGCCCTCCGCCTGGACGTACCCGATCCAACGCATCTGAGGTGCCAAAAACTGAGCATCGTCGCGACTGCGGTCGCCTCAACGCATCCCCACCAGATGCAACGCGATCCCCGCCGCAGCACATCCAGCCAGCACCGGCACCATCCCCGCGCGCAACCCAAACACCGCGAACACCGCTGCAACCGATAGCGCCGCCGCCCACGGATCGACACTGCCCAACACCGGCCACTCGAAATGCAGCCCCCACCCTTGCACCTTGAAAACCGCGCGAAACACGGTGTGGATGGCAAACCAGATGGCGAGATTGAGAATGACCCCGACAACCGACGCCGTGATCGCCGACAGCGCGCCCGCCAACGCCGCATTCCCGCGCAACCGCTCGACATACGGCGCACCGGCAAAAATCCATAAGAAGCACGGCGTGAACGTCACCCAGGTCGCGAGCAGCCCACCCAACACACCAGCCGTCATCGGCGACAGATCCCCGGGGTCGCGATAAGCGGCCATGAACCCCACGAACTGCAGCACCATGATGAGTGGCCCGGGCGTCGTCTCCGCCATCCCCAGCCCGTCGAGCATTTCGCCCGGCTTCAGCCAGTCGTAATGTTCCACCGCTTGCTGCGCGACATAGGCCAGCACAGCATAGGCACCGCCAAACGTGACCACGGCCATCTTGCTGAAGAACATCGCGATCTGGCTGAAGACATGATCCGGACCCAGCAGCACGACAAGCCCCACGACCGGCACCAGCCAAAGCGCCAGCCAGACGACTGCAATGGCAATCGACGCCCGTTGCGCCGGTTGGGGATGATGCAGATCGTCATCCCCGAGCAGGCTCGGCGGCTCATGTGCGCCCGTGCTTGGCTTGGCCGCGTGCCCGCCACCGACCTTGAACTCAGGCCGTCCCGCACGCCCGCCCAAATACCCGATGACGCCAGCCGTCAGTACGATCATGGGAAACGGCACGCTGAAGTAAAAGATCGCAATAAAGCTTGCCAGCGCAATGGCCTGCATAATGCGGTTTTTGAGCGCCCGGTTGCCCACCCGTACCACCGCCTGCAGAACGATCGCCAAAACGGCCGCCTTCAACCCGAAGAACAACGCCCCCACGATCCCGACCTGACCGTAAGCGGCATAGATCGCGCTCAGTCCCATGATCGCGATCACGCCGGGGAGAATAAATAGCCCACCGGCGATGATCCCGCCTCTGATCCCATGCATCAGCCAGCCGATATACGTCGCAAGCTGCTGCGCTTCGGGACCGGGCAGCAACATGCAGAAATTGAGCGCATGAAGAAACCGGTTCTCCGATATCCATCGCTTTTCCTCGACCAGGATTTTGTGCATCACGGCAATCTGACCTGCCGGACCGCCAAAACTTAGCGACGCGATGCGCAGCCACACCCAAAACGCCTCGCCAATCGTTACCCCGTGTGCAGCGCCCCCCGGGCCGGATATCGCTTTTGGATGACCAACCATGCCTGCGTCCCGATGAGCTTGAGATCGCGCACACTTGGACGAACGGCCCGTCTCTGGTCAAGCGTCGAACTGTCAAACGGTCGCGACAGGAACGCGAGGGTGACGGCAAACCCTGGCACGGATCGCCTCCACAACCCGGCGGCGAACGCTAAGTGCTGGCTTTTCAACGGCGAGCCAAGATGCGAGCGCGACCGGCATTACGATCATGCTCGCCAAGACCGTCAGCCCCAGCGGGCCGAGTTCGGGGAACGCCCAAACCAACCCCTGCTGGATCGGTGCCGCATAAATGTAAACCCCAAACGACACGTCGGACTCGTGCGTCATGCGGCGCAACAGGCCCAGATCAAAGCTGGCCACATAAAGCGTCGCGTACCCAAGAAAGACCGCGCACGCAAGTTCGCCGAAAGCAGTGCCGACAAGTGCGGCAAAGACTGCGCCGGTTGCGGCAACGGCAATGCCGTTCAAAACGAGGACATCCTTCAACAGGCAAGCCAGCACGCCGGTTGCAAAATAGAGCGCGAAATAGCGGACGTTCTCCAGGCTGGTGTACTCGTGGTCGCCAGACGGCGACTTGATGAAAACGACCGCCACAAAGGCCGCGAACGCCGCAATCGTCACACTGCGATAACGCGGGGCAAAAATCCCCCCGACCCCGGCAAGCCCAAGCACGCCATAACACAGCATTTCGTACTTCAAGGTCCACAGTGACATGTTGACGAGACCGGCTGCCGGCAAATCCTGAAAGGTTGCAGGCAGTGGGGCCGATCCTGTCACCAGCGCCAGCGTCTTCACGATATAGGACCACAGCATCGGATCGGCATAATAGGCGACAGGACCTACCGCCGAAACCGCAGGCCCAAGCAGCAGCGCCGTCGCCAGCACACATACGATCAGTCCGGGAAAGATGCGCAGCGCGCGCGCGGCAAAGAAGTCTATGACGCTACCGCTCTTGAGATAGCTTTGCGTCACGAGAACGCCGCTAAGGAAAAAGAACACCTGCACAGCATGTTCGCCCAGCGAATGCCCGGTGATGCCGACAAGCGGCTCATTTTGCGGGTTGCCGGTCACAAAGAAATACGAATGCGAGACGAGCACCGCCAATGCCATTGCCAAGCGGATCACACCGAAACTGTTCCGCTCTGGCTGCAAAACATCAGCCAGAACAACATGTTTGGCGCTGATCCTAACCATTTTGAGACACCTCTGGCTGCAACAAGAGCGGTCGCACGCCCATTGCGCTCCCCATTCAGAAACCGTGCCATGCAGAAATTTAAGGTGTGCCATGCACTTTAATAAACTGCGGCAAACCACAATAGAACTTGTACGCAACGAGGAGATAAAGTTCATGGGTCTAGGATTGCGACCAAGCTACCTGCGCGTTGCCCGTTGAGGGGTCGCCCAGGCAAGCATCCTCGACGAAAAGGCTACCGGCCGGACAACCCGTAACCGGACTGAGACAACCAGAAAGGTCTTCTGCCTCATGCTTTCAAACGCGCTGCCCCAGATCAAATCACCGGGCGCCCCGCGCACGACGCCGACCACACCGATAGGGGCGACCTACGCAAACGCACTGGCCCAATTGACGGGCCGTTGCGCAACGGTGATGGACCTCCTGACGGACGGCCATTCGAACAAGGAGATTGCCGCCCGTTTGAAGATCTCGATGGCAACGGTCAAAGCGCATATCTCGACCATCTTGCGTACGCTCGACGTCGATAATCGCACCCAGGCCGCCTTGATCGGACTGCGCCTGCGCTACGGGCTGGATTTCGCAACCACGGACCAGTCTAGCCAGCAAAAGTAGTCCCCCGGCGCGGCAGCAATAGTTCCGCGACAGCATGGATGCTGGTCACACGTCGCCATATGTGAAAAAATTACGCGGCGTCATTGATCGTCTACCCAGGCACGCAACCTCCGCTCAACGCGTGAGGTCGCGGCTAAGGCAAGACGCCGTTGACCAACACCACGTCTCGAAGTCGCAGGCCGCACCGCATCCATGCTACATCCAGCCATCGTCGCCGATGGCGTCATCGCGCGTGAGCCGGACGGTTCGAAAGTTGTCGGAACAGGCAGCAAGCCTGGTCGTAACGCGGTGCCGCAATGGATTTCTACCTGCCGATTGCCGAGACCGCGGCCAACATATTCGTCTTCATCGGCATGGGCGCAGCCGTTGGTTTTCTGTCGGGCATGTTCGGCGTTGGCGGCGGCTTTCTGATCACGCCGCTCCTGATGCTTACGGGCATTCCCTCAGCCGTCGCCGTCGGCACCGGTGCAGCCCAGGTCGTCGCATCCTCCGTATCCGGCACCATCGCCCAATACCGCCGCAACAACGTCGACTTCAAAATGGGTTTGGTGCTGTGCGCCGGTGGCCTCATCGGCGCGGTGTTCGGTGTCCAGGCAGTCAGCGTGCTGCGCAGCGCGGGCCAATTCGATTTCTTCGTGTCCCTGAGTTACGTGGTTTTCCTAGGCTCTATTGGTGCCATGATGCTGGCCGAAAGCATCAACGCCATCCGCAAATCGAAATCCGGCAGACCGACCGCCAAACGCCGCGACACCCACGACGGTCTGATCCACGCCCTCCCATGGAAGGTCCGCTTCCACCGCTCAAAAATCTATCTCAGCGTCATCCCACCGCTTGCCATCGGTGCATTTGTAGGCCTGTTGTCAGCCATCATGGGCGTCGGCGGCGGCTTCATCATGGTACCCGCCATGATCTACCTGCTCAAAATGCCAACCAACGTCGTCATCGGAACCTCCCTGTTCCAGATCGGCGTCGTCACCGCCCTGACCACCGTCCTCCATGCAACGAGCAACCAGAACGTCGACATCGTCTTGGCCTTCCTGCTGATGATAGGTGCCGTCGTCGGGGCCGAACTCGGCGCAAATGCAGGCCAGAACTTGCGCGGCGAGCACCTTCGCTTCTGGCTGGCCGCGATTGTACTCCTGGTCGCCGTCCGCATTTCCTACGACCTGATCGCGACGCCTGTGAACGTCTACTCCAGCAGTTTCACGCGGGAGACCCCATGACGCGCTCCCAGGACAACCCAAAAGACCGCGTCCCGTTTCGCTCACCGATCCGGGATCTTTTTCGCTCAATTCAGATCGCAGGCCTCGTCGGCCTGACGACCATCGCAGCCCACGCCCAAGCCCCGTCGGCAACAACACCCCCAACACCCGCAACGCCCGTGATACAGCCCGCGACGCCCCCACAGCCGTCCAGCCCGCCCCAAACAACCTACCGCCTCGAAACCGACATCTCGATGCGCGCAATCCCCATCGACGTGCGCTTTTCCGGCGCCCGCGTCGTCATCTTCGGCTCGGCAAGCCAGATGGGCCCACCTCCCGTCAACGCCGGCCCCATCAACGTCGTCGCCATCATCCAAGGCGCGCCAGCCCATTTGACTGTGCGCCGCAAGACCAACGCATGGGGCGTCTGGCTCAACACCCGCAGCGTCGAATTCGAGCAAGCCCCCCGTTATTACGCCGTCGTCTCGACCCGCCCCCTTGAGGCCGTCGCCAAAACATCCGTCTTGGCCGAATACGGCATCGGTTTCGAGCATGTGCCGATCTCCACGACCCTCAACCAAGCGATTGGCCTCGGCCCGATCCAGCTCAGCGAGTTCCGCGACGCCGCTATCCAGCTCGGCATCGCCAACAAGCAGTATGTCCGTCTCGACGGCGGCCTCACGTTCGTTGGCAAAAGCCTGTTTCGCGGTCAGATCGACCTTCCAGCCACCGTCCCCGTCGGACAACTCGACGTCAGCGTCTTTCTGTTCCGCGGCGGCGAAGTCGTCGCCCGCCACGAAAACCGCGTGACGGTCGCCCGCCAGGGCTTTGAACACTTCGTCTACGAATTCGCCCACCGCCAGTCCCTGCTGTACGGCCTCGTGACCGTCGCCCTGGCAACCCTGATTGGCGCCACCGCCTCCGTCCTGATCCAACTCCGCCGCGGCGGATAGCGCGCCGTGATGGTCACGAGGCAGAAAATCGTTGCAACCGACGGCCTGCCAGATCAACGCGATACGCCCGAGAACAGCACCGATTCCCGGATGGACATGATCTCCAAATCCATCGAAGGTCGCGTCAAAGGAGTTTCCCCCATGGCAAAAAAGCCGCCCGCAAAATCAGCCAAACCAACGCCCCCGCGACCGACGAAACCAGCCGCCAAATCCCCCAAACCCGCCCCCATCCTCTCCACCGGCTACTGGCTGCTAAAATCAGAGCCCGACGCTTTCTCCTGGGACCAGCAGAAATCGCGTGGAGCCAAAGGCGAGCCTTGGACCGGCGTGCGCAATTACTTGGCCCGCAACAACATGCGCGCCATGAACAAGGGCGACCTCGCCTTCTTCTACCACTCCAACATTGGCCTCGAAATCGTCGGCGTCGTCCGCGTCATTGCAACAGCTCACCCCGACCCCTCAGACGACACCGGTAAATGGGACTGCGTCGACGTCGAAGCCATCTGCGATATGCCCACACCCGTCACACTCGCGCAGGTCAAACAGACGCCCGCGCTGTCCGAAATGGCGCTGATCAAATCCATGCGCCTCTCCGTCCAGCCCGTCCGCCCAGCGGAATGGAAACTGATCTGCAAACTCGGCGGCATCGACCCGAAAGCGCTCAAGCCCTAAGCCCACCCACGAGCGCGGCTCCCACGAATGTCCCAAAAGCTGGTGGGTTTGGGAGGCTGCGCCTCCCAATGGCGTGCGGGGTCACCCCCGCTCGCGACAACGTCGCGAAATCGCTAGCCGCGCCTCCGCCCGCCCGTTAAGCACAGCCCCATGACAACCAACAAGATGCTCAACGCCCCTGCCTTCATCCGTGCCAATACCCGCATCCTCACCCCGCCGCTGGTCCCGGAGATCCGCCTGCACCTTGCGGAGGAAAGCGTGCCGATCTGGCAAAAGACCGAGGAGGAACTCGGCCAGATGAACGTGCCGCCCCCGTACTGGGCGTTCGCCTGGGCAGGGGGTCAGGCGCTCGCCCGCTACATCCTCGACAACCCCGCCCTGTTCACGGGGAAGCGCGTGCTCGACCTCGGCGCGGGCTCGGGCCTCACCGCCATCGCCGCGATGAAAGCAGGCGCGGCCCGCGTCTTGGCCGCCGACATCGACGAACTCGCCCTTGAGGCAACCCGCATCAATGCCGCCGAAAACGCCGTCAGCGTCGACACCACCGCGCAAGACCTGCTGGCCGCCCCGCCTGATGCCTATGACGTCATTCTAGTCGGCGATCTCTTCTACGAACGCCAGCTCGCCGATGCCGTCCTGACCTTCATCGAAGCAGCAGCCAAAAACGGCGCATTGGTCCTCATCGGCGACCCGCAGCGCAATTATTTCCCCAAGGGCCGCTTTGCCCTCGCCCACAGCTACGAAGTCGCCGTCACCCGCGAACTCGAAGACGCCCTCATCAAAAAAACTGCCGTCTGGCGACTCTAATTCCACCTGAGCGCCTAGTGTAGGTCATAAAAAACGGGTGGTCTGGCGGGTGTCCCGCCAGCGCAACGTGGGGCTGGCCCCACAGCTTGCGCAGCAAGCGTCAATCGCGTGCGCAGATCACAGGCAAAGCCAAGCGCCCAGACAGGTCTTGGGCGTCGCGCCTTTGCAGGCGATCTGCGAGGAGTGACAGGTCGTCGTCGTCGAACCTGCCTTGCAGGTTGTGCGCACGGGTCCCTTCCCCACGCGACCTTGCGCAGCGAGCGTATTTTTAAGGGCGTTTGTCGAGAAGAGCACGGCGGTATCATGGGTCAAAGTTTCGCCCAGCGCTGTGACCCGGGTGCAATCAGCAGCCTGAGCCGTCACCGAAAGGCCACAAACCACTACCGCAACCGCCAAGCCGAATTTGAAAAACTGCATTGTGCCCTCCGAATGTAAAATCTCAGGTGGACGCTAGTTGAGTGTATGACCCTTGCCAAGGACCCGGGCAGCGGCATCGCAGTCCCAACCCACTCACGGGTTGCCGGTGTTGCAACTCAAACCCGCCTCACCCAATCGACCCAGCTCGTCAGACATGCCCCTCATGCGAGGCGGCCCCCAACGTCTCCCACCGAATCCACGCGGCGATAAGTAGTTGAATGCCGACCCAACAATTGTCATCCTCGCGCTTGTCGCGAGGACCCATCCATCACGGGGCGCGAACCGCGCGGTAGGCAGAACATCCCCAACGACCATTACGTTCACCCCGGCCATCGTATGGAAAACCAGACATTCACATTCGGACCGAACTTATGGATGGAGAACCACTTCCCGCCACCCGCGCCGAGCCAAAATGGCGACATTACTTTCCCGAACTCGGCACTTGGATCGACAGCGCTCCGCAACACAATTTGAACGGCAATGAACTAGCGATCGGCATGACGCGAGCCGACTCAGCCCTCGCCCTGGCCGAATTCTACTGGCCGTCTTTCGTCGTCATCGACGACATGGTGTTCCGCGCATACGTCGATGATCAGACAATCGCTGAAAGAGTGGCGTATTGGCTGTCATCAACGAAAGGTGACAAATCGGCCACGGAAGCCGTGATCAACCACGAACACTTTTGGCATCTCGTTCAAGCGTCACCACCAACAGTCGAGGCGGTCGCGCACTGGGGAACCCTTGTGCGTGAAATGTGGGTAGCAAAGCTCGCCCGCGACTTTCCAGACCGGCATTTTGTGGTCGAACTCCAGACCGGACCGAGCGTGGAGTTGATGGACCATCAAATTACATTCTGGCAGAAACGGTAACGCGCCTTCGGGCAGCGTCACCGTCCCCCGGGTCAGTTCCCAAACAACCCGTTGAGCAGATCGCCAAGGTTGGCTTCCTGCTTCTGGGCGATAGGCGCCGGGCCCTTCTTCTTGTTGGCAGCCAAGTTCAAATCGTCGGCAGCCGACGTCGGATCTTCCAATCGCACCGGCTTGCCAGCGATGGCCGAAGCCAGCTTCGCATCATGGCCATACAGGTCGGGAAACGACCGCACCTTCCCGTCGGCGTCGACCCAGGTCGTCATGTAGACCACATGCACCGGGAACGGCCGCTCCAGCTTGACTTCCTGCGTCCCCGAACCGGCGAGCGCACTGCCCACCTTTTCCGGCGACCAGCCGCGATCTTCGGCAAGGATGACTTCGGCCAACCGGCGCGGATTGTTCACCCGCAAACAACCGTGGCTGAACGCCCGCGTGCTCTGCGCAAACAGATCCCGTTGCGGCGTGTCATGCATGTAGATGTCGTGCCGATTGGGAAAGCGGAACTTGACGACACCAAGCACGTTGGCGCTACCAGCCGCCTGAATGAACGAATAAGCGCGCGGATCTGTCTTCGACCAGTCGATCTTGCTCGCGTCCACCACTTTGCCGTTATAGCTGACGCGCATGTTGTGCTTTTGCAGCACGCGCGTATCCGAAACGGTCGGTCCGAGCCCGAAGAAACTGTCCTCGCTGGTCTTGCGGCGCAACGATGGCAGGATTTCCTTCAGCTTGATGCTGTCGGGCACGCCCCATTCTGGATGAAAGATTACAAACTGCATGTTGGCTGAAAACAGCGAGGTCGGCGTATTGGTCTTGCCGACGATGATCTTTTCCTGATGGACCACCGCGCCGTCCTTAAACACGCGCGTCGCATATTCCGGCACGTTGTTGAGAATGTGGAACCGGCCCATATCGGCAGGCATCCAGCGCCAACGTTCCATATTGAGCGCGATCCGCTCGGCATCTTTGGCCGGGGTCGAGGCAGCAGCCTTCTTCTTCGTCTCGCCACCGTTCAGCGCAATGCGCGTTGCAGCCGTAATAACCCCGTTGGCCTTCAAACCGTGCTCGGTTTGAAAAACCTTGATGGCCGCAAAGAGGGGTTTATCGAACGCCGTCTCACTGCCAACCGCCGCCGCCGCAACGCCCAGGTGCGCACGGATCAACGCGATATCCTCGTGCTTGGCCCCGGGCTTCAACTCGGGACCCGCAGCCAGATTTAGTTTGGGCTCGGGCGCGGCAGCCTCGGTCTTCGTGCCACCATGCAACAGGCGCACGAGTGCTTCCTGCAGCTTGTGGAACTGTGGATGCTGCGGGTGCAGCGACAGGAGATACGCGTCCGGCTTGGTTGCAGTAGCCAACCCGGTCAGCACCGCACTGGGGTCGGCAAACTTGGCGCGAAGATCGTTGAACCGGCTGAGAGACGACGGGTCAGCCCGACCGCCGCTCGCATGACGCGCGTATTTCAGTGCGGCGGTGGAAACCTGCAATTCCGCATCCGCTAGCCCCGCCGTGTCGGCCCCGGGTGCTACCGCTGGCGCACCATAAACTTTGGGGTCAAGCCCCCAATCGGCTGCATTCCGCAGTGTCGCGATAACGGCCTGAGCCTGAGCCGTGTACTGGCCATCCTTCACCCAGACCGGGCCTTCAGGACGCGCCGCATAAAATGCGACCAGTGCTGCCATATCGGCTTTGTCGACCCCGGCCAGCGGTTTAGTCAACCGGTCGCGGACGGCAAGCTCGACGGGATCATCGACCGGAACCACCACGGCGGGTGCTGCCGTCACAACGGGAGCGGGCGGGGGCGGCGGCTCGACGGCGACGACCGCTGGCGATTCACCGGGCGGCAAAATTTCAGCAGCCGGTTTCGCAGCGCCATCAGGGTCGGAACCGACGGCAGCCGGCGCAGCAGTATCCACGGCGGCAACCGCTGGAGACGTAACGGGCGCGGGGGCCTCGACGGCCGCAGGGGCCGGTTCGGTTGCAGACGCGCGTGGCTCTCCGGCGGCCATTGCGCCAGGAACGACGGCCCACAGCGCCAACGCGCTGCTCGTCGCAAGTGCGGTCGAAAACCGGCGCAGGCCGAAATTACGCGTCATTCACGTGTCTCCCGAAAAAAGTCTGTCGGACCCTAGTCAACTCTTGGTAAATTCGCCAGTGGTTTGCGCCAGCTCTTCACAACCCAGTGTGGCGTCGCGCCTTAATAGACTGGTGGGTGCGGCAAGGTTGGTGTCAATTAAGTCGCGCTGAACGCCACACTAAGTCTATGATTTCTCTCGTGGCCCTTATGTCGCGCCTAAATCGTCAACGGTTCCGGCTAGCTCAGCGATTTAGGCGCGACGGGCCACGAGTGCGGTTATTGTGCACCACCAGGGCTGTGCCGCCCCCTGATCAATCATCATGCTAGCTATCGGCTAAGCCGCCAGTTCCAGCGGCTCGGTGGCCGCCCCGTCGGCCTCATACCCCTGCGCCACAAGCTGCCCCCGCGCCGCGTCGGCAACCATGATGAGCCGCGTATGCGGATTGAGCACCGGCCACCTCGCCCACGAAAAATCCGGGTCCAGCGTCGCCTCCAAGCCCGGCATCAAAGCAGCCCGCCCCCGGCTATCGATCCCCCGCGGACGTCCCCGCCAGACCTGACAACCGGGCTCTTCCGGCTGCCAGTGGTTTGCCGCAACCGCACAGCCGTCGTAGACCCGCGCAGCCGTTTCGGTCCGCTCGATCACGCAGGTCTCATGCCCGTGTAGACCCGCCAGCGAATAGATCGCAGGCGCGGCAATCGGTGCCTCGATCAGCATTGCCTTGGCGTCCGCAAAGCTCTGCGCCGTATCGAACGCCCGCCGCATGACGTGGGCCGCTGTCGGATGCGGCGTCTGCCACAGCTTGGCCCGCCCGATGACCCAATCGACCGGCATGATCCCTGCGCGGAACCGCATCGGCGCCTGATTGAGCGCACCACTAAACCGTCCAGGCGCCATGCCCTGGATCACGCCCGTATATCCGGGCCATGTGAGCGCCACATAGTGCCCCGCCGGACCCATCACCTTGGCGGCCATCACATAGCGGCCAAGCCCCGCCGTCCTCCAATCCAACACCCGCACAAGCCGCGCCGTATCCCCATCCTCGGCCGGTTTCACGATGCATGTGCAGGCCCATTCATAATGCACTGACAAAAAGTGCGTGCCGGGCCGCCCGATCAGCGCGGCCACCTCGTCAATCTCGGGCAAATGCGCGTTGTCCCACTTGACGAGCCACCGCCGCGATACCGTATCCAGCATCCGCAGCGCCGCGACAGGGATCCGGTGCGTCGCCGCATCGAACAGACGTTGCGCCCGCTCCGGATCGGCCCGCAGCGTATCGAGTGCGAACGACGCGCCTGTTTCAATCACCGGTATAGTGCGCAGACCGTCGGGCTTGGGCAGAGGCTTCGGCAGTGTGCGGGCAAGTGCGGTCATGAATGTCCAGCGTATGACGGAATTTCTTTGATCCCACTCCTGCCATCCCTCATTGACAACTTTGAGGCGCACCGTCATATATCGCGGGCGTGGTAGCTTTAGTTGCCGCGCACGTTGTGCGTTTGCCAAACTCACGCACAACAGATCAATGCGCTGTCCGAGGCTCCGATCCAGCTTGTCTGGGTCATCCCAAAGTCCGCACTGGAACTGGCTTTTTCTCACGAATACGAGGAATGATCAGGGTCCGGCGCGGCGCCACAGGGCGCGGTAACATTTCGTTCGCGATTCTCCAGTCAAGGATACGCGGCACGAGAGCATCTGAAGGAATATCCCATGTACGCTGTCATCAAGACAGGCGGAAAGCAGTACCGCGTCGCCAAGAACGAGCTGCTCGAAATCGAGCGCCTCCAGGGCGACAACGGCTCCACCATCGAGTTCGGCGAAGTGCTGATGCTCGGCGGCGAAGGCACCGAAATCACCATCGGCGCTCCCTTCATCAAGGGCGCCAAAGTTACGGCTGAACTTGTCGACCAGACGCGCGGTCCAAAACTGATCGCCTTCAAGAAACGCCGTCGTAAGAATTCGCGTCGTAAGAAGGGTCATCGTCAAGACCTGACCCTGGTGCGCATCACGTCCATCACCGGCGCCTAACCGCCCTTTTGCAGCATGTTCCGCCTCATCAATGCATGATGGCGGTGTCTTACGGAGATCATTCTCATGGCACAGAAAAAGGCCGGCGGTTCAACTAAGAACGGCCGCGATAGCCACAGCAAACGCCTTGGCATCAAGAAGTACGGCAGCGAACACGTCATCCCGGGCAACATCATCTGCCGCCAGCGCGGCACCGAATGGCACCCCGGCAAGGGCGTCGGCATGGGCACCGATCATACGATCTTTGCCGTTGTCGAAGGCACCGTTGAATTCAAACACCGCGCCAACGGCCGCATCTACATCAACGTGAACCCACTCGGCGCACCCGTCGCCGAAGCTGCCGAGTAAGCAGGTTCTACGTCAAAAGCAGCTAAGGGGAGACGGTCAACCGTCTCCCCTTTTGCGTTCCGTCAGTAATCCGTCACTAAAGCGTCAACTAAGCCTCAAGACAGGTCATGAGTCACATCCTAACCACCGATCGCCTGATCCTCTCCTACGAGCCCGACATCGAAACGCTCGATTGGATCGGCGGTGGTCGCTGTGGCGTCTACTATCTATGGCTCGGCAGCACATCGGCCGGCGCGATCAGCATGACCAGCACATCCAGCGCTTGTGGCGAAATCGGCTATGAAATGGAGCCCGAGTATCGCGGACTTGGCTACGCCACCGAAGCACTGGCAGCCGTCGTCGGCATCGCCAATCAATTCCATCGCTTCACCCTGCTGTCGGCGCGTGCCTACGCTGGCAACACCGCGTCCCGCCGCGTGCTCGAAAAGACCGGCTTCACCCCGGTTTCGAGCAAGCTCGAATGGTGCGATCTGGCAAGCGAACCCGTCAGCATTATCAAATACCGCCGCGTCGACATGGCATCTCCACCATGATCGCCCAGCGCCCCGTCCCCACCATCGACGCAGCGCCGCTCCAACTCGTGTTCATCCAGAATCCGGCAGCGACCCATTTCCCCTGCGGCGTGTTCATGCTGACCTGCGCTGGACAACCTGTCGGCACGCTCAGCTTCGTTGGTATTGGCCCCCGCCAGGCCCGCATCGGCTACGACATCCTGCCAGACTTCCGCAATCTCGGTCATGCCTCTCGTGCGGTTGGTGCCCTGCTCGCATCGGCTCCCGGTTTCGGCTTCGATCTCATCCGCGCGGAATGCCGCTCGAATAATACCCCGTCCCGGCGTATCTTGGAAAAAACCGGGTTCGTTCTCCAGACTGCAACCCCCTTCTCGGCCAACGGAAGCAAACGTTCGGTCCAGTTCCTCGTCTACCATTGGCTGGCCCCCTTCGCCGCCAGCCGCCCCGAATACGAAAGTTGCGTGCAATGAAATTCCTCGACCAAGCCAAGATCTACATCCGCTCAGGCGACGGCGGAAACGGCTGCGTGGCGTTCCGGCGCGAGAAGTACATCGAGTTCGGCGGCCCCTTTGGCGGCGACGGCGGCAAGGGCGGCGACGTTTATGTCGAATGCGTCGACAACCTCAACACCTTGATCGACTACCGCTACCAGCAGCACTACAAGGCCAAGAACGGCGAAAACGGCATGGGCAAAAACCGCACCGGTGCAGGCGGCTCGGATTGCACCATCAAGGTCCCGCCCGGCACCGAAGTCTACGCCGAAGACGGCGAGACCCTGCTCGCCGACCTCGTCAACGTGGGCGATCGCGTCATGTTGGCCCAAGGCGGCAACGGCGGCTTTGGCAACATGCGCTTCAAGACGGCCACCAACCAAGCGCCCTACCACGCAAACACCGGCCTTCCCGGCACGGAAATGACCATCTGGCTGCGCTTGAAACTGATCGCAGATGCCGGCCTCATCGGCTTGCCCAACGCCGGCAAATCCACGTTTCTCGCCAGCGTTACGGAGGCCCGCCCTAAGATTGCCAACTACCCCTTCACGACGCTCCATCCCAACCTTGGCGTCGTCGAAGCCGGCGACACCGCCTTCGTTCTGGCCGACATCCCAGGCCTCATCGAAGGCGCCAACGAAGGCGCAGGCCTTGGCGTCCGCTTTCTAGGCCACATCGAGCGTTGCCGCGTCCTCCTTCATCTCGTCGATGCCACGGAAGACGACGTTGCCGACGCCTACAAAACGGTCCGTCGCGAGTTGAAAGCCTACGGTGCCGAAATCGAAAAAAAGAAGGAAATCGTCGCGCTGACGAAATCCGATTCGGTGACGCCTGAAATGATGCTGGAAAAAATCGAAGCGCTCAAAAAGGCTTGCCGCAAAAAGCCGCTGGTATTGTCGGCTGTCACAGGCGCGGGCATGAAGGACGCGCTCTACGCGCTCACCCGCGAAATCACACGCCAGGACGACATCGACGACGCCCAGTCCGGCACGCAAAAGCAGCCCTGGACGCCCTGACGATCTATCGTTGACCGACACACACGTTCTCGAAGCAATCTGGACAGACCCTGGTCCGCGTCTGAGCCTTTGCGCCCGACAGTCGCAGGACCGATGAGGGGCACACTGAAGCGCCCCTGAAACCCATTCGTCTTTAGTACATTCCGGCCTCAATTCTACCATAAATCCTCAGGGGTCGTGGCCAAATGTTGACATGGGTCAACGACTCCCCGGTCCAGAAGCCTTTGATGCCTGCAGTCGATCAGCTACGCTTCGACGGGTTGGGCACGCGCATCTACGCGTCATGAACCCAACCAACTTCAAGATTGGGGAACATTCATGCCGAATACCGCTGTCGAGCGGAATGCTTTCGCCGACATGATGGCCATAACTGGCGGATTACTATTCGCCGCGGCCGGCATTTACGTCGCGATGCAAACTCCTGACGCCGCAATGGCGTTTCACGCAATACTCCTGGCGGTTGCCGCCGGGCTCTGGATTGGCTGGGTGTTCAACACCGGCTTTGGCAAAGGCGTGACCGAAAAAGTCGGTGACAACGAATACATGGACGGCCCGATCAAGGTCGCCGTGATCGCTTCGATATTCTGGGGCCTAGCTGGTTTCATCGTCGGGGACGTTCTGGCTTGGCAATTAGCCTTCCCCGCCTTGAACTTTGATAGTCCATGGCTCAGCTTTGGACGTCTTCGCCCACTCCACACCTCGGCCGTGATCTTCGCCTTCGGTGGCAACGTGCTGCTGGCGTCGTCGTTCTACATCGTCCAGCGCACCTGCCATGCCCGCCTCGTGGGCCGCTGGTCGCCGTGGTTCGTCATCTGGGGCTACCAGCTGTTCATCGCCATCGCTGGCACGGGCTACCTGCTCGGCGTCACCCAGGGCAAAGAATACGCCGAACCCGAATGGTATGCTGACTTGCTGCTGACCATCGTCTGGGTCACCTACCTGCTGGTGTTCCTTGGCACCCTTTGGAAGCGCAAAGAGCCACACATCTACGTCGCCAACTGGTTCTTCCTGGCATTCATTGTCACGGTTGCCATGTTGCACCTCGTCAACAACGCAGCGGTCCCCGTCAGCTTCGTCGGGCTCAAGAGCTACATCGTGTTCTCCGGCGTCCAGGATGCCATGACGCAATGGTGGTATGGCCACAACGCCGTGGGCTTCTTCCTGACAGCCGCCTTCCTTGGCATGATGTACTACTTCATCCCCAAGCGCGTCGAACGTCCAGTCTACTCCTATCGTCTTTCGATCGTTCACTTCTGGACCCTGATCTTCCTCTACATCTGGGCCGGTCCCCACCACCTTCACTACACCGCACTGCCAGACTGGGCGCAGACGCTCGGCATGACCTTCTCGATCATGCTGTGGATGCCGTCCTGGGGTGGCATGATCAACGGTCTCATGACACTGTCGGGTGCCTGGGACAAGCTGCGCACAGACCCCGTCGTCCGCCTGTTGGTCGTCTCGGTTGCCTTCTACGGCATGTCGACGTTCGAAGGACCGCTGATGTCGATCCGCGCCGTCAACTCGCTATCGCATTACACGGACTGGACCATCGGCCACGTTCACTCGGGTGCCTTAGGTTGGGTCGCGATGGTGTCGTTCGGCACGATCTATTGCCTCGTACCTTGGCTGTGGAAGCGTGAAGGTCTGTACTCCATCCGCCTGGTCGAATGGCACTTCTGGCTCTCGACCATCGGAATCTTGCTCTACATCACTGCGATGTGGGTGTCGGGTATCACACAGGGCTTGATGTGGCGCGCCTACGACAAGTTGGGCTTCCTTCAATACTCCTTCATCGAAACCGTTGAAGCGATGAAGCCCTACTACGTGATCCGCGCCGTCGGTGGCCTGCTGTTTATCATTGGCGCACTGATCATGGCCTACAACGTCTGGCGCACGATCCGTGGCGACGCCATCACCGACCTTGCCGACCAGCCCCGCGTTGCCGCAGCCCCCGAGCTCCGGCTTGCTCCTGTGATGCAATAAGAGAAGATCAACATGAACCACGGTATCTTTGAAAAGAACTCTATCGTCATGCTGGTCGGCATCCTGCTCGTGGTGTCGATCGGCGGACTGGTCCAGATCGCACCGCTCTTCTGGGTCGAAAGCACCATCGAAAAAGTGAAGGGCATGCGGCCCTACACACCCCTCGAACAGGCCGGACGCGACATCTACGTTCGCGAGGGCTGCTATAACTGCCACTCGCAGATGATCCGCACGTTGCGCGATGAAGTCGAGCGCTACGGCCACTACAGCCTCGCCGCGGAAAGCATGTACGACCATCCCTTCCAGTGGGGCTCCAAGCGGACCGGTCCCGACCTTGCCCGCGTCGGCGGCAAGTACTCAGACCAATGGCATGCCGAGCACATGATCAACCCTCGCGCCGTTGTGCCCGAGAGCATCATGCCCGGCTACCCATGGCTCGCTAAAAACAAGCTCGTTACGGCAGACATCCTGGCCAAAACCAAAACGTTGAAGACTGTCGGCGTTCCCTACACCGACGACATGATCGCCAACGTCAAGGCCGATATCGCAGCTCAGATCAACCCCGACAGCAAAGCGGCGAGCGATCTCGTGAAGCGCTATCCCAAAGCAAAGGTCGCCAAGTTCGACGGCCAGCCAGGCACCGATCCCACCGAGCTGGACGCCATGATCGCCTACCTCCAAATCCTTGGCCAGATGGTCGACTTCACGACCTTCGATGCCAGCGGCCCCAACCTGCGCTGAGGAAAACAACATGACTTACGATACGGTTGCAACCTTCAGCCAAATAGCCTCGCTGTTGATGTTCATTGCCATGTTCATCGCCGTGTTGGTCTACGCGCTGTGGCCGAGCAACGGGAAGGTGTTCGACGAGATCCAGCGCGATGCGCTGGATCTCCAGGTGAACTCTAAAAATGCCGGGGGCAAAAAATGAGCAAAAAGCATATCGACGAAATCTCCGGCGTCGAGACGACCTCTCACGTCTGGGACGACGACCTGCGGGAACTGAACAACCCGTTGCCGAAATGGTGGCTTTACACGTTCTATGCCTGCATCTTGTGGGCCTTCGTGTTCTGGTACTTCTACCCCTCCTGGCCGACCCTGAATGGCTACACCAAGGGCTCGCTCGGCTTCAGCCAGCGTGCTGAGGTGATGTCGGACGTTGCGAAAGGCGTGGCAGCCCAGACCACCTTCCGCAAGCAGATTGAAGCCATGCCGCTGGCCGACGTCGCCAAGAATCCAGAGCTGTTGCGCTTTGCAAGCGCTGCAGGATCGGCCGCCTTCCAGACCAACTGCGCGCCCTGTCATGGACGTGGTGCACAAGGCGCGGTCGGCTACCCCAACTTGAACGATGACGATTGGCTGTGGGGCGGCAAGGTCGAAGACATCGAAAAGACCCTGCTGTACGGAATCCGCGGCGACCATGCTGAAACACGGGCGAGCATCATGCCGAAATTCGGCATCGACGGAACCCTCAAGCCAGCCGAAATCGACGCCACCGTTGCCTACGTCCAAAGCCTGTCCAAACCCGTCGCAGACACCGCACTCGTTGCCCAAGGCAAAGCAATTTATGCCGAACAGTGCGTCGCCTGCCACGGAGAAAACGGGAAGGGGAACGTCGAAATGGGCAGCCCCAACCTCACTGACGGCATCTGGTTGTACGGCGGCGACGCCAAGTCGATCCGCGAATCGCTCTGGTCCGGTCGCGCCGGCATGATGCCTGCTTGGGGAACCCGCCTCGACAAAACCACGATCAAGTCCCTTGCCGTTTATGTCCACACGTTGGGCGGCGGCAAGAACTGATCGCACACAATAGAAGCTTCGGGCCATCACGCCCGGAGCTTTTTCGTCGTTAAGAAAGCAATCCCGAATGTGCTGCTGTGGATCCGCTTTGGCTATTGCCTGCGCTGTCGCGCAGGCGGAGGCCGATGCCAAAACTAGCGCCGCCGCGCGGACCGGCCAAACGCCGCATGTTGATCTTGATCAGGGAGTTTACGGCTCCCATCCCGTAGCTATGGTCGCATACGTTGCCCGGCCAAGTGTGCTCGCGCGACTGCGAGCTTGGCTCCAAGCGCCCGCAGCCCCGTCACACAGCGGTTGAGCAACAGCCCGACTGTCTTATGTGCGCCTCGCCTGCCGCATTCTCCCGCTCGCACGCGACCCGCATTCGGTTCTTCTCTAGGAGGCGTTTGCTTCACGCATGACCGCACTCAAGCCCGACGACTACATCCATTCCGACTTCAAAGCCGACGCGCAGGCAACGCCCCGCGACGACGTCAAGCCGGTCAACAGCGCAGCCGTGCGCCCCAATCGCTTGTCCTACGTGGGCCGCGTCGCCATCCACCCGAAGCGCGCAAAAGGCACCTACCGCAATATCAAGTGGGCGGTCATGGCAATCACGCTGGGGATCTACTACCTGCTGCCCTGGATCAGGTATGACCGCGGCCCAGACCTGCCGAACCAAGGCGTTCTGATCGACCTCGAAAACAACCGCTACTTTTTCTTCTGGCTCGAAATCTGGCCGCAGGAATTCTACTTCATCACCGGCCTGCTGATCGTCTCGGCCCTCGCCCTTTTCTTGTTCACCGCAATCGCGGGCCGGGTATGGTGCGGCTATGCTTGTCCCCAGACGGTCTGGGTCGACTTGATGATCTCACTGGAGCGGTTCTGGCAGGGTGATCGCAACGAACGGCTGAAACTTGAAAAGATGCGCTGGTGGATACCGGTCAGGCTTTACCGCAAGACCATGACCCATCTGTCGTGGATGCTGGTCGGCGTTGCAACCGGCGGCGCACTCGTGTTCTACTTCCGCGACGCGCCAACCCTTGCCGTCGAATTATTGAACGGCACAGCACCCTATTATTCTTACGTTTTCCTCGCCATCTTCGCCACCACCACCTACGTCCTCGGCGGTCTGTCGCGCGAACAGGTCTGCACCTACATGTGCCCCTGGCCGCGCATTCAGGCGGCTATGACCGACCGGCACACCCTCCTGGTAAGCTACCGCACGGAACGCGGTGAACCGCGCAGCCCCCATAAGAAGGGCGAAACCTGGGAAGGTCGCGGCGATTGCGTCGACTGCAAGGCCTGCGTCGTCGTCTGCCCTGCCGGCATCGACATCCGCGACGGCTCGCAACTCGAATGCATCCAATGCGCCCTTTGCATCGACGCTTGCAACGACGTCATGGCCAAAGTCGGTCGGCCCCAGGGCTTGATTGCCTATGAAACGGTGGCCAAACAGGAAGCGCAGGCCTGCGGCAAGCACGAACCATTCCAGCTTATCCGCCCGCGCACTGTGCTGTATGCTGGCGTCCTGGCTCTCGTGACTACCATTCTGCTCGTTGCTTGGTTCAACCGCAAACTGGTTGAGGTCAACGCGCTGCACGAACGCAATCCACCCTACGTCCAGCTCTCGGACGGCAGCATCCGCAATGCCTACACCGTGAAATTGCTCAACAAGCGCTACGAACCGCGCGAGATGGAGCTTCGTGCCGACGGGCTGCCCGGTGCAAAGGTCACGATCGTGGGTGAACCTGCTGGATCGAGCGGACGGGCAAGGGTTCCAACCGATACGGTCCGCGAAGTGCGCGTCCTCGTCAGTGTCCCTGCAGCCGACGCCGCAAAACTAGCCAACCGCTCGACAAATTTCACGATGGTGCTCAAAGATATCGCCAGTGGCGACGAAAGCTCACGTACGATCAAGTTCGAGTCCCCGGAGAAATAAGCATGAAAGACTTGAATGAACCGGCGGTCCCCGGCACGGGCAAAGCGGCCCGTCCGCTGACAGGCCGGTCGGTGCTAATCATGCTGATCTGCTTCTTCGGCACCATCTTTGCGGTCAATATCTACTTTCTTGTTTCAGCGCTCAGCACCCACACCGGCGTTGTTGCACAAGAGCCCTATCGCAAAGGCCTTGCCTATAATGATCGCATCGCTGCTGGCGATCGACAGAACGAAATGGGCTGGGAGGTCGCCGTCGATGTAGCCCCCGGTGGTCAAGCCAAACTGACGTTTACGGGGCTCGACAAAAAGCCAGTCACCGCGCTGAATGTCACAGCGACCATCGGCAGGCCCGCCACCGAGCGAGAAGACCGCAAGCTGCGCTTTGCCGAAACCCAGCCCGGCCAATACGAGGCCGATGCCGGCATCTTTGGCGCAGGCCACTGGGTCATCGCAGCCGTCGCCACCCGTGCTGAAAACAATGGCGAACCGCTCTACCGATTGAGGAAAAGATTATGGCTGACGCCCTGAGAGTTTCCCCCGCAACGCCTGTTCCAGCCCCCGCGCGGATATCGTCACCGGCCTCGGCCCGCGTGATGACCCTGATGGTTGAAAACATGAATTGCGGAAACTGCATCCGCAAAGTCGAGACAGCTCTCTCAGCCGTGCCGCAGGTCGAATCCGCCCGCGCCAACCTGTCTGCCCGGCGCGTCAGCGTGGTGATCCATCCGCAAGCCAAGGTCAACTCCGAAGATCTGATCGAGCGGCTGCAAGCCGTTGGCTTCACCTCCCGCGAGCTGCCGCCAGAAGGCGCCTCCAGCGAGCCCGCCGACCGCGATAGCGACCTCGTTAATCGCTTGGCCGTGGCAGGCTTTGCCTCCGCCAACATCATGCTGTTGTCGGTCGCCGTGTGGGCCGGTCACGGCGAAATGCCAGGCTCGCTGCAAACCCTGATGCACTGGCTGTCGGCCGCCATTGCCGTCCCAGCCGTCGCCTATTCAGGTGTCCCGTTCTTCTCGTCGGCCTATGGCGCGCTGAAGAATCGCCGCGTCAACATGGACGTGCCGATCACGCTCGGCGTCACGCTCGCCACCGCCATGAGCATCTACCAGACCATCGTGCAAAGCGAGCAGGTGTACTTCGACGCCGCTATCACGCTTCTGTTCTTCCTCCTTATTGGCCGCGTCCTCGACCAGCGCATGCGCCGCGAAGCCACCAGCGCCGCTGAAAATCTGCTTGGCCTCGTGAGCCCCGCCACCACCATCATCCATCCTGACGGCGTCAGCGAACGCATAGCGACCCGCGAAGTCCGCCCCGGCATGGCCCTGCTGATCGCTGCCGGCGAGCGCGTTCCAGTGGATGCCCGCCTCTCGCGCGGCCTCGCTGAAATGGACGAAAGCCTTATCACCGGCGAAACCCACCCCCGCAAGGTAAAAACCGGCGACGGGCTTTACGCTGGCACGATCAACCTGTCTGGCCCCATTGAGGCGGTCGCCACCGCCTGCGAAGACAACACCCTCCTCGCCGAAATCACCCGGCTGATGCATACCGCCGAACAGGCGCGCGGCAAGTACGTCCGCCTCGCCGACCGCGCAGCCCGCCTCTACGCGCCAGCGGTCCATATTCTAGGCCTGCTGACCTTCCTCGGCTGGTTGTACGCTGGTTATACTTGGGAACCAGCTCTCACCGCTGCCATCGCCGTCCTCATCATCACCTGCCCCTGCGCACTCGCACTCGCCGTGCCAGCGGTCCAGGTCGCAGCCATTGGCCGCCTTTTCAAGCACGGGATCATCGTCAAAGCCCCCGACGGCCTGGAACGCCTCTCGGAGGTCGACACCATCATCCTTGACAAGACCGGCACCCTGACGCTGGGCGAACCCCAACTCGAAGACCCAGACGCAGTCGACCCCGCAGCACTCGTCAAAGCCGCGGGTCTCGCCGCCAACAGCCGCCACCCCTATTCACGCGCCATCGTACGGGCCAGTAAGGAGCGCGGCGTCACCGTCCTCCCGGTGTCCGGCGTCGACGAAATCGCGGGCTCCGGCCTGCGCGCCATCATCGGCGGCGTCGAAGTCAAGCTTGGCTCCGCAGCCTTCTGCGGCATTGATCGAGCCGATGAAGGTCGCCCCGCCCTCTGGCTGCGCTCCGGCACTGATGCGCCGGTCTCCTTCCGCTTCGACGATCCGTTGCGCACAGATGCCCGCGAAACCATCGCCAAGCTAACCCGCCTTGGCTACCAGATCGAACTGCTGTCGGGCGACCGCAGCGCCATCGTCGAAGCAGCCGCCAAGCAAAGCGGCATCGCCACTTGGCAAGCCGAACTGAAACCGGACGCTAAGGCCGCCCGCATCGAAGCGCTGAAAGCATCCGGCCGCCACGTCTTGATGGTCGGCGACGGCCTCAATGATGCGCCAGCCCTCGCCGCCGGTCACGCCTCCATCGCCCCGTCGACGGCAACCGACATCAGCCAGACCGCCTCCGACGTCATCTTTCAAGGCGCAAAGCTCGGCCCCCTGGTCGAGATTTTGGCCGTGTCCAAAGCCTCCCACGCAGCGGCGATCCAGAACTTCGTGATCGCTATCGGCTATAACATCATCTTCGTCCCTCTCGCGATGATCGGTGTCGTTACCCCACTGATCGCCGCAGTCGCCATGTCTGTCTCCTCGATCACGGTCACAGCGAACGCGGTCTGGCTCGGGCACAAAAACCTCAAGGACATGTCATGACCGCGCTCGCTTGGCTTATCCCGGTTGCCCTCGGCCTCGGTGGCGTTGGCCTCGCCGCTTTCCTCTGGACGCTCCGCAGCGGCCAATACGAAGATCTCGAAGGTGCCGCTTGGCGTGCGCTCGACGACGAGCCGCGCAAGTAACTCGGGTCGGTAAAAGCAACCGCCCCAAGCCACTTCCAGCGTTCCCGACCGCCTGCCGTCGCCGCTCCGCTCTGCCGAGCGGCGCGCTGGCTATGTGCCCAGCCCAGCCCGTTCACCCTCGGCTCCCCCGACCGTGACATAGTCACAGACGATCCGCGATCTCTCGGGCAACGTTAACAACGTAATGGACCCCATCCCGGTGGACATGCGAGACCCCCGTCATGCCTGTCATCAGCCCACTCCGCAGTGGCCCGCCCGCATCCGCCAAACCGCTTTCCCTCTCTTGCGATACCTGCGCGGTGCGCGATCGCTCGATCTGCGCCAGTCTCAACCACGACGAGTTGGTCAAGCTCAACGCCATTTCACAATTCAAAAACTTCGACCCCGGCCAAACCATCCTGCGCACCGGCGATGACCAGCACTTTTTCGCGACCGTTGTGAGCGGCGCGATCAAGCTCACCAAATCGCTCTCCGACGGCCGCCAGCAGATTGTCGGCCTCCAATTCCCCGGCGACTTCCTGGGCAGACCCTGGCGTCGCACCAGCCCCTATGACGCCACCGCCGCAAACAGCGTCGTCCTGTGCATGTTCTCGCGCGCCAAGTTCGAACAACTGTCGCAATCCAATCCCGGCTTAGGCCATACCCTCCTCGCCCACACCCTCGACGGCCTCGACGCGGCCCAGGACTGGCTCCTCCTGCTTGGACGCAAAACGGCCACGGAAAAAGTCGCAACCTTATTGACCTTGATGCACCAGCGGCTCACGCCGATCACACCATCCTCGCCGATCGCCGAGTTCGACCTGCCGTTGACTCGCGCCGAAATGGCCGATTGCTTAGGCCTGACGCTAGAGACGGTCGTGCGCAAGATGACGGCCCTCAAATCCGCTGGCATCATCGCAACGCGCGCCTCCGGACGCACCATTACGATCCGCAATCCCGCAGCCCTTCAACACGCAGCCGACCAAGACACCGCCCCATAAGCCGGATCGAGCCAGATCAGTCAGGCGTGTGATCCCATCCCCCGGCACATACGTTCACCACTCGTCTAAACTCGGAGCCGTCGGCCATGAAAAACCCGCTGAAAGCATTGATCCTCTCGGCCGCCGCCACCCTCTCAGCACCGGCATCCGCCTCTGCTGCGGGCACGGCCTGGGACCAAACGTTCCAGTCCATCGACGGCAAGCCCATGCCCCTTTCCAATTTTCGCGGCAAAGTCCTGCTCGTCGTCAACACCGCCTCGTTCTGCGGCTTTACTCCGCAATACACAGCCCTCCAGAAACTCTACGACAGCTATGAAGCAAAAGGCCTTGTGGTCATCGGCGTACCGTCCAACGACTTCGGCGGCCAGGAACCCAAAAGCGACGCTGAGGTCCAACAGTTCTGCCAGGGCGCGTTCGGCATCACCTTCCCGTTGACCTCGAAGGCCCAGGTTACCGGCGCAGAGAAGCATCCGTTCTATAAATGGGCCTCAGACACCCTCGGCGCGATGAACGGCCCATGGTGGAACTTCCACAAATACCTGATTGGCCGCGACGGCAAACTCGTCAGCGCGTTTGGAACCCGCACGGAACCTCAAGCCGACTCCATCATCAAAGCTATCGAAGCGGAACTTGCCAAGCCCGCTCCCAGCGCAAGCCTTCAATCAGACCGTTAAACCAGGACCGCGCCGCTAGAGCCTGATCGTTTGAGATGGAAGCACTTGCGGACATCGAGAACGTGAATCAGTCTCTACAAACAAGAACCTAGAGCACGTTCGCCCGATGAGTTTCATTCGATCAAGAGCGAACGTGCTCTAGCGCGAAATCGACCGTCGGCGAAATTTACTGCGACTGACAGGCCAGACAGAACGTGAGCATGATGTTTGATTGATCGACCACGACCTTGGAGAACTGAACGTCACCAGCCGGACCAAACTTAAGGTTCGATTTCAACGTCGACACGAACTTGGCCTGCATCTCCGGCGAATTGAGCTGTGTCATCAACGACGCGTTGAGATCGGTTTTCAAATTGGCCGTCGACTTGCGCGCCTGGGGCAATACGATCTTGCACAGCGACCCCGAGAAAATCCCCGTCGCACTGCCGCAGCCGGGCACGAACGTCCCGCCGACATCAACCTTCTTGGTCACCAGCGACACGCCCGTCGGTGTCGCAACAGGTGCCAGGTCGATCGTTACAACCGGCGCATTCCACTGAATTTCCGGCAGCAGCGAATCCCCGACGCAAAAACCCGATACGCACTTGCCGATCATCTCGGGTCCGCTGTCATCGAACGTAATCGTTAAGCGTAACGCCCCCGGCGCCGACGAAATGGCAATCTTCTTGGAATTCAGATCATTGATGTAATAGGCGTAGGTCGTTCCACCCACCTTGAAATCGCGCGCCGGAATGGGGATCGGCACCGATGTCGCGCCCAAGGTCAACGACGACCCCGGCGTCAGACTGAAAATCCCGCCGGGCACGTTGTGCAGCCGCAGCTTTGGCTCGCCCAACGCCGAAGACATGATCTTGGCAAGCTCGGCGAGCGAAATCTTGAGTTCCGCCGCACTCGCTGGAACAGCGACGCCCACCGTCAAAGCAAACGCAACTGTCAAAATCCGAATGTATTGCAACATGCGCACGCCCACCCCTACACGAATGGTTGGCATCATATCAGCGCGAACAACCGCGTGTTCAGAATAGACCTCTGGCGATGATTCCAGCCGGACGCGCGTGGCATGAGCGCCACACCACCGGCTGACCTGCTACGCAACCCCTTGCCTCATCAAGGCAATTTCGGTGCGTTCACTTCGCTCGCGGTCAGCCAGCCTTGTGTGTAACCCGTCCAGAACACGGCAAAGCACACCGCCGCCACAACCGAGTTGATCGCAAAAATACGCCAGAAGCGCATCTTGGCCGGCGCGCTGGCTGGCGTTCCCGGCACCACCTCGCCCGCATCGGCCTGCGTGTGCACGCCAAACGGCAGAACCGCAAACAGCGTCATAAACCAGATGCAGAGGTAAACGACGATGGCGAAGGAGATTTTCATACCTGCTCAAGCTCAACCAGAGTTCCGCAAAAATCCTTGGGGTGAAGGAACAGCACCGGCTTACCGTGGGCACCGATCTTCGGCGTCCCGTCCCCCAACACGCGCGCTCCGCCCGCCTTCAACTGGTCCCGCGCCGCGATGATGTCGGGAACCTCGTAGCAGATATGATGGATGCCGCCCTCCGGGTTTTTCTCCAGAAACTTGGCAATCGGCGAGCCCTCGCCCAATGGCTCCAACAGCTCGATCTTGGTGTTGGGCAGATTGATAAACACCACCGTCACACCATGCTCGGGTTGCGCGAACGGCGCGTCGACCTGCGCCCCCAAAACATCCCGATACTTCGCACTCGCAGCCGCGATGTCCTTGACGGCAATAGCAACGTGGTTGAGGCGTCCGATCATCGTGAGTCCAGCTCCTGCTAAGTCCCAAAAAAGGGGAGTTCGAGGGGTCATCCCTCGAACGCGGCTTTGGGGCGGCAGCATCTACCGCGAAGCGGATAGGACAAGCCCCAAAGTGTCACTTCCCTTCCACCACATTGATCAGCACTTTGACAATTGGCTTCTTGCCCCAGACCTCCGCGATTGCCCCGCGCACCGCCCGCCGCACGGCCTCCCGAACCATCTCAGGGTCCTTCCGTCGCGCTTGTGGAATGCTTTTGAGCGTACCTTCGACGGCATCCATCGCGATGTCGTACATCGCTTCGCCGCGCGCGGCTTCCTGCGGCACACCGTCAAGCGCCAGCTGCGGGTAGCCCAAAACCTCGCCCCGTGACGTCAGCGTGATGGCAACCATCGCCATCCCGACTTGCATCAGCTTACGCCGTTCGCGCACCGGACCGTCGTCGTCGGGCACGATCAGCGACCCGTCGCGGAACAGGCGGCCTGTCGGCGCCTCGTCGACGATCCGTGGCTGCCCCGGCGCGATCAACACGATATCGCCGTTGAGCGGCTCGACCACGTTGGGCACGCCTGATGCCCGGGCAATGCGCCCGTTTTCCTTGAGATGCCGCGCCTCGCCATGCATCGGGATCGCAATCTTCGGCTTGATCCAGGCATACATCTGCTTGAGTTCATCGCGCCGGGGATGCCCGGTGACATGCACCAGCGCCTCGTTGTCGGTAATGACATCCACGCCCAAATGCGCGAGGTTGTTCTGGATTTTTCCGACCGGCCGCTCGTTGCCAGGAATCGTGCGCGATGAAAAGATCACCGTATCGCCCTTGCCGAGCGTAATCGCTGGATGCTCGTTCTGCGAAATTCGCGCAATCGCCGCGCGCGCCTCGCCCTGACTGCCCGTACACAAAATGCAGGTATCGCGCGCATTCAGATATTGCGCCTGATCCTGGTCGAGCCAATTGAAATTCTTCGGCAAATACCCGGTATCTATCGCGACGTTGATAACCCGGTGGAGCGACCGCCCGGCCACTACGAGTTGCCGCCCCGTCGCCTCCGCCGCATCCGCCACCGCCTTCACGCGCGCCACGTTCGACGAGAACGTCGTAATCGCAATCCGCCGCTTCTGCTGCTTGAACAGGTCCGCGATCGAGGCTGCAACATCGGCCTCCGAAGGCGAGCGCCCTTCGCGGAATGCGTTCGTCGAATCGCACACGATCGCCAGAACGCCTTCTTCGCCCAGTTGCTGCAACCGCGTTTCATCTGCAGGCTGACCCACAAATGGGTGGGTGTCGAGCTTCCAATCACCCGTATGCAGCACCGTGCCCAGCGGCGTGCGGATGCACAGTGCCGACGCTTCCGGCACCGAATGCGACATCGTCACGAACTCGACGTCGAACGGCCCAACCTGGAAGCGTCCCCCAAGCGGGATCTGCTTGATCGGCAGCTTCATCCGGTTGCCGAACTCAGCGGTTTTCGACAGCACCATCCCAGCCGTAAACGGCGTCGCATAAACCGGCGCCTTCAGCTTAGGCCAAAGGTCGACCACAGCGCCGATATGATCTTCGTGCGCATGCGTCAGAACGATCCCGATCAACGATTTCGGATTATCGTAGAGGAACTTGAGGTCCGGCAGCACGACATCGACACCGGGTTCGCTCTCGCCTGGAAACGTGATCCCAAGATCAACCATCAGCCATTGCCGGTGTGCCTCCGGGCCGAACCCATAAAGGTACACGTTCATGCCGATTTCGCCCAAACCACCGAGCGCCAAAAACACCAACTCGTCCTGGCTCCCTGCGGAGCCGGACTTAACATCATCAGTCATCATTTCACGTCCTTCGCTACGTCCTACCGCCTCGCGGCAATTCTAAACCGGCTCAGGCGCGTCCCAGCACCACATCGCCAAACCAATACCTCTGCGTCTGCCCGCCCGTGTCGCGCATCAACAGCGCGCCATCCTCGTCGAGCCCTGCAAAAAAACCCTCTGCCACCGCGCTGCCTGCATGAACCGACATTGCCGTCCCAACCCGCGTCGCAGCCGCCATCCAGCGCGCGCGGATCGTCGAAAACCCTGCCCCAAAGTCCCACACTCGAAGCGCTGCGTCTATCCCCGAGGCAATGCCGCTGAAGACTTCGTCAGCGCTCACCCCAAACCCTTCCGCCGCCAAATCTGTGGTCTCTCGTCCACTGATCGTTGGATGCGCTACGACATTCAGCCCGATGCCGATCACCGCAACCAGTCGGTCCGTCGCTGGATCGGTTGTGGTTTGCACCAGAATGCCGCCGCACTTGGCATTGGATATGAGGATGTCGTTGGGCCACTTCAACCGCAGATCATCGATTCTGGGCACAATCTGGCCGATCCCAAACGCCCGCAGCGCGTCGATCACCCCGACACCCGCGACCAGGGCGACCTGTGGCGCGACCCTCACGTCGCAGTCGAGTGGCACAGCAATACTAGCATACAAGTTGCCCGCGACAGACGCCCAAACCCGCCCGTCACGCCCCTTGCCTGCGGTCTGGCGCGTGGCCGTCACCCAGAACGGCGGACCAAGCCGTCCTTCGCGCACGGCCGCGATGGCATGGGCGTTCGTCGAATCCGTTTCCTCCAGAGCAATAACGGGAATATCCAAGCGCGCCTTGTTCAAAGCTTCAAAGACCGCGCAGCCGTCATCGCCGCTTCAACCAACGGGCTCGGCATCACGATGAACAAGATGACGAACAATCCCGAAACGGCCATCACCAAAAACACTTTGGTATCGACCGCGGCGAATGCAGGCTTTGCCTCGTCAAAGAACATCACCTTGACGACGCGCAGATAGTAGTAAGCACCCACCACGCTCGCCAGCACGCCAAGCACCGCCAGTGGCCAAAGCCCAGCCTTCACCGCCGCCATGAACACGTAGAACTTGGCGAAGAACCCGGCCAGCGGCGGGATGCCCGCCAGCGAAAACATGAGCGCCGCTAGAATAACCGCCATGCTCGGATTGGTCTGCGAAAGCCCAGCCAACTCGCTGATGTCTTCCACTTCCTTCCCGTCCCGCTTCATCGACAGAATACAGGCAAACGACCCAAGCGTCATGGCCAGATAGATCGCCAGATAAATGAGCACGCCCTGCACGCCCTCTTCATTGGACGCAGCGAGCCCGACCAGCGCAAACCCGATGTTGGCAATCGAAGAATATGCAATCAGGCGCTTGATGTTTGTCTGCCCGATGGCAGCCACCGCCCCAAAGATCATCGAGGCGAGCGCCAGAAATACGATGATCTGCTGCCACTTGACCGCTCCGCCAGGAAACGCCGTTTCCAGCACGCGCACCAGCAACGCCATCGCAGCCAGCTTGGGAACCGCCGCAAAGAAGGCCGTCACCGGCGTCGGCGCACCCTCATAAACGTCCGGCGTCCACATATGGAACGGCACGGCTGCAATCTTGAATGCCAGCCCGACGAGCAAGAACACCAGTCCAAAAATCAGCCCGATATTGGCCGCAGCCCCCGGCTGCATCGCAACCTCGGCGATGACCGTAAAGTTCGTCGAACCGGTGAAGCCGTAAATCAGCGACGCGCCATACAGCAGCATCCCCGACGACAAAGCCCCCAGCACGAAATACTTGAGTCCGGCCTCTGAAGACCGCACGTCGTCCCGGCGGATTGCGGCCAGAACATAAAGCGCAAGGCTCTGCAGTTCCATGGCCAGATAAAGCGAGATGAGGTCACCCGCCGACACCATCATCATCATCCCGACGACCGACAGCAGCACCAGCACGGGATATTCAAACTGCATCAGCTTGTGTGCGCGCAGGTAATCGAACGACAATAGCAGCGACGCCGCCGCCCCGATCAGGATCAGCACCTTCATAAAGCGCGCAAAGCCGTCGGCAATGAACGCGCCGTCGAAGAGCACCATCGGCTTAGCCGACCACGGCGTCCAGCCGACGAAATACAGTGCACCAGCCAGCACCAAAATCGCCAGCCAGCCAATGATCTCGCCATCCCGCGCGGTAATCTCTGCATCCTTGGTGGGCCGGAACGCCCCCAGCATCAGCAGCGCCATCGCGCCCAGCGCAACGACAATCTCTGGCAGGACCGGTGTGAGGCTAGCAATATTCATCGTTCAACGTCCCACCACAAGTCCCGCCGTTTTCACGGCCACATCATAGTTCGCAACCAGCTTCTTCACCGAAACAGCCGTTACGTCGAGCAACGCTGAAGGGTACACCCCAAACAGGATCGTCAGGATCACAAGTGGCGCAAGGATCGCGATCTCGCGCGCGTTGAGATCCAGAATGTCTTTGAGGTTAGCTTTTTCCAGCGGCCCGAAAATCATGCGGCGATACAGCCATAGGGCATACCCTGCCGATAAGATCACCCCCAGCGTCGCGAGCGCGGCAACGGTCGTGTTGGCCTTGTAAGCCCCCATCAACGTGAGGAATTCCCCCACGAACCCGCTCGTCCCTGGAAGACCGACGTTGGCCATGGTGAACACCATGAACACGAACGCATACATCGGCATCCGGTCCGCAAGCCCGCCGTAAGCGGCAATCTCGCGGGTATGCATCCGGTCGTAAACCACCCCGACGCACAAAAACAGCGCCGCCGACACGATCCCATGCGACAGCATCTGGAAGATGGCGCCGTCGATGCCCTGCGTCGTGAACGTGAAAATCCCCAGCGTCACATACCCCATGTGCGCCACCGAAGAATACGCGACCAGCTTCTTCACGTCCTCCTGCACCAAAGCGACAAGCGACGTGTAGATGATCGCGATCACCGACATTCCGAATATCAGCGGCGCGAAGTCGTGGCTCGCCACCGGAAACATCGGCAGCGAGAACCGCAGAAACCCATACCCACCCATTTTCAGCAGGATCGCCGCCAGGATCACCGACCCCCCTGTCGGTGCTTCGACGTGCGCGTCCGGCAGCCACGTATGCAGCGGCCACATCGGCATTTTTACCGCGAACGAGGCAAAGAACGCGAGCCATAGCCACATCTGCATCTCTGGCGGGAACGTGGTCGCCATCAATGTCGGAATGTCGGTCGTGCCCGCATGAATGTACATCGCCATCATGGCGAGCAGCATCAGCACCGAGCCCAGCAGCGTGTAGAGGAAGAACTTGAAGCTCGCGTAGACGCGCCGCTTGCCGCCCCAGATGCCGATGATCAGGAACATCGGGATCAGGCCTGCTTCGAAGAACAGGTAGAAAAGCACCATGTCGAGCGCGCAGAACACCCCGATCATCAGGCTTTCGAGCACCAGAAACGCGATCATGTATTCGCGCACGCGGGTCGTGATCGACTCCCAGCTCGCCAGAATACACAGCGGCATCAGGAACGTCGTGAGGATCACAAACAGCATCGAAATGCCGTCGACACCCATCTTGTAGCGGATCGGCCCAAGCCAGCTTTTGTTCTCGACGAACTGGAAAGCCGCACTCGTTGTATCGAAGTTGATCCAGATGAGCGTCGACGCCAGGAAGGTGAGCAACGTCACCCACAAAGCCGTCCAGCGTGCATTGCCGCTGGCGTCCTTATTGAGGCAAGCGACAAACAGCGCGCCCGCCAGCGGAAGGAAAGTGACGATGGAGAGGATCGGCACTCCGGTGAGGTTGATCATCTAAAGGCCCCCGTAGCGACGATCATATACGACATGATCGCGGCAACCCCGATCAGCATCGCAAACGCATAAGTGTAGACAAACCCGTTTTGCATTCCGACGGCCTGACGCGTTCCGGCAAGCACCGTCGCCCCTGTCCCGTCGATCGTGCCGTCGATGATGGCAACGTCGCCACCTTTCCACAGCACGCGCCCGATCCAGAACGCAGGACGCGCGAACACCGCGTCATACAGTTCGTCGAAATACCACTTGTTGAGGAAGAACTGATAGACCGGCCAGAACACCCGCGCCGTCGCGTCCGGCAAGCTCGGAACCGCGATATAGTAGATATACGCAAGCGCCAGCCCCGACAGCATCGCAACAAACGGCGCATACCCGACCCAATGGGGAATTTCATGCATTGCATGCATGATGTGGTTGTTTGGCCCCTCAAACAGAGACTTACCCCAGAATTCTTTATAGTCGTGACCGATGAAATACGGCGCGAACACGAACCCGGCGGCAACCGCCCCCAGCGCCAGAACAAACAGCGGCACCAGCATCACCATCGGGCTTTCGTGCGGCTCGTGGGCATGACTATGACCATGGCCATGATCGTCGTGATGAGCATCGGCAGCGCCATGCGCATCGTGGCCGTGCGCGGCATGCCCATCATGCCCCCAGCGCGCTGTCTGGAAGAACGTCATGAATACTAGCCGCCACGAGTAGAACGACGTCATGAACGCGGAGAGCACCAGCGCCCAGAACACGATGTTGTTTGGTGTGTGCGCAGCGTACGCTGCTTCGATGATCGCATCCTTGGAGTGGAACCCGGCAAAACCGATCACGTATGGAATGCCAACGCCCGTCAGTGCCAGCGTCCCGATCGTCATCATCGCGAACGTGATCGGGATCTTCTTCCAAAGCCCGCCCATTTTCCGCATGTCCTGCTCATGGTGCATGGCATGGATGACCGAGCCGGCCCCTAAAAACAACAGCGCCTTGAAGAACGCGTGCGTGAACAGATGGAACACGCCGACGCCATAGGCGCCCATCCCAAGGGCCGCAAACATATAGCCGAGCTGCGAACACGTAGAATACGCGATCACCCGCTTGATGTCGTTTTGCACCAAGCCGACGGTTGCAGCAAAAAACGCCGTCGCCGTGCCGACGTACAACACCACTTTGCTCGCCTCGGGGGCCAGTTCAAACAGTGGCGACAACCGCGCCACCATGAACACGCCGGCCGTCACCATGGTCGCGGCATGGATCAACGCCGAAACAGGCGTCGGGCCTTCCATCGCGTCCGGCAACCAAGTGTGCAGCCCAAGCTGGGCCGACTTGCCCATTGCCCCCATGAACAGCAGCAGACAAATCGCCGTCATAATGTCGACGTTCGCCATCCCGAAGATGTCGAATGTCTTGCCCGCAAGTTCCGGCGCTTTGGCGAAAACGGCATCGAACCCGACCGACCCGGTCACTGCAAACAGCGCGAAAATCCCCAGCGCAAACCCGAAGTCGCCGACCCGGTTGACCACGAACGCCTTGATCGCCGCCGCATTGGCTGAGGGCTTGTGATACCAAAACCCGATCAGCAGGTACGACGCGAGCCCCACGCCTTCCCAGCCAAAAAACATCTGCACGAGATTGTCGGCCGTCACCAGCATCAGCATGGCGAACGTGAATAGCGACAGGTAGGCAAAAAAGCGCGGGCGGCTGTCGTCTTCGTGCATGTACCCGATGGAGTACATGTGAACGAGGCTCGACACCGTCGTCACCACGACCAGCATCACCGCCGTTAGCGTGTCAATCCGCAGCGCCCACGACACATCGAGTTCACCCGAAGAAATCCACCGCAGCAGGTGAACCTTTTCCGTCTGATGCTCCAGCCCCACATGAACGAACGCAACCCACGACAGCGCCGCGCTGACCAGTAGCAGCGCCGTGGTCACAAGTTCCGACGCCCGCGCGCCGATGACCCGCCCAAACAACCCCGCAACCAGCGCCCCCAGCAGCGGCAGAAAAACAATCGCTTTGTAGATCATAACGGCCGCCTCAAGTGGATCGCGGAGTCCCCTCCCCCTTGCGGGGAGGGGCTAGGGGTGGGGGTCCACCGAGCGGTGGGGGTAGGCTTCAGGGCCCGCAAATACATTGCCTCAACCCTTCATCATGTTGATGTCTTCGACCGCAATCGACCCGCGGTTGCGGAAATACACGACGATGATCGCCAGCCCGATGGCCGCTTCCGCCGCCGCAACCGTCAGAATAAACAGCGCGAAGACTTGCCCCGTCAGATCGCCGAGGAACGACGAGAACGCGACCAGATTGATATTGACCGCCAGCAGCATCAGCTCAATCGACATCAAGATGACGATCACGTTCTTGCGGTTCAAAAATATCCCGAGGATGCCAACCGTGAACAGACAAGCCGCCACAACCAGATAATGTGCAATGCCAATGGTCATGATGCGACTCCACCGTGTAAGACATCGGCAGCGGTCAGAGCCGCCCCCACAATTGTCATCCTCGGGCTTGTCCCGAGGACCCATCCATCAGCGAGCTTTGAGACTGCAATTGCGGCCAGCGAGACACTCATTCCGCCGCCTCCGCCTTGGTCTTTGAAACGCCGAGCGGAGCGGGCTTCTTTTCGGGAATGGTAAACCCACCGCTCGGCACCTTGATGACCTCCATCGCGGTCGCCGGGGTACGCGCGTTCTGCACCGAGATGTTCTGCCGTTTGACGTCGTCGCGACGCCGATGCGTCAGGACGATCGCCCCGATCATGGCGACCAGCAGGATCAGCCCTGAAGCCTGGAAGAAGTAGACGTACTTCGTGTAAATCAGCAGCCCGAGCGCCTTCGTGTTGGCAACACCTGCCGGTGCCGCTGCCGCAAACTTCTGCCCGAGCCCCAGATCGATCGAGCGCCCGACAAACAGCAAGATCAGTTCCACCAGCACGATCCCGCCGACGATCAACCCAATCGGCGCATTCTTGATAAACCCTGCCTTGAGTTCGGCAAAATCCACGTCCAGCATCATCGTCACGAACAAGAACAGCACCGCCACTGCGCCCACGTACACGATGATCAGTAGCATCGCGAGGAACTCGGCCCCCAGCAAGATGAACAGCCCGGCGGCGTTGAAAAACGTCAGGATCAAAAACAACACCGCGTGTACGGGGTTGCGAGCAATGATGACCATCACCGCCGATGCCACGGCAAGCACCGCGAACAGATAGAAAAAGCCAACCGTCAGCATGCCTTGGCACCCATGTTCTTCATTGCGCACCCATCGATGCGGCACCGATGCGGTCGCGCCCCGTCGTGCAGATTTCGCCCGCACGTTTCGCCCGCAGACTTCTGCCTCGCGCGCCCGTCGTGCAGCCACCGTTACCCGTGTTTGCGCCTGTGATTGACTGAATGCAAGTTCATCGAAGGGCTACGTTGCGTCTGGTCAGTTCCTCGCGCGCAGCATCGAAGTGTTTCTGCCACAGTTGCTTGCACTGCAAGACGCGCCAGGGCCAATAAACCATCGCGAGCCCCAGCGCTATCCCGGCGATAGTCGACCCCCGAAGCGCGCCCGAAAACCCCTGCATCGCAAACCACGCGATAGCGGCAATGCCGCCCACCGCACTGGCAATCTTAAGTCCCTTGTGCCGGTCCTCGATGGCAATCTGATCCCGCGCGACACTCATGTATCGCGCGACCTCGTCGTCGGTCAGCGACAGCAGCAGGTCTTTGGCACCCTGCGTGCCAACCTGCGTTGCGCGCTTCCATGCCAGCGGATTGTCGCGGTCCGGAAAACCCGTCACTTTGCTGCTATGGATCCGCCCGGGACCATCCGCAGCACCATTGTCTGTATTATTGATAGGGGGCATCGAGACGCTGTTTGGTTGCAAGTTCTCGTTCCCACCGGTCGCCGTTGTCGAGAAGTTTTTCCTTGGAGAAAAACAACTCCTCCCGCGTCTCAGTTGCGAATTCGAAGTTCGGCCCTTCGACAATCGCATCTACCGGACATGCTTCCTGGCACAACCCGCAATAGATGCATTTCGTCATGTCGATGTCGTACTTCGTCGTGCGCCGCGTACCGTCGTTCCGGCGCGGTCCAGCCTCGATCGTGATCGCTTGCGCCGGACAGACAGCCTCGCACAGCTTGCATGCAATGCAGCGCTCTTCCCCGTTGGGATAGCGCCGCAACGCATGCTCGCCACGAAAGCGCGGGCTGATCGGGCCCTTTTCAAATGGATAGTTCACCGTCTTTTTCTCGCGCACCAGATATTTCATGGCGAGCCAGAAGGCAGACACGAACTCCAACAAAAACAGCGATTTAATGCCGGAAGCAACGCTCATGGATATATCGGCTTTCGTGAGGTTTTTAAGCGCAAGTCCGGGCGCTCCAGGTTGCAGCGCCCGCCGTTGTTGACAGTCGAGACCGGCGCGGCTCAGGCCGACGTATAACCAAACGCCGAACCGACTGCTGCAACGGCAATCGCCGCCAGAACAGCTGCGACGCGCGGAATGCGACGTTTCGCTTTGACCGGCACCAGCGCGGATTTAGCCCGCGCATCGGCAGCAGCCTTCGCAATCACCAGCGACCCCAGAGCCGCAAGACCAACACAGATGGAGACAGTCAACATCGTCATGAAACTCTCCCAAATTGCAGCACAGCCGCGACAATCACGACCATGATGAGCGACAACGGCAGAAACACTTTCCAACCAAGACGCATAAGCTGATCGTAACGGTAGCGCGGCACAATGGCTTTCACCATCGCAAACATGAAAAATACGAGTGTTGCCTTCAAAGCGAACCAGATGATGCCTGGAACGGCATTGAGTGTCCAATGATCAAGCGGCGGCAGCCACCCGCCCATGAACAAGATCGTCGTCAGCGCGCACATCGTGACAATCGCCACGTACTCGCCCAGCATGAACAGCAGATACGGCGTCGACGCATATTCGACCATGAACCCCGCAACCAGTTCCGACTCGGCTTCCGGCAAATCGAACGGCGGGCGATTCGTTTCCGCCAGCGCCGAGATGAAGAACACCACGAACATCGGAAATAGCGGAATGAAATACCAATCGAGGATCGACGGCGGCAGACCAAACTGCGTCCCCAACCCGGTCTTCTGCGCATTGACGATATCGGTCATGTTCAACGAACCCGCGCAAAGCAGCACGGTGATGATCACAAGCCCGATCGACACTTCGTAAGACACCATCTGCGCGCACGACCGCAGACTGCCCATGAACGCATACTTCGAGTTCGATGCCCAACCGCCCATGATGATGCCGTAGACGCCCAGCGACGAAATCGCCAGCAAATACAAGATCCCAACGTTCAGGTCGGCGATCACCCACTTACCGAAATAACTGTCCTGCGACACCGGGATGACGGCCCACGCGGCCAGCGCAAACATCGACGTCGCCAGAGGTGCGAGCAAAAACACCGTCTTGTCCGCACCCGCTGGTATGAGCGGCTCTTTGAACGCGAACTTCAGCAAGTCGGCAAAAGATTGCAGCAGTCCAAACGGACCCACCACGTTTGGCCCCCGGCGCTGCTGCACCGCCGCCCAGACTTTGCGATCCATCAGCAGCAAAAACGCGATCGCAACCAGTAACGGCAAGATCACCGCAAGACTGAGCGCGACCTGAACCAGAACCCAGATCAATCCGCCAAGCCAACCATCAAATCCGAGAAAATTCATCGCCTTGGCCTCACTCGGCTGCACTTCGGGCAGAACCCGCAGTCGTCTTCTTCAGCGCGCTCATTTCAGCCATGACGGCCGATGCGCGCGCAATGGGGTTGGTCAAATAGAAGTCGGAAATCGCATTCACGAACGGCCCGACCGTCACCGGCCCCGCGCTCGGCAGCACCATGGCTGTTTGCCCGGAACTGACTGCGCCAAGCCGCGCAAGATGAGGCGCATAGGTGTACATCGCCGTCCGCAACGCGCCCAGATCGTCATACGGCAGCGTGTGCCCGATGACTGCAGAAAGAGCGCGCAGAATGGTCCAGTCGTCCTTGGCCTGCCCGGGTGCTGCAGCAGCTTTCGCCGTCATCTGCACTCGGCCTTCCGTATTGACGTAAGTTGCTGATTTTTCAGTATAAGCGGCCGCTGGGAAAATCACGTCGGCGCGGTGCGCGCCTGCATCGCCATGACTGCCCTGATACACCACGAACGTCGACGAACCCAGTTTATCGAGCGCCAGTTCGTCGGCCCCCAGCAGGAACAACACATCGAGTGCTCCGCGCCCGCTTGCCGCAAACATGCCCGCGACATCCAGATTGCTCGATCCCGGAACGAAGCCCAGATCGAGCCCCGCCACACGAGACGCGGCCGTCTGCAGCACGTTGAACGCCTGCCATCCCTCATCGGCGCCCTTGAGAGCGTCGCTCGCAACCCGCGCCGCGAGCGCCAGAACCGCAGCCCCGTCGGCCCGCGCATAGGCACCCGCACCGACGATCACCATTGGCCTCTTGGCAGCCGTTAGGTGCCCACCAAATCCATGCGACCCACCAGCGACCACCGCCAGGGTCTCAGCACCCGCCCCCAGATACTCATAAGGATACGTCAGCTGTGCGCGCTCGCCGATCACGCCCACACGCAACCCACCCTGCTTATAGCGCTTTAGAATCCGCGCATTGAGGACCGCCGCTTCAAGCCGTGGATTGGTCCCCACCAGCAGGATGCAGTCGGCCTGCTCGATGCCTTCGATGCCCGTATTGAACACGTACGAGGCGCGGCCGTATGCCGGGTCGAAGTGCGACCCATCCTGGCGGCAGTCGATGTTTTTGGACCCCAATCGCTCAAACAAGTCCTTGAGCGCAAACATCTCTTCCGCACCAGCCAGGTCACCGGCAATCGCCGCAATCCGCTCGGGCCGCGCCGACCGCAGCCGCTCGGCAACCACGCCCAACGCCTGATCCCAGCTCGCTGGCACCAACCGGCCGTCCGTGCGGACGTAGGGCGTATCGAGCCGTTGTGTCCTCAAGCCGTCGGCCACATGCCGCGTCTTGTCCGAAATCCACTCTTCGTTCACGGCATCGTTCGTGCGCGGCAGAATGCGCATGACATCGCGCCCGCGCGTCTCGACCACGATCGCCGACCCGACCGCATCCATCACGTCGATCGATTCGGTCGCCTTTAATTCCCAGGGCCGCGCGTTAAACGCCCACGGGCGGTGCGTAAGCGCGCCGACCGGGCACAGATCGGCGACATTCGCCGACATCTCCGACAGAATGCCTTTTTCCAGATACGTCGTGATCTCGGCATCTTCGCCGCGCCCAATGAGCCCGAGCTCTTCGACGCCGGCGACCTCCGTCATGTAGCGCACGCACCGGGTGCAATGGATGCAGCGCGTCATTGCCGTTTTAATGAGCGGCCCCAAATGCTTCTCTTCAACCGACCGCTTGTTCTCGGTATACCGCGACCCGCCGCGTCCATAGGCCTGCGCCTGATCCTGCAAATCGCATTCCCCACCCTGATCGCAGATCGGGCAATCGAGCGGGTGGTTGATGAGCAGGAATTCCATGACCCCTTCGCGTGCCTTTTTGACGAGTGGCGACTTGGTCGAAATGATCTTGGGGCTGCCGTCCTTGTTCGGCGGCAAATCGCTCACGCCCATCGCGCAAGACGCGATTGGCTTGGGGCTGCCTTGCACGTCGACAAGGCACATCCGGCAGTTGCCAGCAATCGACAACCGCTCGTGATAACAAAACCGGGGAATTTCAGCGCCAGCCTGTTCGCAGGCCTGCAAAAGTGTCGTTCCGTCTTCGACTTCGACCAGAATGCCGTCGACGATCAGTTGCTTGGCCATGTCTGGCTCTCGCCCCAGGATAAAAATGATGGTGCAGGACGTGCCCGCTTTGACACTCCCTCTACACGCCACCATCACGGATGGCTAGGCGTCAATCGGTATGATTGCACGCGTCAAATCACAAGGCCCAAAGTCGGGGGCACGTCGAGGAATTAGTCGAGTCGGATAAAAAGCAGATCGACGCGACGAGCACCCCGCCCCTGCACGGCTGCAAGCCGTAGGGAGCAAAGCGACCCGGCACCGTTGCATATCCGCCCCTGCACGACCGCAGGCCGCAGGGAGCAAAACGACCCGGCGACACTGCATCTTCGCCCCTGCACGACCGCAGGCCGTAGGGAGCAAAGCGACCCGGCGCCGGTGCGCCGCCCCGCCGGAGCGCCATGGCGCGTGAGGCACAAATTGCCATTGCGCTAAATCGCCATTTAGACCAAAGACGAAGAGTTGTGTGCCATGCCGCTGCGTGCTTTCAATGCGCGACCTTTGGAGGAGACGCCTGCTGATGACTACGCCGACGACGCTACCTGCGCCCGCGCCCCCATTGATGTCGCAAAGCAGCACCGCACAAGACACGGCCCAGGCTTCGTTCAAAGAGACGACCTTCCATAATGTCGCCTGCCCATTTTGCGGCCTCCTGTGTGACGATCTCGAAATCACCAGAACCGGCAGCAAGCTCAAAGTCGCCAACACGTCCTGCCCCAAGGCCCTCGCTGGCTTCGAGCGCACCGTGCCCCCAGCCGCGCCCCAGATCGCTGGCCGCGATGTCTCGCTTGCCGAAGCGATCTCTGCAGCCGCTGCCTTGATCAGAACCGCAAAACTCCCACTTTACGGCGGCCTTGCCACCGATGTCGAAGGCATCCGCGCCACCATGGCGCTGGCTGATCGCACGGGCGGCGTCGTCGACCACGTGCTGAGCGACGCCCAGTATCGCAACTTTGCAGTCATGCAGTCGACCGGCTGGGTGATGTCGACCCTCACCGAAGTCCGCAATCGCGCCGACCTCGTGATTATCGCGGGCTCTGACATCCAAGGCCTCCACCCCCGCTTTTTCGAACGCATCGTTTGCAACGCCGAATCGATGTTCGACGATCCGCCCATCAGACGAACCGTCGTCTTTATCGGGTCCGGCCTCGACCAATCCGCAGTCGTCGGGCAGCGCATCGCCAACATCGTCACGCTCGATTGCCCGCCAAGCCAAGTCGGCGACCTGATCGCAGTCCTGCGCGCGCGCCTCAAGGGCGTACCCCTCGCCCAATCCATGTCCGTCGCGGGCGTCCCGATGTCGGCCATCGACCACTTGGCAAAACTCTGCCATGACGCAGCCTATGGTGTTGTCGTCTGGGCCCCGCAATGCCTCGACTTCGCCAACGCCGACCTCACCGTCCAGGTCATCTGCGACATGGTCCGCGAGTTGAATCAAACCCAGCGCTTCGTTGGCCTGTCGCTTGGCGGCAACGAGGGCGCAGCCTCCGCCGTCTCGGTCTCCTCCTGGCAAAGCGGCTACCCGCTGCGCGTCAGCTTTGCCAGCGGCAAGCCCATCCACGACGCCACCCAAAACGCCTTGAACCGGATGCTGGCTGCAGGTGAGGGCGACCTGCTCGTCTGGACGGCAGGCTTCAGCACCGGCATCGCGGTGCCGCAAACGCACCTGCCCACCATCGTCCTTGGCACGCCCGGCCTCGAAATGGCGCAGCCCCCAGCCATCTACATCCCCATCGGCACTCCCGGCATCGACCACAGCGGTCGCCTTGTCCGCAACGATAGCGTCGTCTCGTTGCCGTTGAGAAATCTCGGCCGGTCCCCGCTCCCCAGCGCTGCCCACGTCCTGGAATCCATTGAAGCCGCCCTTCATCTCTGAGCTGAAACGAGCCACACGCTATGCTGACAAAACTGACCGGCGGCAAAGTCTATGACCCGGCAAACGGGATCAACGGCGACATCCGCGACATTTACGTGGAAGACGGCCGGATCGTAAAACCCGACCCCAACAAGCGCGTCGACGAAGAGTTCTCGCTGCGTGGCCGTATCGTGATGGCTGGCGGCATCGACCCCCATTCCCACATCGGCGGCGGCAAAGTCACCATCGCCCGCATGTTAATGCCCGAGGACCATAAAGGCCGCGAACACGCCCGCGGCGATCTCACTCGCTCCGGCGTCGGCCACGCCATCCCCTCGACGCTAACCACCGGATACCGCTACGCCGAAATGGGCTACACGGCCTGCTTCGAACCCGCAATGCTGCCAGCGAACGCGCGCCAGGCGCACATGGAAATGGGCGACACCCCGCTGCTCGATAAGGGCGCGTTCGTCATGCTTGGCTCGGACGACTTCTTGTTGCGCCAACTGGCTCAAAAGCAGGACTTCTCAGCCGTCAAGGATTACATCGCCTGGACGATGCATGCAGCCCAAGCCATCGCCGTGAAGGTCGTCAACCCCGGCGGCATCTCCGCCTTCAAGTTCAACCAGCGCTTCCTCGATCTGGATGAAAAGCACGTCCACTACGGCCTCACCCCGCGCCAGATCCTGCTCAATCTCGCGCGCGGGCTGAAAGAAATCGGCGTCACCCACCCCTTGCACGTCCACGGCTGCAACTTGGGCGTCCCCGGAAACCTTGAGACGACGCTGGCAACCATCGCCGCGATGGAAGGTCTGCCCGTCCACCTGACGCACATCCAGTTCCACAGCTACGGCACCGAGGGCGACAAGCACTTTTCCTCGGGTGCGGCCCGAATTGCCGAAGCCATAAACGCCAACAAGAACGTCTCAGTCGACATCGGCCAGATCCTGTTTGGCCAAACCTGCACCGCCTCCGGCGACAGCATGCGCCAGTATGGCAACGCAGGAAGCGCTTACCCCAAAAAGTCCGTCATCATGGACATCGAGTGCGATGCCGGCTGCGGCGTCGTTCCCATGAAGTACAAGGAAAAAAGCTTCGTCAACGCGCTCCAATGGTGCATCGGCCTTGAGCTGTTCCTGCTCTGCAACGACCCCTGGCGCATGTTCCTCACGACCGACCACCCCAACGGCGCACCGTTCACATCCTATCCCCACCTGATCCGTCTTCTGATGGATAAGGGCTTCCGCAACGACATGCTTCAAAAGATTGATCCCACCGCCCAGGCCTATTCGACGCTTGGCTCCATTGACCGCGAATACTCGCTCTACGAAATCGCCGTCATGACCCGCGCAGGACCCGCAAAAAGCCTCGGCCTGAAGGATCGCGGCCATCTTGGCATCGGGGCCTGCGCCGACATCACCGTTTATGCCGACATGGCCGACCGTGAAGCCATGTTCACCGCCCCCGAACTCGTTTTCAAAAACGGCGACCTCATTGTCCGCAACGGCCGCATCGTCAAGCTCGTCCAGGGCGCGACACACGTTGCCCGGCCCGATTACGACAAGGGCATCGAGCGCGCGCTGAACGATTACTTCCGCCGTTATCACACGGTTGCGATGGACAACATCCGCGTCGGCGACGACGAGATCATCGCAGGAGACAAGGGCTCCATCATCGTGCAACCGACAGGAGCCCGCGTCTGATGAAATCCTCCCTCATCAACGGCGTCACCATCGACGATACCTTTGCAGAAGCGTTCGGCATGAGCGGCACCGGCCTCATCATCACAGCCGACACGCCCAAATGGGCGATGATCTGCGCGACCACCATGACCGGCTTTGGCACCTCGGTCATCGGCTGCGGTGCCGAATGCGGCATTGATCGCGTCCTGTCGCCTGACGAAACCCCCGATGGCCGCCCCGGCGTCCGCGTCCTGATGTTCGGCTTCTCCCCCGATGCGCTCATCCCGCAGGTTGCCAACCGTGTCGGCCAGTGCGTCTTAACCTCCCCCGGCTCTGCCTGTTACGCAGCAGTAGAAGGCCCCATACCCATCCCCCTCGGCACTGCCCTGCGCCAGTTTGGCGACGGCTGGCAGACCTCCCGCCGCGCAGGTGGCAGGCGCTACTGGCGCGTCCCGGTCATGGATGGCGAATTCGTCTGCGAGGATAAAACCGGCTGCATCACGACCGCTGTCGGTGGCGGCAACCTGCTTTTGCTTGGCACCGACCGTCGCGGCACGCTTGAAGTGGCAGAGGCAGCCATCGAGGCCATTGCCAAAGTTCCCGACTGCATCACGCCGTTCCCAGGCGGCATCGTCCGCTCGGGCTCCAAAGTCGGCTCGAAATACCCCGGCATGTTTGCGTCCGCCAACGACGCCTTCGCCCCCACGCTCAAAGGCGCGACCAAGACGGAACTGAACGCCGATACCGTCTGTGTCCTTGAAATCGTGATTGACGGACTAACCTCTGCCGACGTCGCCAACGCCATGCGCGCGGGGCTCGCAGCGATCATCGCGAACGGCGCGGTCAAAGGTGTGACGCGCGTCAGTGCTGGCAATTACGGCGGCAAACTTGGCCAGCATCATTATCACCTGCGGGAGCTTGTCTGATGAGCCAACTGACCCTCACACTCAAGTCCGCCCCTCGCACCCGCATCGACCTGTCCGGCCTTGCTCCGGCCATCGCGGGCGGCGCGTCGGCATCCGCGCTCGCGTTGCTGACGATTGCCCCCTCCACCCGCCTCGGCGACCTGTTCGCCATCTCGGGCACCGCCGACGGCGACATCACCCTGTCCGGCACGACCAGCCGCGTTGACGGCATCGGCGCTGGCCTCGCCAGCGGCACTTGGACCGTCGAAGGCGACACCGGTGCCAACGCGGGCCTGAACATGCGCGGCGGCAAGCTCGTCATCAAAGGCAACGCTGGCCCCTACCTCGCGTCCGGCATGAAGGCTGGCATGATCCACGTCACCGGCGACGCGGGCGACTTCGCAGGTGGCGTCGCGTCCGGTAAACGCTTCGGCATGACCGGCGGCAGCGTCATCATCGACGGCAATGCAGGCACCCGCATTGGCAACAAAATGCGCCGTGGCCTCATTCTTGTTCGCGGCAGGGTCGGTGAAGCCGCTGGCTCCCGCATGGTCGGCGGAACCATTGTTGCCGAAGGCGGCTTTGGCGCACACGCTGGCCAACTCATGCGGCGCGGCACCCTGATCGGCCCCAACGTCGAGCAGATGTCCGCAACGTTCGCCGACTGCGGCCTTCACGAACTCGTGATCCTCTCGATCATGTCCCGCGTCTGGAAGCACGAACTCGGCCCCCTAGCTCCCAAGCCGTTCCCGGCCAAAGTCCGCCGTTACGCGGGCGACCTCGCCTCGATCGGCAAAGGCGAAATCCTGCTCACGGCCTGAACCCTGTTCCAAGCCCCGTTCCCATCGTTTGACAGCCCCGTGGCTTGACCGGCGCGGCCTTATGGGCCCCACCTGTGACGTTTCATGAGCCCGCAAAAATCCAGCCACGAAACTTTTCCGTAGACCTTCGCGTATACGCTAAATACTGCACATCGTGCAGCATATCACCAAGTTCGCCGTGGCACGCTCGCCACTCACCTCATACGGGAGAGATGAATGCTCGCAATCGTGATTTCCGCCTGCCTCGCCCAGGACCCATCGTCCTGTAAAGACTACCGGATACCGTTGAGCGAAGCCGTCGACTCCAACAACTGCATGTTATACGCCCTGCCCCACCTTGCGAAATGGGCCGAAGACCACCCTGGCTTGGTGATCGCGAAATTCGTCTGCCGCCCCGTCACCGATAAAGATATCTGACGCACACAAGACGAGGTTGGTTGGCGCAACAGCCTCGTCCACAGCTGACCTCTTAACTGCCATGCCATCAACATTCGTGCTCGTTTGCGCTCAATCAATGCGCATAGCATGTTATCCGCGTCCTTCCCGTTACCCACAAACGTTCAGTGTTTCAAAAGCGAACCGGTCGCTTTCAAACTGACAGGGTAATGACTCATGGTAGCGCACCAAACCGACGGCCGCGATCACAGCATCGACGCTCTGGTACCGGCCGAAATTGCCCGTAAAGCCGAATCGATTGGTGCGCAGAAAGCCAGATTGGACGTCTGGAGCCTTCTGGTCCTGGCTATTCTTGCCGGTGCCTTCATCGCGCTCGGCGCCATGTTTGCAACCACTGTTTTAGCCGGAGCCAAAGGCGTCATACCCTTTGGCATCGCGCGCCTGCTGGCAGGCTTGGTTTTCTGCCTTGGCCTGATCCTCGTGGTATTGGGCGGCGCAGAACTTTTCACCGGCAACACGTTGATGGTCATGGCGCTCGCGTCCGGCAAAATCCGCCTTGGCGAAATGCTCCGTGCTTGGGCCATTGTCTATGTCGGCAACTTCATCGGGGCCATCGGCATGGCAGGCCTTGTCTTCACCGCCGGGCAAGTCCGTTTCGGCGAAGGCAGCGTCGCCAAGGTCGCCCTCGCCATCGCCAATGAGAAAGTGAGCCTCCCGTTCGATCAGGCCCTTGCTCTCGGCATATTGTGCAACGTTCTCGTATGCCTCGCCGTCTGGCTCTCTTATGGCGCGCGATCGAGTGCCGACAAGGTTTTGGCAATTGTTTTCCCGGTCTCGGCCTTTGTCGTGGCCGGTTTCGAGCACTCGGTAGCGAACATGTACTTCGTGCCGCTCGGCCTCTTTATGAAGGCGGCGAGCCCCGACCAGATGTGGCAGCAATTGGGTGCGTCTCCGGCAGACTTTCCGCTTCTGACGTGGTCCGCGTTCTTCGCAAGCCTCCTCCCCGTGACGATCGGCAATATCATCGGGGGAGCGGTCCTGGTCGGCGCCGTCTATTGGTTCATCTACCTGCGCACGCGGCAACCATCCTGACCCCCAGCCCCCCCCTAAAAAACGGGGTCCAGGGGACGCGTCCCCTGGCCTTTACTTCACTGAAATTCATCCACAAAGACGACTGGCAAGCCACCCTTCACTTTCTTCTCCCTCTGGGGAGAAGATGCCCGTCAGGGCAGAGGAGGGGTACCTTCACTTCCATTGGCCTCGACTTGCACCCGTCACACCCGGTCCAACCCTGCCACAACCCGCCCGACCAGAAACCGGATCTGTCGCTCGCAGCGCGCGGGCTCGAACGGCCCAAGCTTGGCGTCAATCGACATGATCACGATCCCATGCACGGCCGAAAACAGCGCGTGCGCCGCATCAGACCGCGCATCGGCATCAAGAATAGCCGTCTCCAGCTGCGTTTCGATCAGCGCCAGCAACTGCCGGCGGTCTTCCTGAAAACTCTCCGGCAATGTCGCCGTCTCTGCCATCCGATGCTCGAAGACCGCTCGCCAGCGCCGCTGGTTAGCCGTCGCAAAATCAAGATACGCAATCGCGAGCGTATTAAGCCGCGTCTCCAGATCGCCGTCCGCCGACCGCCGCGCCGCAGCTTTCAATAACCGCCCTAACTCGTCGAGCGTCCGCGAATTGGCCTGCAGGATCAGCCCGTCGATATCGCCGAAGATATTGTAGAGCGTCCCAACCGAACAGTCCGAGATCTGCGCAATCCGCCGCGCCTGCAAGCCATCCAGCCCCTCGCTCGCCAGCACGGCCTCGCACGCCGCAAGAACCCGGACTTTCAGCCGGTCCCGGAACGTGTCGTCGTTCCCGTCCTTCAAACGCCCCACATCCTTCAAGCCAACGATGTCTTTCATGCATGCAGCCCCTTCGGCTCCCGAGTGCATTTGAAAAAAACACCGTCTGTTTACCACAAATCATCGGCGCGCGAACAAAGTTCATAGCCGGACTTGTCAAGCCGTCAATTCCCACGCACATGCAGTCCATGAACTGAGTTCACAATTAGCACGTAAGCCAAAACACAGCACCAACTAGGCCTAGTAAACAGACCGGCCATCACCACCAACTGGTCATGAACAAAGATCACCAGAAACGTCAAAAGGAGCCAACGCAATGATAAAACTGCTCACCACCCTCGTTCGCGGCGCGGTCTGCGACGCTGAACAGGCCGTCTTCGATCAAAACGCGACCCTCGTCCTCGCCCAGCAATTGCGGGACGCAGCCTCTGCCCTGGAACTGGCCAAAAAGGAATTGGCCTGCGCCATGGCCCACCGCGCCTCGGAGGTTCGCGCCGCAGCCTCCCTGGCGGACCGCATCGCGACACTCGAACAGGCCGCCGTCGACGCTCTGATCGGTGACCGCACCGATCTTGCCGAAGAAACCGCAACCGTGATCGCAGCCGTCGAAGACGAACGCAAAGACCGGCAGGCGGCCATTGAGCGCTTCGACATCGACATCGCGCGCCTGCAAGGTTTGACGCAAGACGGTGCCCGCCGCCTGCGCGAGCTAGGCCGTGGCCTCGAAATGGCCCGTGCACAAGAAGCGTTGAACCGGGCCGGTGCCAACGGTCGCCGCGCCCTCGCGGCCGGCAGCGGCGCGCTGCGTGACGCTGAATCGACCCTGGCCCGTATCCGCGAAAACCACACCCACCTGTCCGACGCCCACGCGGCGCTGGATGAACTCGACAGGAAAACGCGCGGCGTCGCCCTGGATGATCGCCTAGCCGAAGCAGGCTTTGGCCCCAACACCAAAACCAAACCCGGCGACATCCTCAACCAGCTCCGGTCCCGCGCCGCAACAACGTCGGCCAGTCGGCAAACGGGGAATCTTAAAACGCCATGACCCCGCAAAACTTTCGCACCCCCTGCATCCCGCCCCCCCACAATATCCAGCCCACCCCAATCCAAAACCAGCACCTGAGGAGCCCCGCCATGTCTTCAATTCCCAACGTCCAGACCAACACCGCCGGTTGGGTGACCTTCACCTACGCGTCCTTCGCCGCCGCAATCGGCATGACCGCCCTCGGCATCTACGCCCTTCCCGCCGACCTTTGGGTCAAAGGCTATATGATGATGGCCATGGTCTTCCTGTGCGGCTCGACCTTCACGCTCGCCAAAACCGTCCGCGACGAACATGAGGCCAAACGCTTCGCCAACCGCATCGAAGAAGCCAAGACAGAAAAGCTGCTGATGGAAATGCACCGCACCTGATACCGGCCGCCCAAACGCAAAACGGGTGCCTCCTCGCAGAGGCACCCGAAATGCAGAACGCAGCACTCTCGTCCCGACCTCACTTTGTCATGGCACGATCAAGGTTCTTCGCCTTATCCAGGTTTTTGGCCGCTGCCGCATTCTTCATGCCCGCAAGCCGAGCTGAAGTGACGTCGGCGTCGAGAAAATTCGCCCCCGTCACATCGGCATCGCTCAGATCAACCGCCGCAAGCTCACTGCCACGCAAATTCGCCCCCGTGAGATCTGCCCCTTTGAGCGAGGCAAACTCCATCATCACCCGCTGCATGTTGGCACCCTTGAAAGACGCCCCGTCCAGGTTCGCCCCCTTGAATGCCCCGCGCATCAAGCCCATGGACTGATTTTTCTCGTCTGCCGAAAGATTGGCCCCGTCAAACCGCACGCGCATCATCCGCGCATTGGTGAAATCGCCCGCGACCAGCGCTTCCGAAAAATCCGCGTCTTCCATCGTCGCGCCGCCAAACTGCGTGGCAAACAAACTCGCCTTCCGCCCTTTCACCTGCGAGAAGTCCGCCCCCAGCGCCCACGCCTGATCGAGCACCACGCCTTCCAGGTTGGCGCCCTTGAAATTCGCTTTATTGATCCGCGCCGACTGCAGCTTCACCCGCCGCAAATCCATCCCCGAAAAATCGAGCCCATTCAGACTGCGTCCACTCAGGTCGAGCACCTCACCCGGCTTCAAGCCCTTGAGATCCGCCTCAATAACAGCGCGCGTCGTGTCGGCCTTTGTGAACGAATCCGAGGTTACATCGAGCCCCATCAAATCCTGAGCCTGGGCCGACGTCGCCGAAATGACTCCAAGGCAAACGACCATCATTCGTAAAAGCGCCGGGACTTTCATTCGCGGATTTCCTGCTTGAGCTGTCGGAAAGGGGTGACTCAGCACCTACGTTACCGCTGAGCATTATGTTACATGCCCCGGCGGGAATATCAGTGCAGCCCGTGTTCGTAGGTGTTAGCTTAGCCCTCGTCACTCTTCGTCTGCCCGCAAACAGGTCGAGTTCTGGCGATGCCGCACCACGTATCGAGGCGAGATTTTCTCAACGGTTTTCAGCTGTTGATAGCGGCGGGCCTTGCCCCGCTCGATCAAGCACTGGCCGCGCCCTCAAACGCGCCGCCAGCAAATCACCCACCGTCCTGGACGGGCTTACGCGGCTCGACTGATGCCTCCTTCGAGGTCATGCACGGGGTCGCACGCGAAAAAAAGACGTATGCCTTCGAGCAGGTGGACACGACCGAAACCTACGACCTCGTTATCATCGGTGCAGGTCTGGCCGGTCTGACGGCAGCCTGGCTCTACGCATCGCGCCGCCCCAAGGCCCGTATCCTCATTCTCGACAACCACGACGACTTCGGTGGTCACGCGCGCCGGTGCGAATTCAACGTCGACGGTCGGTTACTGCTGGGCTACGGCGGCTCCGAAAGCATGGTCGCGCCCCGCACGCAATTCGCCGGACAACTGAAAAAGATCCTGAACGGCCTGCGGATCGACCCCGAAAGGTTCTACGATGAAAAGGTCTTCCATCGCCGCTTGTACCCAAGGCTCGGCCTGTCGCGTGGCATGTTTTTTGATGCCGAAACGTTCGGTCAAGACCGGCTCGTGTCCGGCGACCCCCTCCTGCTCGGGTTCGACGAGTTTGCCCCCAATAACCCAAACGCCCGCTCGATCCGCGCGTTTCTCAAGGATTGCCCAGTCTCACCCACCGTGCAGGCTGGCCTCCTGAACCTGTTCGAAGGCCGCACCGACCCTATGAAGGGGCAATCCTCGTCCACCAAACTCGACCGGCTGTCCAAGATCAGCTACCGGGCCTTCCTCAGCCAAACCTGCGCCCTGCCGCCCCTCGCCTGCGACTTTTTCCAAGGCCGCTCTCATGACAACTTCGGCCTCGGCATTGATGCAATCAGCGCCAAAGATGCCATGTCCGGCGGCTTTCCCGGCGCATCCGGATTGAAAATCGCCGATGCCATCGCCGAAGACGACCACGGTGGCGATGAGCCCTACATCCATCACTTCCCAGACGGCAACGCGAGCCTCGCGCGCGCCCTCGTCCGGTCGATGATCCCCAGCGTGGCACCGGGCCGTACCATGTCCGATCTGATCACCGCCCGTTTTGACTATGCCGCACTCGACAGCCCAAACAATCGCGTCCGCATCCGGCTGAATTCCACAGCCGTCCTCGTCCGCAACGATCAAGGGTCGGTCACCGTCGGCTACATCAAAGACGGCGTCCCCCATAAGCTCACCGCACCCAAGGCCGTGGTCGCGACCTTTTCTTCCGTCGCAGCCCACCTGTGCCCGGAACTCGCCGACGACACACGCAATCTGATGGCATCGAACGTCCGCTCGCCGCTGCTCTACATCAAAGTCGCCATCAGGAATTGGGAGAGCTTCGTCCGCCTCGGCGTCCACAAAATAGCAGCCCCCATGGCCTTCCTGTCGACCGTCAAACTCGACTATCCCGTGAGCTTGGGTGCCTACAGGTTCCCCCAACGGCCATCCGAGCCCATGGGCCTGCAGTTGGTCCACGTGCCGGTCGCCCAGAACCAAGGCCACGACGCACGGACCCAAGCCCGCCTCGGCCGCCAATGGCTACTGGAAACCCCATTCGAAAAGATCGAGCACTTGGTTCGCTCCGATCTGTCCCGCATGCTGGGCAAAGGCGGTTTTGACGCCACGCGCGATATCGCAGCCATCACCGTCAATCGGTGGTCCCACGGCTATTCGTATGCGCCAAGCACCCTGTACGACGACCCCAAAGACCTCGAACGGATGCAGCCGAGCAAGCGCACGAAAATCGGCAACATCGCTTTTGCGAATTCCGATACAGCCTGGGATGCCTATGCCCATTCCGCCATGTCGGAAGCCGTCAGGGCCGTAACGGAACTCACCTGAACGCGGCGTCCACAATGGGCTGATATGGCCGCATGTGACCCCACCCCATGCCGCTGGTGCATATTTGTGCAAGTGCAATAATTCCTTGCAGTCCGACCCGGCACGCCAGGGCCGACATCGCCACACCGCCGACATAACAACCTGAAAAAAAAGCACAATACGCCTCGCGCTCACTTGGCATGGAACCTGCTGGTCCCGTCGCAGGCCAATGACGGTCTCCCCTATTTCGACGCCCAATGCAGGGCCGACGGCAACGCTGCCGGGACGAACACGGATCATGCGATCCGTCGGCCCTGGGTCGTCCCGTTTGATCACTGCTGAAAGGCACGCGACCATGAAACAACGACTTGTTGTCATCGGCAATGGCATGGCCCCTGGCCGGGCGCTGGATGGGCTGTTTGAAAAAAAACCAGACGCCTACGACGTCACGATTTTTAACGCTGAACCGCGCGTCAACTACGACAGGATCATGCTGTCGCCCATTCTGTCGGGCGAGAAAAGTTTCGATCAGATCGTCATTCACGGCGACGGCTGGTACGAAAAGCACGGCGTGACGCTCCACAAAGGCGCGACCGTCACCGCCATTGATCGAACAGCCAAAACCGTCACGTCGGCCCGCGGCCTCACCGTCGCCTACGACAAACTGATCATCGCAACCGGCTCCGTGCCGATCATCTTACCCGTCCCGGGCCACAAACTCGCAGGGGTCTTGACATACCGCGATCTCGACGACGTCCAAGCCATGCTGCTCGCCGCAAAATCTCGCGGATCGGCCATCGTCATCGGCGGTGGCCTGCTCGGTCTTGAAGCCGCCGTCGGCCTGAAGGACCAAGGGATGGACGTCACCGTCATCCATCTGGCGTCAACCCTGATGGAACGCCAACTCGACGCCCCCAGTGGCCACCTTCTGCAACGCGCCATCGAAGCGCGCGGCATCAAGGTGCTGACCAAAGCCAGCACCAAAGCCATTCTCGGCGAGAAAAAGGTCGAAGCGCTCCTTCTCGACGACGGCACCCGATTACCAGCCGACCTGATTGTCATGGCCGTCGGCATCAAGCCGAATGCGGGCATTGCCAAGAGCGCAGGTCTCGCCACCGGACGCGGTATCACCGTGTCGCCATCCATGCAGACCAGCGATCCCGACATCTATGCGCTTGGCGAGTGCGCGGAATTTGAAGGCCAGGTCTTCGGCCTCGTCGCCCCGCTCTATGACATGGCGGGCGTGCTCGCCGCCCATCTGGCAGGAGACACGACACCCCAATTTGCCCCCAGCGCTGTGGCGACCAAGCTGAAAGTCACGGGCATCGAACTGTTTTCAGCGGGCGATTTCGCCCAAGGCCCCGACCGCGAGGAGATCGTCTTCCAAGATCCCGCGTGCGGCGTCTACAAGCGCCTCGTCCTGCGCCACAACAAGATCATCGGTGCCGTCCTGTACGGCGACACGTCCGATGGTGCGTGGTTCTTCGATCTTCTGAAGCAGGCAACCGATGTGTCTGATCAGCGCGATACCTTGATCTTTGGCCCCGGTTTTCTCGGCTCAGCCGTTGCGGGCCTTACTGTCGCGACCGCTGCAGCCTCTCTGATCAGTCCGGCCCCAGTCGTTCCCGCCCCGTCCCACGAGCCCTTGGTCGGCAGATACACCGGCCTGAACACAGACAAGCTTCTGCGCGCAGCCCCCGTCCCCGGCTAACCGCCTGCATTTGCCGCTTCCCCACACTCCAAACGCTGAACGAGACCCAACCACGTGCCCCACGCATCGACACCGGCAATCAAAACGACATGCCCATACTGTGGCGTTGGATGCGGTGTTGTCGCGACACGCCAGTCCGACGGCAGGACCACCATTAAAGGCGACAAAGACCATCCAGCAAACGCGGGGCAGCTGTGCTCGAAGGGGTCGGCCCTCGCTGAAACCATCGACCACGATGGCCGCCTCCTTTACCCGTCGATAGCGGGTCGGCGCGCGACTTGGGACGACGCACTCGACCTCGTCGCCCAGCGTTTCACCGCAGCCATCGCCGAACATGGACCCGACTCGGTCGCGTTCTACGTCTCCGGCCAACTCCTCACCGAAGACTACTACGTCGCCAACAAGCTGATGAAAGGCGTCATTGGCTCGGCCAACATCGACACCAATTCGCGCCTTTGCATGGCGTCATCCGTCGCAGGCCACCGTCGCGCATTCGGGTCCGATACCGTGCCCGGCAATTACGAAGATCTGGAACGGGCCGACCTTGTCGTCCTCGTCGGCTCAAATCTCGCCTGGTGCCACCCAGTCCTGTTCCAACGGCTCCTCGCCGCAAAAGACCAGCGCGGCACCAAAATCGTCGTGATTGATCCGCGCGAGACGCCGACAGCCCAGGCAGCCGACGTTCATCTGTCCCTGGAACCTGGCAGCGACGTGGCGCTGTTCAACGGCTTGCTGGCCCATCTGTGGGCAGCAGGCAGCTTCGACGACGCCTATATCCAATCCCATACAACGGGTCTGATCGAGGCTCTGGCCAGCGCGTCGCCGCTTGATGTTGCAGCGATTGCAAACAGCACCGGCCTCAGCATCGCCGCCATCACGCAATTCTACGCACTGTTTACGCGACTCGAGAACGTCGTGACGGTCTTCAGCCAGGGCGTCAACCAATCGACCGCTGGCACCGACAAAGTCAACGCCATCATCAACTGCCACCTCGCCACCGGGCGTATCGGCCGCCCCGGGATGGGCCCGTTTTCGATCACCGGCCAACCCAATGCCATGGGCGGGCGCGAAGTCGGCGGCCTTGCCAACATGCTGGCAGCCCACATGGAACTCGAACGCGCCGACCATCGCAAAACGGTCCAGACATTCTGGGGTACACCTCACATTGCGACAAAGCCGGGCCTCAAGGCAGTCGACCTGTTCCGCGCGGTCGGCGCCGGTCGGATCAAAGCCCTGTGGATCATGGCAACAAACCCCGTCGACAGCCTGCCGATGGCCGACGACGTCCGCGCAGCCCTCAAAGCCTGTCCGTTCGTCGTCGTCTCCGACGTGAGCGAGAACACCGATACGATTCCCTATGCCCACGTCACACTTCCCTCGACCGCATGGGGCGAAAAAGACGGCACCGTCACCAATTCGGAGCGCATCATTTCCCGCCAGCGCGCGTTTCTCGAAGCCCCCGGCGAAGCCCGCCACGACTGGAGCCAGATGGCGCAGGTTGCCCAGCGCATGGGCTATACTCACGCTTTTGACTACCCCGACCCAGCCGCGATCTTTGCCGAACATGCAGCGCTGTCGGCAGTCGACAACGGCGGATCGCGCGATTTCGACATCGGCGCCCATGCAGCGATCTCGCGTGAGGCCTACGACGACCTCCAACCGTTCCAATGGCCCCAGCGCGCCGGTCAAGGCTCCACATCGACCCGGTTCTTTGCCGACGGTGGCTTTTATACCCCCAATCGCAAAGCCCGTTTCATACCAACGCCGTTTCGCCGCCCGGCAGTCTCCACCAGCCCCGAATTTCCGCTGATCCTCAACACCGGCCGCATCCGCGACCAGTGGCACACCATGACGCGAACCGCAAAATCCGCGCGGCTGTCGAGCCACCACCCCGAACCCTTCGTCGAAATCCACCCCGACGACGCGGCCCGCGCAGGCCTCCAGCCAGCCGGTCTTGCTGTCGCCACAAGCCCGTCTGGCTCCGTCGTCGTTCGCGTCCTCGTCACCGAACAGCAACGGCGCGGGTGCGTCTTCGTGCCGATCCATTGGACTGGGCAGTTCTCAAGTCAGGGACGCATCGGCGTTCTGATCGCTGGCAATGTCGACGCGACATCGGGCCAGCCTGAACTGAAATACACCCCTGTCGCGGTCACAACCTTCACACCCGCTTGGCATGGCTTTTCGGTCTCAACCAAAGCGCCCCAGACAACCGGTCTCGACTATTGGGCGCGCGCCCCGGCCACCGCTGGCATCCGGCTTGAAACAGCAGGCATCCAGCCGCCGCAGGATTGGACGACACTCGCACGGCAGATTTTAGCAATCGACGCCGCGACCGAACTCGTCGCCTACCATGACCCAAAATTGGCCCGTTTCCGATTTGCAGCATTCGAGAACGACCGGTTGATCGGCGCGTTTTTCGCCGATCGCGATCCAGTCGGCGTCTCCCGAACCTGGGCGTGCGACCAGTTGGGAACGACCCTCGACAGGCACAACCGCCTTCGCGTTTTGGCAGGGCGCAGCGGTCCCGGCGAGGTCGATCGCGGCCCAATCGTCTGCGCCTGCTTCAATGTCGGCGCCAACCAGATCGCCCGCGCCGTAGCGACCGACCAATGCACCACCGTTGCCCAGATCGGACACCACCTGTCGGCTGGCACAAACTGCGGATCGTGCCGCTCCCAGATCGGCCAGATCGTCAGCCAACATCTGGCAGTCGCCAGCGATAACCCTAGCTTATCCGCATCTGCTGCGTCTTTCAGCACCCCTTAGGTGCATTGCACAAAATCCGTCCAGCCGCACCCGTGGGTTTTTTCGACATAGGGACATAACTGAATGAAAAGACTGATCATTAACGACATATCAGAAGTGGCACAGAACTTGAAAACTAACTCATATCGGGTCCATTGCCGGGCTCCATCGAATGGCAACGCCGCCGTTCATCGACACCGACAGCCCAGCATGTTCTTGCCGGGCCGGGATCGATGACGCGGCGTTTTTTGTGTGTTTGCAGCACGGCACGAAACCGACGTGGTGGCAGCGGGCGCTGAAGCAAACTCATCAGCACCGAATTTTGGAGAAGACCAGATGACGAAGTCGAATGGGCGTGGACCGGGCAACGGCAGCACGAGCACGAGCCAGCAGGGCCTGTCGCGCCGAACACTGCTGCGCCAAACGTCTGCAGTGGCCACCATGCTCGCCGCCAAGACTGCCTTCCCTGCAGGCGCTTTCGCCCAAGGGGCAGGCCCCGAAGTTAAAGGCACCAAGCTCGGCTACATCGCCCTGACGGACGCCGCTCCCCTCGTGATCGCCAAAGAAAAAGGCATGTTCGCCAAGCACGGCGTGCCCGACATGGACATCTCCAAGCAGGCCTCCTGGGGCGCAACGCGCGATAACATGGCCCTCGGCACCAAAGCCAACGGCATTGATGGCGGCCACATCCTGCGCCCCAAGGTCCATCTGTATTCGACCGGCAAGGTCATGCAGAACAACCAGCCGCTGCCGATGTATAACCTGCTGAACCTGAACGAAGATTGTCAGGCAATCTCGGTCTCCAACGAGTTCAAAGATCTCCCCGTCGGCCTTGACAGCTCGCCGTTGAAAGAAGCCTTCGCCAAAAAGAAGGCAGCCGGCAAGGAAGTCAAAGCCGCTGTCACCTTCCCCGGCGGCACTCACGATCTGTGGATGCGCTATTGGCTCGCCGCAGGTGGCATCGACCCCGACAAAGACGTCTCGACCATCGTCGTGCCGCCCCCGCAAATGGTTGCAAACATGAAGGTTGGCACGATGGACTGCTTCTGTGTTGGCGAACCTTGGAACGAACAACTCGTCAACCAGGACATCGGCTTTACGGCAGCAACAACCGGCGAACTCTGGTTCAAGCACCCAGAAAAAGTGCTCGGCATGCGCGCGGATTGGGTCGACGCAAACCCGAAGGCGACGCTCGCCATCCTGATGGCTGTGATGGAAGCCCAGCAGTGGTGTGAAAAGGCCGAGAACAAAGCCGAAATGGCCGAGATCATCGGCCGCCGCCAGTGGTTCAACGTCCCCGTGGCCGACATCATCGGTCGCATCAACGGCGACATCAATTACGGTCGCGGCAAGATCGTTAAAGGCACCAACCTCGGCATGAAGTTCTGGGGTGAGAACGGCGCAGCCTCTTATCCGTGGAAGAGCCTGGACAGCTGGTTCATCACCGAAAACATGCGCTGGGGCAAATTCGCCGCCGACACCGACATCAAGGCCCTCGTTTCCAAAACCAACCGCTCCGATCTCTGGATCGAAGCCGCCAAAACCCTCGGCGTTTCGGGCTACCCGACCGGCGACAGCCGCGGCGTTGAGAAGTTCTTCGACGGCAAATCCTTCGATCCAGCCGATCCCCAGGCCTACCTGAAGTCACTCTCCATCAAACGCATCGCCTGATCCACGAAACCTCTTCAAGCAAGAGAGAGAACTCCTCATGGCCGCAACTGCCCGTCAATTGCTCCTGGTCAAAACCGCAGCCGGTGCCCTGCCTGCCACGGTCGCGTCCTCCGCGCTCGATACGGCGGCTGCGGTCATTACGCCGCCCGTTTACGCCAACGACGCGATGCCCAAGGTCGCCACGTCCCCCCGCACGACCAACGCCGCGCCCCCATCCAAATGGCTGAAGGCCGCGTCCGACATCGCAGCCGTCGTCATTCCGCCGCTGATCGTCGTCCTGCTGCTGGGCATCTTTTGGGAAATCGCCTGCTCCAGCCCGAAAGCAAGCCTGCCGCCGCCGTCGAAAATCTGGACCGAATCCAAGGACCTTATCCTCAACCCCTTCTTCGTCAACGGCTCGCAAGACATCGGCCTGGGCCTGCGCATCGCAACCAGCCTTGAGCGCGTGGCGATCGGCTTTGGCCTCGCCGCCGTCGTCGGCATCCTGCTTGGTACCCTCGTTGGCCAAAGCATCTGGGCCATGCGCGGCCTCGACCCCATCTTCCAAATTCTGCGCACCGTTCCCCCGTTGGCCTGGTTGCCGATCTCACTTGCAGCCTTCCGCGACAGCGCCCCCTCCGCCATCTTCGTGATCTTCATCACCGCTATCTGGCCCATCATCATCAACACCGCCGTCGGCATCCGCAACATCCCGACCGACTACCGCAACGTTGCAGCCGTCCTGCGCTTGAACCAGGCCGAATTCTTCTGGCGCATCATGCTCCCCTCAACCGCGCCCTACATCTTCACCGGCCTTCGCATCGGCATCGGTCTGTCGTGGCTCGCCATCGTTGCGGCTGAAATGCTGACCGGCGGCGTGGGCATCGGCTTCTTCATCTGGGATGCCTGGAACTCCTCGCGCCTGCCCGACATCATCGTCGCCCTCGCCTACATCGGCATTGTCGGCTTCGTTCTTGACCGCCTCGTCGCTTTCCTCGGTCGCATCGCAACTCGCGGCGCATCCACAGCTTGAAATTATGGAGACGGTTATGATTGCCCCCCTCGACGCCGTATCTCACAGCGGCAAGCCTTTAACAGCCAGCGACAAGCCGTTCCTCGCCATCGAACATGTCGATAAATCGTTCGTGCGCGGCGGCGTGACCTCGCAAGTCCTGGTCAACACCTCGCTTCACGTCGCGCGCGGTGAATTCATCTCGATCATCGGCCATTCCGGCTGTGGAAAATCGACCCTTTTGAACCTCGTCGCCGGTTTGACGACGGTCACGCGCGGTGCCGTTTTGCTCGAAGATCGTGAGGTCAACGCGCCTGGCCCTGAGCGCGCCGTCGTGTTCCAAAACCACTCTCTGCTGCCTTGGCTCACCGTCTACGATAACGTCCGCCTCGCCGTGGACAAAGTGTTCGGCCGCCTTAAAAGCAAAGCCGAACGCCACGCCTGGACGCTCCACAATCTCGATCTTGTCCATATGATCCACGCCAAGGACAAGCGCCCTGCGGAAATCTCAGGCGGCATGAAGCAGCGCGTAGGCATTGCACGCGCACTCGCCATGGAGCCCAAGGTCATGCTGATGGACGAACCGTTCGGCGCACTCGACGCCTTAACGCGCGCCCACCTGCAAGATAGCGTCATGGAAATCCACATGCGCCTGGGCAACACGGCCCTGATGGTCACGCACGACGTCGACGAAGCCGTCCTCCTCTCCGACCGCATCGTGATGATGACCAACGGCCCCTCCGCCACCATCGGCGAAGTCCTCGAGGTCAACCTCCCCCGCCCGCGCCATCGCTTAGAACTGACCGATCACCCCGAATACCTGCGCTGTCGCGCAGCCGTGATGGCCTTCCTCTACGACCGCCACAAAGCCCCAGCCATCGCCGCCGAATAGCGCCGTTGCAAAGAGCACCGGCCACAGGCCTTTGGCATCGGAGGCTTCGACGGCTTTGCCTTTCAAGTCTCCGCCGCACCTCAATCAATTGTTCGCTTGCGCCAGCATCACGCGAAAGCGCCCCAACGCGATTACCGTGTAAACAACGCCCAGCCCCGCCATCCACGCGAGCTGCGGCCACACGACGGCAAGCGGCGCATCCCGGAATAAGACGCTCTGCGAAAACTTGACATAGTGCGTGGACGGCGCGGCCGACATGATGACCTGCAGATAGGCAGGCATGCTTTCAATCGGCGTCATCCCGCCCGAAAGCACTTCCATCACAATGATGGTCGGAAACGCCAGCAGCGCGAATTGCGGCATCGACGATGTCAGCGTGGCCAGCATCACGCCAAGCGCCATGGCCGCAAAAATAAAGACGCCAGCCCCGATCAGATAAAACCCGATCGAGCCATTGATTGTAATCCCAAGCGCCCCTTGAGCAATCAGCGTGAGCGACAGGAACACCGCGACGAGTACCATTACGCCGTTAGCCCAGATCTTGGCGAGGACGATCTCGCTCGCATTGACCGGCATAACCAGCAAATGCTCGATTGTCCCGTGCTCGCGTTCCCGCACGATGGCAGCGCCCACTAAAATGATCGACAGCAGCGCCACGTTATTCACGATCTCCATGATCGCGACATGCCGCTTGTCTTCGAGATTGGGATTGAAAAACGCGCGAACCGTAAACGCAACCGGTGCCTTCGCCGCCGCCACGCCCCGCACGTCAAGAAACCGGTCCACCTCACGATTGACGATTTCGGCGACATAGCCAGTGCCGACACCGGCCTGCGTCATCGCCGTCGCATCGACAATCAATTGCAGCGACGGATGCCGCCCCGCAAGCACGTCCTGTTCAAAGCGCGGCGGCACCACGATCACAAAAGTGTAGTTAGCCGCATCCAGTTCCCGGTCGAGGTCGACAAAATCGAGCATCTTTGGCGCGGCAAAACTGGGTGGGCGCAAGCCATCGCGAATCCGGCTGGAAAGCTGCGAACGGTCTGCATCGACAAACCCGACAGCGGCGTTGCGCATTTCCGTGCTGGCCCCCGATGCGATCAGATAGATCGCACCCGTGAACGCCCAAACGATAAAAACCATCATCGCCTTATCGCCCAGAACGCTTGCGAGTTCCTTGAAACCGAGGTTGAAAATATTGCCGAGCGCCCGCATGTCAGCGCTCCTGCTTGTTCAGCAACACGGACGCGGCGAGCAGATAAACAAAGGGAAACAGTGCCAGCGCGGCAAAGGCTGGCCAGAACGCCTCGAACGGCAGCCCTTTCGTAAACACGCCGCTGCTGATCTGCTGGAACCACGACGAGGGAAAGCCCAACCCGATCAAGCGCGCCGTATCGGACAAATTCGAGATCGGCTGAAGAAAGCCCGAAAAACTGAGCGCGGGCATGAGCGTCAACACCGCGCAGGCGAAAATCGCCGCCACCTGCGTGCGTGCAAATGTTGAAACGAAGATCCCGAACGTCGTCGCGCAGCCGATGTAAAGCAGGCCGCCCAGCGCGAGCGCTGCCAGCGATCCCTTGATCGTCAGGCCCAGCCAGAACACCGCCAGCCCCACCATCAACAGCAGCGTCACACAGCCGATGGCGATGTAGGGCAGCAATTTACCGATCAGAAACGAACTGGTCGTGGCGGGCGACACCGCGAAGTTGACAATCGACCCGATCTCGCGCTCCCGCACCACCCCAAGCGCGGTCATCATCGCCGTGATCATCATGGACAAAAACATGATCACCCCGGGCGTCATGGCAAACACACTGCGGAACTCCTGATTATAGAAAAACCGTGGCTGCAGCTCCACCCGTGCCAGCGCATCCGGGTTCACCTCCGTTCGGATCAGGCTCGCGATGAATGACTGCGTAATCCCCTCCGCATAACCCCGCGCTGTGTTAGCGCGGGCCGGGTTCGCCCCGTCCAGCCACAAGCTGAGCGTCGGCTGATGCCCGCGCAACAGATCGCGGCCAAAGCCCGGCGGTATCTCAACAATAAGCGCCGCTTCCCCCGATTGGAGTCGCCTGTCGGCATCCGCGCCCGTCATCACCCCTTCGCGCTGAGAAAAATAGCGCGAACCCGCCAGATGCAGCGTCAGCGACTGGCTTTGCGCCGACCGGTCACGGTCGAGCACCGCAAACGGCAGCGCCTCGATGTCGAACGAAATCCCCCGCGCGAACGCCATCATTAAAACCAGCGGCCCCAGCAGCGCAAAACTCAGCCGGATCGGATCGCGCAGCACTTCGCGCGCCTCCCGCATGGCAAACGCCATCACCCACGTCCGCCACGATTGCCACCGGCCAGGCTCGGGTTCGCGCGCGCCGGTCTCGCCCAGCGACATGTGCAGCAGTTCCCGCGAACGCGGGCCACCTGCCTGCGCTTCGAGACACCCGATGAACGCCTGCTCCAGCGATGGCGCACCCTGGGCCGCAGCGATCTCGCCCGGCGTTCCGACCGCGAGCACCTTTCCCGCATGCATGAACGACACCCGGTCGCAGCGCTCGGCTTCGTTCATGAAATGGGTCGAGATAAAAATCGTTGTCCCATCACGCCGCGACAGCTCCACCAGATGGTTCCAGAAGCGGTCGCGCGTCTCCGGATCGACACCCGACGTCGGCTCGTCCAGGATCAGAATTTCTGGCCGGTGCAGACAGGCAACGGCGAGTTGCAGCCGCTGCCGGATGCCAAGTGGCAGCGCGCCGGGATAACTATCGGCAACGCCCGCCAGATCAAACCGCGCAAGCGTGTCGGCAATACGCCCGGCGCGCTCCGTTTCCCCAATCCGATAGAGCCGCGCGTGCAGCTCGATATTGGCGCGCACGCTCAATTCGCCATAGAGCGAGAACGCTTGCGACATGTAGCCGACCCGGCGACGCGTCTCGATATCGCGAGCGTTAACCGGTCGGCCAAGCAGCCACGCCCGCCCCCCGCTGGCCGGCAGCAGTCCGGTCAGCATCTTCATCGTCGTCGTCTTGCCGCACCCGTTAGAGCCCAGAAACCCGAATATCTCCCCCCGCTCGATACGGAAACTAACACGATCGACAGCGGTGAAATCGCCAAACGTGCGTGTCAAATCAACCGCTTCGATGGCAACGCCCTCAAAGGCCCTCCGTGGCGGAATGGCCAGTCGAGCCGGTCCGCCGTCGCGCCCGGGGTGATGGAGAGCCACATAGGCATCCTCCAGGCTCTGCGTGCCGGTCTGCGCTAAAAGGTCAGCCGCCGTGCCCGACGCCAGAATGCGCCCCCCGTCCATAGCTACAATCTGGCTGAACCGCGCGGCTTCCTCCATGTAGGCCGTGGCAACCAGCAGCGTCAGTTGCGGCAGCGAGGCGCGGATATCTTCGATCAGCTGCCAGAACTGTCGCCGCGACAAAGGATCAATCCCGGTGGTCGGTTCATCTAGAATGAGCAGGTCGGGATCATGCACCAGCGCACAACATAGCGACAGCTTCTGCCGCATACCGCCCGACAGCTTACCCGCCAGCCGATCCGGAAACGGATCAAGGCCAGTGGCGCGCAGCAACGCATCGCGGCGTTGATCGCGCGCTTCCCGCGAGGTTGCATATAAGCTTGCAAAGAACTCGATGTTTTCAGCAACCGACAGGCTCGGATAGAGATTGCGGCCCAAGCCTTGCGGCATGAATGCGATGCGAGGCGCCACGCGCGTCCGATGCGTCGCATTCGCCATATCGCCGCCAAGCACCCAGACCTTGCCCGTCTGGATCACCCGCGCGCCCGCAATCAGGCCAAGCAACGTCGACTTACCCACGCCATCCGGCCCGATGATCGCCGTATCCGATCCAGCCGCAAGGTCGAGGCAAACGCCATCCAGCGCCGACAGCGCGCCATAGGTGTGCCGAACATCGCTGATGCGCACCGCGCTGCTGCCCGGCTCTGAACTAACCCCCGGCATGGCCAGCCTTGGGCGGCTCAGGCAGGAGCGGCTGAAGCGTTGGCGGGAATTGCGCATCGGCGGCAATCTTCACGTAGGCCGTCCCCGTAAGCCCCGATTTCACATACGCCCGATAAGCCTCCAGCATCTTTGGATCGATCTTCAGCTTGACGCGGTACATCAGCTTTTCGCGCTCGTTACGCGTCTCGACGTATTTGGGCGTAAACTGCGCTTCCCCCGCCACAAACGACACCGTCGCCGGTATGACGTACTGCGATGCCGCGTCGAGCACGATCCGCGCATCCGACCCAAGCGACACCCGACCAACCTCCGACGTCGGCAGGAACACGGTCATGAACACGTCCGAAACATCGAGCAATGTCACGATCCGCCCACCAGCCGCCACGATTTCTCCCGGATGTGCCAGTCGATATTCGACCCGCCCGGCCACCGGGGCCGCCAGCGTCATGTCGTCAAGATTGACTTCGATCTGATTGACTTGAGCCGCCGCTGCATCCTTTGCCGCCTCGGCGTCCGCGATATTGGCAACAGCCCCCGCAACGGATGCCTTGGCAACATCGCGCTCTGCAAGCCGCTTGTCGAGTTCGGCCTGACTGACTACCCCGCGCGTCAGTAGCGTTGCGCGCTTGAGCACGACTTCGTGCAGCTTGAGTTCGGCTTCCCGACTTCCAAGTTCCGCTTTAGCCTTCCCGATGCCTTGCTCCGCCCTCCGAAACATCGCCCGCGCCGACGCCAGTTGCGCCAACAGTTCGGCGCTGTCCATCCGCGCGACCCGCGCCCCTTTTTCCACGAAATCGCCCTCGCGAACCGCTATCTCGGCGACCCGCCCGCTGAACTTGGTGGCGATATCCACCCGCTCGACCTCGATCCGGCCATTCGCCAGCGCGAACCCAGGCCCGACCACAGGTGCGGCCGACCGGCCCCAGACGGCCAAACTCACAACGGCAATTCCAGCCAAGACGGCCAGTGAGACATAAGCTGTGCGCATGGACCTTCACTCGGACGAAGCGGCACTGGATGTTCAAGCATAACGCTCGGCGAACCCTTGATATCGGTCAATAAACAACCGGTCACAAGGACTTGTTCGCGCGCGCTAACTCTTGCGGCGGACGAACCATTCAGCAATCGCCCACGTCACCAGCACGGCGGCAAGCACCGCACCAAGCGCCGTACCACTGAGCGGCACCAGCCCCAGCAACGACCGCAACGGCGCAAACAGCAGCGTCATGGCCTGCAGCACTAGACCTAACCCAATCGCCCAATGGACCCAGGCGTTGAACGCCGGCGGCAAGCCAACGCGTCGGACCGGATAGATGAAAACGAGCTGAAGAACCGCCTCGTAGATAAACAAGGCCGTGCGGGTTTCGTCCATCGAATGCCCAAACCACGGCATGGCAACAAATACAGCAATCCCGCCGATGACTTTGGCCGTCGCACTGACCACGATGAAATTGATGGCCGCGCTGTCCAGCAGCTTAGAGCGCGGCGGACGCGGCGGCCTGTTCATGACACCGGGGTTGACGTCAAACGCAAGCGCAAGTGCGGGCGGCCCGTCGGCCACGACATTAATCCAGAGCAGTTGCACAGCCGTGAGCGGCAACAAGAACGTAGCCCCTGAGGGGTCTTTCAACCCAAACACAAACGCGATGGCGAGCCCTGATAGCATCAAGGCGATCAAGGCAAGATCGGTCGAAAAGAAGAAGCGGATGAATTTCTGGATGTTTTCGTAGATGTTGCGACCTTCTTCGATGGCCGTCACAATCGTCGCGAAATTGTCGTCGAGCAGCACAACGTCGGCAACCTCACGGGAGACGTCGCTACCGCGAAGCCCCATGGCAATGCCCACGTCAGACCGCTTGAGGGCTGGCGCGTCGTTGATGCCGTCTCCTGTCACCGCAACGATCTCGCCGTTATCCTTCAGCGCATCGACGAGCCGCAATTTGTGTTGGGGTTCCACGCGGGCAAACACATTCACATGGGCGACGACGTCGCGAACCTGCTCTGCCGTCATGGTTTCAAGCTCACGCCCGGTCACGACGCGCTCCGACGTGATGCCAATCGTATCCCCGATCGCCTTGGCAGTCGCGGGATGATCCCCCGTCAGCATCAAGACGCGAATACCTGCAGCCTTGGCCCGGGCCAAGGCTTCGGGCACCTCCGGACGCGGCGGATCCCAGAGCATGACCAGCCCGAGGAAGGTCAAGTCTCGATCGCTGGTGACCGCAGCATTGACCTCGTGCCAGCCCAGCGCCAGCACGCGATAGCCTGCACTCGCGTGCTCCAGGGCTTTGCTTTCCCATTCGCGCTTTTGCGCAGCCGTCAGCGTGCTGCGCTCGATCAGCACTTCAGGCGCACCTTTGAGGTAGCTCACGTGCCGACCATCTTGCCCCACCGTAACGCGCATAAATTTCGTGACGCTATCGAAGGGGCTGCTCGATAGCCGAGGCGCGGCCGCCACAACCCCTGCCGGATCGCGACCTTGGCCGACGGCGTAGTTCAGAAGTGCGACCTCAAGCGGATCGCCCGCCCCCGTTTCCAACTCGGCGTCGTTTGCCAGGATCATGGCTTGCATCGCCCGCTCAGGATCGGGCGCATCCACGCCGCGAACATGCATCCGGTTTTCGGTCAGCGTCCCCGTTTTATCAGTCGCAATGACGGTCACCGACCCCAGCGCCTCGACAGCGCTGAGGCGGCGCACAACGGCCTTGCGCTTGGCGAGCCGTTCAACGCCCATCGCAAGCGTCAGGGTTAGAACCGCAGGAAGCCCTTCCGGCACGGCAGCAACCGCCAGCGCCACGGCAAACAAAACGATCTGGCCCAGATGGCTGGTGCCTTCGACGATCACCCCGCCCACAATCAACACGGCCCCCAAAACGAGGATCCCGGCAGCAATTTGATTGCCGAATTCGCCCAACCGCCGCTCAAGTGGCGTTTGGCTGGCGTCGATCCCGCCCAGCATAGTCGCAAGCCGCCCCATCGAACTTTGGGGACCCGTCCGGCTCACTTCGATCTGCCCTTTGCTGCGCACGACCAGTGTGCCGCTGAACATCTCAGCCAGATGGTCTTTGTCCACCGGCAGAGATTCCCCCGACAGAACAGACTCGTCAGCCATTACGCCGCTGCCGGAGACCAAGCGGCCATCGGCGGGAACCCGGTCGCCAGCTTCGATGCGTACAATGTCGCCCGGAACGATTTCAATGGCCGCGATCTGGGTCAAGACGCCCCCGCGCATAACCCAGGCCGCTGGAAGCGCCATCGCCTTCAGCCGCGCGAGGGCCTCTTCCGCCTTGCTTTCTTGGTACACGCCAAGCCCGGCATTCAAAGCCAGAATGAGCCCAATTGCGATGGCTTCGAACGGAACGTCCTTCGCGCCTTCCCACACCCACAACACAACATCCAGCGCGAGAGCACATAAGAGAATGTAAATCAGCGCGCTTTGAAACTGGCGTGCAATGCGCTGCCAAATGCTGATGCCGGCACTGTCAGGCAACGCGTTAGGCCCATGAGCGGCCAGCCGTCGGCGCGCCTCGTCCTGCGTTAGGCCACGCAAATCCGGCAAGGGGTGTGTGCTATTCATCGCGCCATCATGACGCAACGCGCACCGCGCACGTTGATATCGCGCAAACCGCTATGCGGCCACCCCGACCATGACATGACCGCTCGTAGCTCCGCCCACGCAATACCATCAGGCATCGATTCAATGCACAAAAGGCATTCGACCCCACGCATCAAAATTTTTAGTGTCAGCCTTAGGACATTTGGCCAAACACGAGGAAGACGCGATGGCGTTGGCAGGGAAGCGTGGCGCAACCTCCACGTTGTGCGTTCGCATGTCCTTTGGCACCCATCGACTGCCCACAGCGCTTTCGACGAGATCTGACAGTGGTCTCGGCCTCCTCCAATGGAAGAGGGACACCGGGCAACCGGATGGATCCTGCTCATCCCTGCGCGTCCCAGTGGCCGGTCAACGTGAAACGCCCAGGCCGCACATGTGAAAGACAATCCTAAATCCCAACGCGCGGCACAGTCGGTTTCTAACGCTGAAATAAACGGCCAAGAAATCAGCGCCCCCCGTAACAATACCAAACGCGGATGCGAAGACTAATTACCGATCGAGAAGACACTGGCTCAGCCAAAGCCCACAAGCCTGACTGAGATGTCGACAAGGTTGTTTTCGCTAAGACCGCAGTTACCCAATCTTGGATGAAATTGAATAACAGCATTGTAAATATCAACAGTGACCATTCAATTCAACCAGATCTGCCCGGTTCAATCGGGCCGAAAATTAACTCTCACATAAAAGGGATAGTTTCCATGAAAGTCAATGCTCTGTTCAACTTCACGCGCGCCGCCCTCGTGGCTTCCGCCCTCGTCTTGGGCGCAGTTTCGGCTCATGCCGAACCTTTCAATCCCACCAAGTTTTTCGAACGTCTCGCAGCCGAAGGCAACAGCGCTCCAAAAGACTTCGACAGCAAAAAGTTCTTTGACAAGCTGGCCGCTGAAGGCAACTCGGCCGAAAAGCCACTCGACGCAAAGACCTTCTTTGACAAGTTGAAGGCTGAAGGCAACAGCATGCCAAAAGACTTCGACAGCAAGAAGTTCTTCGACAAGCTGGCCGCTGAGGGCAACTCGTCCGTCATGCCGCCAATGGTCTCTATGAAGAAGTAAGAAATACATCGAGCGGGGTCGGGATAGTACATTCCGGCTCCGTTTTCATGACCTCGATAGGCGCGCTTTGGAGCAAAAGACAAGTCGATGACGAGACCATATTCCATCACGATTTTGTCGGCCCTGGCAGCCGTCAGCGTTTGCGCCGGGTCCAGCCATGCCAAGCCGCCCTCAAACAAACCAACCATGACGAAACTCGAAGCGGCCACCTCGCTGGCCCCGATGTTGTCGCGCGTGCTACCCGGCGTCGTCTCCGTTTTGAACACCGGCGAGCGCTTGAAGCCCATAACCATCGAGCCTGCGAGTTCATCTGCGCAGGCCCCAGTTGAGTCAGCCGCCGTCAAAGAGCCGTTTCAAAGCGGTGGCTCTGGCGTGATCGTTGATGCCGAAAAAGGGATCATCATTACCAACAACCACGTCATCGTCGATGCAACGCGCATTGACGTGGCATTGTCAGACGGCCACATCGTCGAAGCCAAGCTGTTAGGAACGGACGTCGGCACCGACGTGGCCGTACTCCAGATCCCACTCAAAGGACTGACCGCAGTTCCATTCGGCAATAGCGACCGGCTTCGCATTGGCGACTTTATCGCCGTCGTCGGCAATCCCTTTGGCCTCGAAGGTAGCGCATCTCAAGGCATCGTGAGCGCCCTGAAACGGTCCGATATCGGTTATGAAGTTTTTGAAGATTTCATCCAGATCGACGCAGCCGTTAATCCAGGTAATTCGGGCGGCGCTCTGGTAGATATTGAAGGCCGCCTTGTTGGCATTAATACAGCAAGTGGCGCTGCCAAATTGCGGACCCAAGGCATTGCCTTCGCAATCCCCGTTAACATGGTGCGTGCCGTTGCGGACGAATTAATGGCAAAGGGCACCTTCAAGCGTGGTGTGTTAGGTTTTGTAACCGAAAACCTCAGCTACGACTCCGCCAAAGAAATGAACCTAATGATCACGCGCGGCGCTTCCGTCAAAGCTGTTTTTCCAGGCACACCGGCGGCAGAAGCGGGCGTTAAACCCGGCGACGTCATCGTTGCCATCAACGGCAGCCCCATACGCACGCACACCGATTACGTCGCCCGCGCGTCGACAACCCCGATTGGCAAAAAGCTGACGATTCAACTGGTGTCGTCAAAGGGCACGCGAAATGTGACCTTGGCCGTGGCCGACGCCTCGGTGACGCCCATGGGCGAACGCCCCCCCATGGGACTAAGCTCGCTGAACGGCCTGACCCTGGGGGCAATGCTGCCAGGCTTCAAAACATTCGGTTTGGTCCAAGGTGCGCGCGTGCTCGCAGTCGATGGCGAAACGCTGACCCGAACCGGTCTCAAAGCTGACGATGTGATTACCAAAGTCGACACCTCGACCATTCGCACACCTGCAGACTTTTTCGAAACCGCCGCAACCAAAATGGGCCGCTACCGGCTTGAAGTATTCCGCGACGGCAAGACGCTGTGGATCTGGTTTACCAGCTAATCGTGAAACGGCGTCAAGTATCTGGAACTGCCTGGGGATCTGGCGTCAAAGCCCGATAGGCATCGAACTGCGACAGGAAGACCTGCCCCGTCAGCTCGTCTAGAAAGTGACCGCGCTTCAGGCGGTCCATCACCGGCCCCTTGACCTCGGACAGGTGCAGCATCACGCCGCCATCCTTCAGGTTGCGATTGATCGCTTCGAGGCTTTCCAGCGCGCTGGCGTCGATGTGATTGACCGCAGGGCACATCATGATGACATGCCTGACCTTTGGTCGGTCGGCGACCAGTTCGCTGACCAACTCCTCCAGAAAGCGCGCGTTGGCAAAATACAGGCTCTCATCGACGCGCACTGTCAGTACCGTTTCGCACGTCGTCACCTGATGCCGTTCGACATTGCGGAAATGCGCCGTGCCGGGAACCAACCCGACGATGGCCCAATGCGGGCGGCTCGTGCGCCATAGGTGCAATGCAATCGATACGCCAACGCCCGTGACGATCCCGATTTCAACACCCTTCGCGAGCGTGAAAACGATCGTGGCAGCCATCGCGGCAAAGTCGAACCGGGAGTAAGCCCACGTGCGCTTCAACGCGGCGATATCGACCAGTGACAGCACAGCCACGATGATCGTCGCTGCCAGTGTCGCTTGCGGCAAATAATAGAGGAGCGGCGTCAATAACACTGCAGCGACGAGAATTCCCGCCGCAGTAAATACGCCGGCCGCAGGCGTCACAGCGCCAGCATCGAAGTTGACGACGGACCGTGCAAAGCCGCCCGTCACCGGGTATCCGCCGGTCAACGAGGCGGCAACGTTCGCTGCTCCCAGGCCGATCAACTCTTGGTCGGGGACGATGCGTTGCCGCCGTTTGGCAGCAAGCGTCTGCGCAACCGAAACGGACTCGACAAACCCGATGACGCTGAGAAGCAGGGCAGAACCCGCCAGTTGCTGCCAGAGCGCTGGATCGAAAGACGGTACTGTCAGCGGCGGCAGTCCTTGCGGGATCGTCCCAACGATCTTGACCCCATAGGTCGACAGCCCAAACACGAACACCAGCAGCGTTGTCACTATGACGGCACCGACCGGCGCCGCGCGCGTCACGATCTCAGCCGTCTGTCGGCTCCAGCCGAGCGACAAAAGGTACGGCTTCATCGCCCGCCGCGACCAGAATAAAAACGCTGTGGCAGCGACCCCGATCACGAGCGTGTAACCGTTGGTCTGGCCCAATTGGCCCCACAGATCGCCAAGCAGGTGGACGAGGTTATCCCCCTCCGCTTTGATGCCAAGAATATGCTTGATCTGCCCGGCAGCGATTAATAGCCCCGACGCGGTGATAAAACCCGAGATCACAGCGTGGCTCAGGAAATTCGCCAGCAGCCCCAGGCGAAGCAGCCCCATGCCGATCAGCATCAGGCCCGACATGAACGCGAGCAGGATCGCAGCATTCAGATACCCGATTGAGCCAACAGGTGCCACTTGCCCGATCGCCGAGGCCGTCATCAGCGAGATGACCGCAACCGGCCCGACCGCAAGCGTACGACTGGTACCAAACATGGCATAAGCGATGAGCGGCAGAATACTCGCGTAAAGCCCAACTTGCGGCGGCAGCCCCGCCAGCAACGCGTAGGCTAAACTCTGCGGGATCAACATGATCGTGACGATCAACGCCGCCAGCAGATCGGCGTGCAGCATATCGCGCCGATATGTTCCGCCCCATTCCAGAAGCGGAACGCTCCGCCGCAACCAGTCCGGCAGCGCCACCATGCGCGCCTGCAGAGATGCTATTGCGTCCGCATAACTGGTCTTCACAAGACGCCCCACATTTTGTCTGGTGGCCAAAGCAGACGCATGTCGCGTCAGCCAAGCGACCGGGTGCTGAAGTACCAATCAGTTGTATCAAAGCCCTGATCTTTGCGGATTTTGGCTTCTTCAACGGACTTAGGCGGTGGCACAATCACCGGATCGCCCGGCTTCCAGCCCTCTGGCGTCGCCACCTTGTTCAAATCGCTTACCTGGAGTGCCGCAACCAGCCGCAGAAACTCATCAATGCTGCGCCCATTCGTCATTGGATAATAGACCATGGCCCGCAAGATACCCGCCGGGTCGATGATAAAAGTTGCGCGCACTGCCGACGTATCACTGGCACCGGGCTGGATCATGCCGTAATCGCCCGCAACTTTCATCGAAAGATCTTCGATGATGGGAAATTCGACTTTGACCCCGAATTTTTCCTCGATGTTCAAAACCCAGGCGATATGCGCGTAGTTGCTGTCAATTGAGAGACCGAGCAACTCGCAATTCAGTGCCTTAAAGTGTTCGTACCGACGTGCGAAAGCAATAAACTCAGTCGTACAGACGGGAGTGAAATCGGCTGGATGAGAAAAGAGCACAAGCCATTTCCCCTTGTAATCGGCAAGGGTCTTACGCCCATGAGTCGTCAGCGCATCGAATGCCGGTGCTGGCTGATTAAGGCCCGGCAATGCTCGAACGATGACAGGCTGGCTCAGCGGTGTGACAGCAGACATTGGTTCCGTCCTGATTTTCATGTACTTATCAAAAACTTTCGGATCGCAGCTCATATTGGCAATTCGCTTGAATATCCCGCGCCGCAGTTATTGACCCAATACCCGGACTGCTGGCTCGACCATCATGGCAGCGATATCTTTCGGGCTCGCTGGCTTGACGCCTTCAACCAAAGCGTCGGGCTGGAGCTTACGATAAGGCAGATAGATGGCGCACACCTCGATGGTCGCACCTTTCTTCATCAATGCCTCCATCAGCGCCCGAACAGACAGGCCCTGCGGCGTCATCGGCTTTAATGCAACGTCCGGAGCCGTCTTCAGAGCGATGTCGCCAGCAACGCCACACAGCAGCAGATGGACGCTATTGCCAGCACCCTGCATCTGATTGGCCAGCACCAAATTCATGGTTTGCGTTTCGCCGTTGTCGCTGCTGAGCAGCATGAGCACTTTCTGGCCGGCAGCCAAAGACGGAGACGCCGTGAGAAACAGCGCGATGGCAGCAGCTGAAAATTGGCGAGCAAGGGAGGTCATTTGATTTTGTTCCTGTATTTATTTAATGCGTGAGAAAGTGGCCGTATCAATTAGCGGAAACGGGGAATTTCGCTTTGTCCAGCTTATAGCCCCAAGGCAGGCCTGAATTTTTCCATCCATCGACAAGACGCCAATTCTTGCGCTCGCCTTCCGCAACGGTGTTTCCCTCAAACCCGTCAACAACGACGTAAACTTTGCTGTAGCCTTTGCCCCACAGGGCGGTCGCTGAGGGGGCTCCGCGTTCGCCTCCCGAGCGGCACATCAGTAAAATTGGTGTATCTTGCGTAAGGCCGCGCACTGCCAATGCTTTGGCGATATTAGCTTCGAAATCTGCGTTCTTTTCGACCTGATAAACCGATTTGGCGTCGTTCCATTTGGCAAGGTTCGGCGACATGAACGGCACTACAACATCGACCGCAGGTGCGAAACCGGTAAACATGATTTCAACGGGATCGCGAACGTCTACCAAAAGAACTTTCGCGCCTTCCGCTTGCTTCATGGCAAAAGCCTCCTTGGAATCCACATAAAGCTTCCACGGAGTTTGGCGCGATGGGTCTGTCGGCTCTTGCGCTGCATGAACCGGCAAAGCACCCGACATTGAAGCGGCCAATAGGAGGGCCAAAAGATTTTTATTCATAGGCGGTTGATACCTTTTCTGAATGGAAATTTCGACTTCACAGTCCGTTCAAAGGAACTTTGAGAAAGCGCTTGCCGCTCTCATCGGGCTCTGGAAGGTGGCCCGCGCGAATGTTGACCTGCAGCGACGGCACGATCAGACGCGGCATGTCGAGCGTGGCGTCGCGGGCTTCGCGCATGGCGACGAATGCGTCCTCGTCGATCCCGTCGCCGACATGGATGTTGTGGGCACGTTCGTCGGCGACCGTCGTTTCCCATTTGATGTCACGGCCGTTGGGGCCGTAGTCGTGACACATGAACAATCGCGTGTCCGCCGGCAGCGTCGACAGGATCTTGCGCGTTGAGCGAAACAAGGCGCGCGCATCGCCACCAGGGAAATCCGCACGTGCGGTGCCAGCATCAGGCATGAACAGCGTGTCGCCAACGAAGGCAGCATCACCGAAGACATGAGTGTTGCAAGCAGGCGTGTGGCCCGGGGTGTACATGACGAACGCGGTCATGGTGCCGACCTGATAGGTATCGCCATCTGCAAAAAGGCGGTCGAACTGGCTTCCGTCACGCTTAAATTGGGTGCCTTCGTTGAACACCTTACCGAAGACGTCCTGTACGGTTGTGATGTGCTCGCCGATACCGATCTTGCCGCCCAGTTTGTCCTGGATATAGGGTGCGGCCGACAAGTGGTCAGCGTGGGCATGGGTCTCGATGATCCACTCCAGCGTCAATCCATTGGACTGGATATAGGCAATCAGTTCATCGGCCGAATGATAACGGATGCGACCCGCCGCATAGTCGATATCCATCACGCAATCGATAATCGCGCACGATGTCGAGTTTGGATCTTTCACGATATAGCTGATCGTGTTGGAATCTTTTTCGAAAAACGCCGTAACGTGGGGTTTCAGCGCGGTGTCGATAGGATAGACCATCGGGGGATGTCCTCTAGAACCAGTCCTTAGGGCGGCAGATAAAGCGCGTGCCTCGACGCTAAAGCGCGAGCGCCAGGGCAACGCCGATCGTGATCGCGCCCCAGATCATCATGTTGAAAAAGCTTCGAAGCACCTGCCGGTGGTCGCTTTCGCCGACAAGCCCGAACGCAGTGCATAACAAGTCGCCTGGGAGCAGAAAGATCCGCGTCACGCTGTTGTCCAATTGTTGGCGGCATACCGGAGTGGACGCCTCGACAGTCATCAAACTAAGCTGGACCGGGGCGTACGTATGTGACTGTTGTCACGCTGCCACGTCGCGAACCGCCAGACGCGAACGTCATCTAAAATCCGGCCCCGCCGCCGACGACCCAAGAGCGAGCAAAATCTGGCGCACCGGTTAGGATTTAACCGGGGGGCCCGCCTGCGGTTGCAATTGCAACGACATGCGTGGTTCGTGTTCGCCGACGATCACAAAACTAATCCAATTGGATCATTGTTGTTGTGTGGATCGGCGCGATCCGATAACTTACCCAAATGGATAAGCAACTGCATGCCCGGTTTCATGCCCTTGGAGACGCCACACGCTTCGCCGTGGTCGAGCGCCTGCTCCAAGGCCCCGCGTCGGTCAGCGAGTTGGCCGCGCCGCACCCAATGTCCCTTCCGCCGTTCATGAAACACCTGCGGGCGCTGGAGGACGCGGGTCTGATCCAATCGGAAAAGCGGGGACGTGTGCGGACATGTTCAATCCGCGCGGACGCATTCGACGACTTGGACGCGTGGTTCCGGGATCGCCGACGACTTTGGCGCACTAGGTTCGACCGTTTGGAAACTCAACTCCAAGATAAGGACAAGCCCGATGCCGGTTCAACATGAAACGCTTCGTTTGGAGCGTGTTTTTCAAGCCTCGCCGCAGCAAGTGTTTGCCGCCTACATCGACACGCGCGCACGAGAGGTGTGGTCAGCCCCGAGCGAAACAGCAGAAGTCCGCATCATCAATGAAGACGTGCGCACCGGTGGGTCAGAATCGACGCGGTGCGGCGTCAAAGGCGACGCGCGCTATCGAACGGAAGTTCGCTATCATTTGGTCGAAACCGATCGGCTGATCTCTTTTTCGGAGACCCTGCTTGAAGGCGACACCGTTCTAATGGCTGCGCTCATCACGTTCGAGTTCTTCGACGCCGGGTCCGGCGCATCCAAACTGGTTCTGACCGACCAGATCACCTCATTCGTCGGCACCGACGGCGTCAAAGGGCATCGGACCGGCTTTTCGCAGGCGTTGGACAATCTGCAGCGAATGGTTGCGCCATGAGCGCGCAAAGTCCGAGCGGTTCATGACCAAGACCAACCTGACGTCCGGCCTGACTTTGGACTGACGGCTGAACACAAGCAGGATTGGAGAATGGCATGACCGTGGTCAGACAAGAAGATCAACTGGTAGAAATTGAAAACGATCAGATCTGCGGGGTGAGGCACACGCATTGGATCAGCGAGCCAGGCGGGCTCAGTCAGTTTGGAGCTCTTGTTCAAGTGTTGCCGCCTGGCTCATTTTCATCAATTAAGCACTGGCACAGCGCGGAAGATGAATTCGTTTACGTTCTCGACGGCGAAGTGACGCTTATCGAAGGCGACGTAATCACAATATTGCGCGTTGGCGATGCCGCGACGTTTCCCGCAGGGGTCGCTGTGGGACATCACCTTACCAATAACGGCGATCGACTGGCACAGTATCTTGTGGTGGGTGCGCGCGTGCTAATCGACGTAATAACCTGCCCCGACCACGATAGGGTCTGTCATCGAGACCGATCGCATCCAGACGATATCTGGACCGATAGCCAGGGCCACCCGGCAAGCAATCCGTATCATGCCCGACCAGCGAATGGCCAAGGCAGCTAAGCCAATACGGCCCCCAAAGCGGTGACCAATTCGCGGCCAGGACCAGCGCCGCCGCAGCCGACAAACTAAAAATGGCGCACCGTGCAGGATAATAGTGCGAACACCTATGTGATTGAAATCACTCCATAACAAGTGGTGGCCAGCCGTTGTCTGCCTCACCGGGTAGGCGCCAGATTGGTTCTGGAAACGTGTTATCGGGAAGATCGCTGCTGGACACCCATTCGATGCTGGTTGGCAATTTGCCCTCGGTTTCCATGAACTCTTTCACCGCGAGCCAAGCCTGATCAAAGGGAATGAACAGGCCGATGGGGAGCGGATCGCTGTGCAGAGAGCGCACCCATTGCCTGATCTTTGTCATGTCGCCTTTTGAAAACCAGTCCTGACGCGGAATACCGCCGCCAATTTTGGAATATTGTAAAAGCACGCCAAGCTCTGGGTTGCCCCACATAGAGAGGTCAATGTCTTTGCGCCCCCGGCCGTAAGGTAGATGATCAGTATCATCGAGACCTTCCAGACTGAGACCGCCGCTGTCATTCCCAGAGTTTGGGTACCAACTGATTGCACCCTCGGGCGGCGTTTTGAAGTACGGCTTTAGAAATGCCTGACTAGGCCATCCCGGTCCATAGAACGTATGAAAATGGGCTTCTTTCTTCACGGTTTTCCCCTTACGATCCAGACGCCATCTTGCATCACCCAAGTCGCTCCGGACATGTCAGTGAAACGGACCTTGGGATTGCCGAGTTGAACGCCAACTAAGGGCAGCGCTTTCCGGCAACTCCCACATAATTCGCGATCTACCGTGACATCGATTGTGCGTCCTGCAAGCGATCCGCCCAACGGTTCAGCTGCCCGCATCAAGGCATTGGCCTCGGCGTGGTAAACCACGTCATTTGGCTTCCAACTCATGCCATCAGTATTCATTACATCCGGGTATGCCTCAATCAGCCGATCACGCATTGTCCGAGCCGCTGCACCATCAGCAACGGAATATCCTGGTGCGTCGGAATTCACTCCAAACACCGGCTTGCCGTCAACGCTCGCGAAGGCCACGGTGCCTTCGGCACTTCCATATGCAAGCCTGTCTCCTATGTCGGGCATGCCTGTGATATTGCGATAATTCGCGATGCAAACTGGTGGCAGCGGCGCCGACAAGCCCGTATTGCCACCGGCGATAGGATCCAGCGGGGGACCACCATTGCTGCGCGGGCGCAGAAGTTCTTGCAACCGCGCTTGCGCTTGAACGGCCTCCGCCTCGGCTGCTCTGATCGCTCCTTCGATGCTATTGGGATTGCTGAGGCTTGGAGTTGGCCGCCAAGCCGGATCGAGTTCACGCACCTGTTCGAGGGTCTGTTGCGCCCGCGCATTGGCGTAAGCCAAGCGGCCTGCCTGCCCAGGCGTTGCCGCAAGCGCCCGGTTCCCAACTCGAACGGCGACAAATGTGCGGCCTTTCGCACCGACGCGGATGACGTTGCCGGCATTCTCGCCGTTCGTCCACTGGCCGCCACCGGGTTGACCCGCTGGAAGCCGTAGCTGGCCAGGATTGAATTTTATCTGTGATATGTATCGCGACAGCGTGCGCTGAAAGCGCTGAGCCGCCAGATCATACTTAAGGTGGAGCAGCATCCACCTTGCACTGCGCAGCTTTTGGTCGAACGATTGATCGTGCACTCAGCTGTCCTCGTCGCGCTTCTATCGCGAGAGAGAATGACGCCAGCGGAGAATGCGGGGATAACTTTCGAGCAGTAACGGAACGGGGCGGCCCCGGCCTTCATGCCGAAACAATGGTGAATGCTTTGAAATTGATAACAATATGGCGCACCCGATAGGAGTCGAACCTATGACCTTTGCCTTCGGAGGG
>Ga0247844_1000355_pt1 | contig 98351 bp, 83 predicted proteins | sample LaCtaG_FD_192421 | JGI IMG/M metagenome (GOLD analysis project Ga0247844, IMG submission 192421) | Freshwater microbial communities from meromictic Lake La Cruz, Castile-La Mancha, Spain - LaCruzMarch201714.5m_1 | ecosystem: Environmental > Aquatic > Freshwater > Lake | place: Spain: Castile-La...
TCATTTTCGGGTTGATAAGTTGCTCCCAACTGGGAGCAGGGGTTCTCGATTTTGCCGCCAGGATGGCCAGCGTATGAAAACACTACTCCTCGCAGCAGGTTCACTGGACGGCGCACTTTCCGAAGGTCTCGGAATCATTGCAAAGTTCCTCTTTATCATCGCGGTCGTCGTCATCGCCCACGGCGGATGGCAGGTCCGCACCGGCAACGCCGACATGGGCAAGATGTCGATTGTCGGCGGCCTCCTCCTCGGGCTCGCCGTCCTGATCGCTGAAGCCCTCTTCAACGCAGGCGGAATGCCAACCATCAGCGTTTCACGGTAATGATCCCGACCCACGCCGGAGACGACAGCGATGGCAAAATCTGGGGGATCGAGGGTGTGAACATCCTGTTCATGCTCGCGGGACTCCTCCTCAGCATCGGGCTTGCCATGATGCTCTCTCACCACCATGCGCCGACGTTCAGCGTCGGCGCGGGTGCGGTGCCATTCGCCCTGATCACCGGATACGTCTTCACTCTCCGGCAGGGCAAACCGAAGTCCTTCGACACCGATTTGCTCGAAACCCTCGCCAACGGCACCGGCTGGATGCCGCCCGCGCAACAACCCCGCAATCCTTTATCCCATGCAAGCACCTAACGGCTGGTTTTCTCACGACCTCATTATCTGGAACGACCTCGACAAGCGTGGATTCGTCACGAAGGGCTTCGTTCTCGACGTGCCGGATCTCCGCCACGCGAGCGAGCACGCGCTTGATGCGTTTTATTCATCGGTTCGGCAATTCCTCCATACCTTGGACGAATCCACCCGGGCACAGATCCGCTGGTCGGTCGATTCCAACTACCGGGACGAGTTGACGGCTTACAAAACCGTCACCGATGAACGGTGCGAGCCGGATTCGTGGGCGGCGATCAGTCGGAACGAGCGGTTCAACCGGTATTGGAAGGCGATGCAATCCGGACAACTTCGCCGGGAGAAACTCGTTCTGTTTCTATCCAAGCGTATCGCGGCGAATCCTCCGCCAGGCGCGAGCAAGGTGGCATTGAATGAACATCACCAGCGCATTCTCGCCCAATACAACGAGGGGTTTGAGCAGCATGGTCGGGTCATTTCCTCTTTGTTCGAACCGCATGGCTGCCGGGGCACGTCCATGTCCACGGCTGATTTGTTCCGCTACTACGCGACGTTCTTCAATCCGTCGTATCTCCGGCGTGACAATTACGATCCCATCGGCCAGTTCCGGGAAGAGGAAACGATTCATCAGAATTGCTGGCATCAAGGTGTGCAGGCCGGGAAGACGTTTGGATTCTTTGCCGATGGCTTTTACCACAACCTGATCATCCTGAAACGCCGTCCGCAGCGGACGCGGCGCGGGATCTTCTGGGCGATCACTTCGCTCCCATTTCTGGACTACGCCATTACCGTCAATCTGTATCCGCAGAACATTCGCAAGGAGATTACCAAGGCCGAAAAGTCCCTGGAACGTGTGCGGGGCGACTACGCGGCGGAGGGCAAGCATTCGCTCCTCACCTCGAAAGATGTCAAGGAACAGCGGATCAAGAATCTCGCCCAAGGCGACGTGGTTCCGCTCCTCTACGATTACGTGGTTCACGTCTGGGACGCGACCGAGGACGGACTGATTTCCAAGACCCGGCAAATCGAAACCGCCTTCGGTCAAATGGAGGACGCCCAATGCTGGACGAGCAATGTTTCCTCGGCGGCCACGACCAAGAATATCTGGTTTCAGACATGGCCGGGCTGGGTCTGGGGAAAATACACCCACCACGCCGACAGCGGCCTTGATGAATGGCTGGCGGACATGTTGCCATTTTCCTCCACATTCACCGGACATCTCGATCGGGCCGAAGCGCTCTATGACGGGAGCAACCGAAATCTGATTGGCGTCCGGAATTTCCTGTCCGGCACTCCGCAACTCGCGGTTTTGCTCGGCATGACGCGGGCGGGCAAATCGGCATTCATGTCGGATCTGCTCTCGCAGACCGATCCGTATTACGACTTCACCCTCATTGTCGAAGAGGGGCTTTCGTATGGAATCTGGTCCCAGGCACAGGGAGCCACGCCGATTGTCATCCAGCCGGACGGCGATCTTTGTCTGAATTACCTCGATACCCAGGGCGCGCCGCTGACGAATCTGCAAATCACCACCGCCGCCGCACTGGTGGCCAAGATGGCGGGGCATCCCGCTGACGAGGACCGGCGCAATCTGCGGTTGGCTCAGATTACCCAGTATATCGAACAACTCTACGCGGATCGGTTCGAGGAATGGATTTCCGAGGACGCCACTCGGCTGGACTTGTCCGTCCGGCATGCGCTGGCGGCTCTGGCATACAAAAAGGCGCATTTGCCGGTTTCATCGACCTTTCTTGAGGCTTGGACGGAATTGCGCCACGCGGCCAGCGAGGACGAACGGCAAAGCCTGATTGCTGGTCCCACCGCGGAGGATGTTTCCCGGTTCATCAAATCGCCGGATACGGAGCGATATGTCCGCAATGCCGCGTTCGCGTTTTTCCAACCCACGGATTACCCGACGCATGACATGCTCCAGCAAATGATGTTGGTTGCTCCATTTCCAGAACACGACCGCAACGAAATCAATCATTTGGCAACCTTGCTCGCCCCTTGGAATGAGCAGCGGCTCGTGTGTGGACACTCCACGTTATCTCTCACCGGCAAGCTGGCCCATTTCGACCTGACCTACATCCCGGAATCGAATCGTCAGTTGAAGGAATTGGCGGGCTTCCTGATCGCAAACTACGGACGGCAGCACATCATCACCCTGCCGAGAGGGGCACGAAAAAGGGTCATCTTCGAGGAGGTCGCCAGAACGCTGGATATTCCGGGAGGGGAGCAGCTCGTTTCCGAGTTCTACGCGCAACTTTCGAAATTCTCGACCTGGATCATTTCGATTGTCCAGCAATACAGCCGGTTTCAACGCTCGGGCATTCGCCCCATCGTCTTTGGCAACGCCAAGCAGTTCTTTTTTACTCGGATGAATGACCGGCGCGATATTGAGGATGTCGCAAAGGACATTGATTTGTCGGAGACGACGAAGGAGGCGATTTCGCGGTATCCGCTTCCAGAGCATTTGCCGGACAACAACAAATACGCCGCGTTGACGTATTACCACCTCGACGCCCAGCAGCCCCGGTGCGGGACGATTCATAACCGGGTTTCTCCCGAAATGCTCTTCTGCTCGTCTTCGACGGGGGAGGACTTCGACCAAAGGAGCCGCGTGCTCCGCAACCATCAAGACATCGTCAGCGGGATTCTCTCTGAGTCGGCCGCGTCTGTTTCAAACAAAACCAAATAACCCATGAAAACCAACCCCAGTAGGAAAATGAACGCGGTGTGTGCGGCGCTTGTTGTGACATGCCTTCTCCCGGCGTGCGCGTCTCGCAGTCCGTTTCAAAAAGGCTATGAGCGCGGAGCGTCCGATACGGTCAAGCATCAGTATTGGATTTTGCAGGACATGCAGAAGCGCGACGAAAAGAAGCCGCGCGTTTCCCTCTATCGGATGCCGGTTGACCCGGATCCAAACGCCACGGTGAAGACGGTTCCCTACGAAATCACCATTCCCCTCTACGAATAACCCCACATTCAGCCACCCAAACCGACAACCATGAAAAAGACACTTATCCTGACCACTTCCGCCGCCCTCCTTGTAGGGCAACCTCACGCAAATGCCATTCTCGGTGTCGGTGACATCGTGAGTGATCCGGTCGCCGAACAGGCATTGATCCAAAAGAACATCTTCGACCAGATCAAATACGCTTGGGAGCAAACCCAGTGGGCAGAAAAGCTCGCCACCCTTCACAACACGCTGAACACGGTGCGCGAGCAACTGGAGACGGCCAATAAGGTGAAACAGGCCATCGGCGATCCGGTCGCGGCCATCGGTCTGATCGATAACGGGCTCTTTTCCGGCTATCTGGAGGATTCCGGGATTGTCGATACGTTGGGCGAGTTGGCGGGCATCGCGCAGCAGGGTGCCGAACTCTCAGCCACAGTGAGCGAATTGTTCGAGCCGATCAATCTCGACTCGTGGAAGAACATTTCTTCCGACACGGCCCGGAATTTTGAGGGAGTCTCGTCATTCCGGGATTCGAGCGATCCCTTGAAACGGTTCCGGGCGGTGGACAATGCGTTTTCCCGTTTTGAAACCCTCCTCGGCCGCGCCCAGAACAAACGGAAAGTTCTCAACCGGCAAATCGCACGTCTCAACACCCAGTTGAAGAATGCCCAGGATGATGCCGAAGTTCAAAAGCTGGTCGGTTCCTTGGCCACAGCACAAACCGCCCTCAATGACCTGGATGACATGGTGGGCACCGCACGCGGCCAGGTCGAATCGCTCCACATGCTCAATCAGAACCGGAAGGAGGCGGAGGAAGTCGCCGCCGATGAAATCAGCCGGGACCGCAATCGCGAACTCGCAAAACTTTCTGCCCAGGCCGAGGCGGAGGCCGACTTGCCGGACTTCACCCAGGACAACGCCGACCTCCCGCCCGGATTCTAAAGGAGGCTCATCCTTTCTCATTCATGAATTCACTTTCCAATCTCTACCAAGCCGCGTTCGAGATCCGCACGCTCCTGATGCCGTTTGCATTTGTCCTCTGCGTCATGGGCATCGGGGAAATGGGCTGGCGGGCCGGATCGGACACCCGCGCGATTCTGGGAGCACTGATAAAGACCATCCTCGTTGTCGGGTTGCTCGCGGGCTATCCGGCAGCGATGGAGGGCGGCCAGAAGGCTTTCGTCGAAATGCGAACCAAGTTCACGAATGCCCGTGACGCCAAGTTCGTCCAACTCCTGCGGTCCCGGATAGAAAACCAGCCGTCTGATTCCTTGGCGGACATCGGGAAAATCGTGCCCGCCGCCATCGGAATGTTTTTCCAAGGTATCGGGCGGTTCATGCTGCTGGTCCTGCGGTTTTTTCAGGAATTCGCCATTGCCGGCCTGATTGCCGTCTCGCCGCTCCTGCTGGGATTTCTGTTCCTGTCCTTCACGCAGTCTTTCGGCATCCAGTTTTGTGTCACCTCGCTGACCGTCCTGCTCTGGCATGTGGCGATTTGCCTGGTGGACATCGTGATCGTGGCGATCAGCGACATGTTGTTCGCCCCGATCACCTCCGGCGGACTCATCCAGACCGCGCAAAACCTGATCGTTGTCCAAAACTGGTTACTGTTTCCGTTCATCATGGCATTCGCGGCCCTGATCACGGTATTCTTCTACCTGTCCGTTCCGTTTGTGGCCGGCGCAATCATGAAAGGGGCAAGCGGGACGACCTCCGCACTCCAGGCCGGAATTCAAGGCACCATGCAGGCTGCCGGGCTCGCGGTGGGGGCGGGGATCACGGCGGCGGGCGCCGCCGCCACGTTTGGCGGATCGGCCGCCGTGCAAGGAGCACTGGCCGGAACCCAGGCCGCTACCGGAGCAGCGAGCGCCGCCGGACGCATTGCCAGCGATGTCGCCGGATCGATGGGCGGATCAACCGACGTTCCACCACCGCCGCCAGTTCCCACGGAAAGCAACACAGTTGCCAATCCCGACAATCCGGCCATGACGGCCCATCAAACCGCGAGCAACGCCTTCGCCGTCGTGGACAACGACCGGGGCACGGTTTCCCACCACCGGGGAAACCTCGCCACTCCACACACGGCCCAGGCCGCATTCAATACCCACGCATCCAAGGCCCAGCCGCTTCCTCCCGATTCACCACTCTCAACCCGTAAATCCTGATTCCCATGAAACTATCCGCCATCACCTCCATCACCAACAACCTCATCGCCGCCCGTTTCTGGATGGCCCTTGCCATTCTCGCCACCGGGTTCGCCGTTGCCTCCCCCTACCTGACGATCCAGGCCATGAAGCAGCAGGAGAAGGTCGTCATTCTCGATCCGGGCGGAACGCTGATTTATGCACCGCTCCTCGGATTTGAGGATGCCGGAAATCTTCATGCCTACCATGTCCGGCTCGCCTGCCTGGCCCTGCTGCAACGTAATCCCATCGGCCCGGATCTCCCGGACCTGATGAAACGACTCTATTTGGAAGAGCCAGCCCGGAAAAAAGCCGCCGCGATCTACAAGGCCCAGAATCCTGAATTTAAGGAAAAGCAGATCCACCAGAAAGCCGAGGTCACGAAAATCGACATCCTCGATACCCGCAAGATCAGCGATGGGAGCGGCAAATCCTACGAAGCGGTGAGCGTCCGAGCCGAAGGCAACCTCGTCCGCACCGGCACGGTCAACAAACTCGAATTCCGCGAGCCGGTGAAATTCCGGGTCGAATTCCTCTTTATCCGCAACCCCGACCTCCTCGGCAACGGGCGTCTCCCGCTCGTCGTGCAGGATTTCAAGTATTCAGAAACGCCGCTGTAACAGGCTGGGATGGCAAATCTTGGAAGTGAGGCTACAATTTGCCGGTGATTTCCGAGCACACCGTAGAGCCGCCAATTGCCAAATCGAATGATGCAGTCTTCCAATGGAGGGCGAAAAGCATCTGGAGGAAAGCTTTACTCAAGATGTTTCCAGAGGTTTTGACGAAGAAAGTCGTCGCTCACATCCTGGCGAATCGACCAGAATTCTTTGTCTCCGACGAATTGTCATGGATAGAGCGACCCGCCCGCGATCTTACTGGATTATCCACTCCGCTGTTCGAAGAATTTGACCGTCGCTTTCCCCTTCGCTTTCCCTTCATCCGGGTATTTCACGCGGGTCGCCCGTTTGCACGCGACGACTACCGCAAATCGGGTCTTCGACTCTTAGGGCTGGAGCATTTGAAAACTCAGGCCGTCGAAATCTTTGGCGAGTCGCCTGCCTTACAAAAAGCAATGGATGATTTGGACGACGGTATTTCCCGCTATTCCGAAGGCTCCGGTAAAAAAATCTTCTTCTGCTTGGATCGCCGGGAAGCCGTCCGCGGATCAGGTCACTATCTCAAGTATGGCAGTGAATACCTCCTCGGTATCGCTGCGCGCCTGCACCAGGAATCCGCGCTCACTAGTCGTGGGATTCCGATTCTCGTTCACGTAAACCTCCCCTACTTCTGGGTGGATTCATCAACTCGCCGTGAACTGATGGGGACAATGTTCGAAGATTTGTTCTGCTACTTGAGCGGCGATCCTTTCTCGGATTACAACGGTCTGAATTTCAGTTTCCCCATTCACCGAACCGTGCCCCCGAACCTATTCTCCAGACTGGAGAAGGTCACCGATATTCGCACGCGTCGATAGTCGGCTTCACGCAGCAACGGCCATTCCTTCAATATTTCTTCCTGACTTTGCTGGGGTTCGTCGGTTACGTTGAGCCCGCTTCAAGGATGTTTCAGTTCTCCACCATTGAATGAGCACTTCTCCCAGCAACAGCGCTGAGGGTGATTGGCTCGCGCTCGGTCAGATTTTCACCGATCCCTTTTGGTTTGAACAGCCAACCGGAGGCGATCCCTCCTACACATCGAAGGGTGCCAGTCTAGGAGTTCAAATTCTTGCTGCCATGGATGCCGGCACACAAAAGTTTCTACACGCGTCTCCGATTCCCAAGACACCAGCACCATTCACGGCAGAGGAAATTATGAATTTTCTCAATGCAACATTTGACCGGGTAGGAGGATTGCCTCGCATCGGAATCCTGTTATCCCCCAGTGTCTGGAAATCTTCACAGGAAATGTTGCTCGACGAGCAAACCGATCAACGCGGGGAGATTCTTCAGAAAATGGAGATCGAAATTGCACCGATGCTCCAAAAAGAAAAAGATCTGATTGTCGAATCACTCCGCAGATTGAAATTGGTAGTCGCCTTTGAAGACGAGTGAGACCAGATCACTATTCAGAATTCGAATCAGGCTCTGGTTCACCATCAACTGGCTTTTTGGTTGTCGGAGTGTAGTTCTCGTAAACAAACAGGAATTGAGCAGCCGTTTTGTCACGGCCCTCTAATCTGCGGGTGGATAGGCGATCTTTGAGCTTGGGCAGATGAACTGCCTGTTTTTTAACGAAAGCATACATTTTCTTCTTGCCAAAGATCTTGTCGAGGGCCTCAAGGTGGCTCGACTCAAAATCTTGAGGCTCCGGAATTCCCGTGTGAAGTGGGATGGCTTTTCCCGTGCACGCCATCAGAAACTCTAAAACGGATTCTGGTTTCTTCTTAAAGATTCCTGACAAAGCTTCTTCCAATTTCTTTCGTCCAAAAACATGGGCAATGTTGAAGAGGATGCCCATGAAACTATCCGAATAGATTTTCCAGGGCACCTCCGTTTCAAACCCGGATAGAGCCCGCTCAGCAATACGTCTCCGGCACTTTTGACTTTCGCCTTCCGAGATCAATCCCGTATGGCCCCCCTTTTTTGTCGGGCTGAAGAAACAGACACAATCCCAAGCGAGATGAACCGTGACTGCTTCATCGATCACTCGCAGGGCTACCCGTTTCTGATTTTTTGGATCGATTCGTTTTCCGATTGTTTCCCAAAAGTAGCGTGCCGCGCTCCGACTGGGCGAAAGAGACATGATGCCTCCTATATCGGAGAAAAGCTCTCCGCGGCGAGCCAGCCCCACACAAATCGCCTCCGCCGCCCGAGCATCGACATCTTCCTCCCGCCGATACAATTTTCTGACCAGTGCCTCCAATTTCTCGCTCGTGACGTTTGCATCAATCCACTTCACCACTGCGTCCGCGCCGGAGGAGCATTCAACGATCAACTGGGATATCGCGGTCTCCGAATAATCATCTGGTGCGATGGCGAGGGAAAAATATCGCGGAAAATACTCTTTGATGCACAGCCTTCGTTGCTTTGCCCACAACTCGTAACTGCCATCGCTGTATCCCGTGAGGCCATAACGCCCATCAATCGCGAGGACTCCTTGCAACTGAGGCAGAAGAAATCGAAGAAGATCAACTGCCGCTGTTTTTTGGATTTTAGAAAGCTTTTCCAAGCTCTCGTTGACCCGAGGTATGATCGATTCGTCTCGGGAAAGTTCGTGGGCCAGTAGAATGCCAGACCCCTCTTTGCGCACCAGTTCGTATGCTGATGGCAAAAACAGTCTTGCTCCCTCCAGCAGCATGAAATCGACGGCATTGACTTCGTCCTTCATCGCCGGCAACCCAAATCGGATGGCATTTGCGTACCGCCATGCCGCGCGCGGAGTATCCAGAAACGGCAGGAGCGTTCCTTCAAACTCGCTGGCGAATGAACTCGCTTCTTCGCGGGTAATCCGGATCTGCGAATCGCCCAAAACCCGATCAATTGCACCAAAACAAAACTTCCTCAAGGAAGATTCCGAGGCAGGCGGCAGAGGCAACGGAACCTGAACAATCTTCTCCAGGAAGGCATGCCCCATTTCCACATCACCTCCGTAGCGCTTGCCCAAGGCCCTCGCGGCGAGATCGTTGTCAAATGCCAGAAGATAGTCCACACAGGGAAAGTTGGCCGTCAGTTTGATCAATTTGAAAACTTGATGGATTTCATCGCTGTCGAGGCGGTCGATGTCGTCCATGAGAACGACGATACGCTTTCCAGCCTTAAGCAAGGCATTCTCAATACGCTCCCGGGCTGTCTCAGGATCGATATTGGAAAAGCGATCCGCCAATTTTTTCAGATTTTCTCCGGGTGAGACTGAGGCCGCACCGTACGCAAGTTCAATATTTGGAATTACGATTTCTCCATATTCGGCGAACCAGCCGGCAATATTCTCGATTTTTGTTTTTAACGGTGCCTTGAGGGAATTCGAGAGCGAGGCAAAGAAAGCCCATAGAAGCTGCTCGTCGCTTCCAAATCGCCACGGATTAAAAGGCAGCAAGATGATTTGCTCGGAAGACCGCAATTCACTTTTTACAAACTCCAGCACTGTGGTTTTACCTTCTCCCCATGCCCCATACACAGCAATGACCGTGCTGCCGGTATCGCCCCGATTGCGCACCATCTCAGCGATGCGCATGGCAAATGGATGGCGATAAAAGGCGTCTAGCTTTGGGTCAGAAATGGGGGAGTCGTCAGAAAATTGGCTCTGATCCTTCTTTTTCTCAGGCATAGCACGTTTTTAACCAGAACCAATTGCCGCATCTGAACCGATAAAAACAAGACATTTGATGTTGCTCCCAACCGGGAGCAGGGAGGTCGAGGGATTGTGCGAATCTGGCGTGGATGAAACAAACCATTCTACTCGCAGTCTCAGGGGCATTTGCCTTCCTCGCTCACGCCGGGCCGATCACTCAAAAACCGCTCGATGAATTTGTCATCTACGACATTCCGGTGGCGTCGAAATCGGGGACGACCACCGTCATGTTCCCGTCAGAAATCTCCGGGCTCTTTGCAAAGTCGGTCGCGGCGCAGGAGCAGGAAAACGCGGGATTCCTGATTTCGTTCACGCCGGGGAATTTCTATTTCAGCATCCGGGCACTGAAATCCGACGCGGAGGATCATCTGACGGTGATTTTCAACCGCAAGGCATACGTCCTGCATTTAAAGGCGTCGGATCAGCCTTTCTACAACGTCACGTTCTACCAGAATGACCGGAGAGGAAAGGACGGAGGACGCGCAGCCATTGTCCCGGAGCGACTGCTTTCCCTGATGGACAAAGCCAAGGCATACCCGCTCTTTGCGGCGAATCGCCCGGATGCCTTGGCCGGGGTTCTCCATGCGGCACCGGGCATCACGAATTACTACGAGGGTTTCACGGTGCGTATTCGTGACGTGTGGCGGTTTGAGCAGGACGACACGCTGATTTTCCGCGTGGAATTGGAGAACACGTCCGACCGACCCATTTACTACAAACCACAGGATTTGGCCGTCCGCCTGGATGACCGGATTTATACGCAATCGCTCGCGGATGCTTCGGGCGTCATGCCGCCAAAGTCCGTCACTCCGGCATTCTTCGCCATCACCGGCAACGGGCAGGGCGGACGCAACAATCTCGATCCCGACAACAAATGGAACGTGCTCGTCGTGCGTGCCGAACCCTCAACCTCTAACTTCAAATGAATATCCGCAAACTCTGGACTGAACTTTTTCAAAAACCCGCCGGTCGGCTGATCCTGTTCCTGCTGGCAGGAGCCTTGGTCTTCGCCTTCCTCTTTTCCGGGAAAGGCCGCCGCTCGACTGCGGCCATCAATCCTTCTGTTCCCGCACAAGCAACCACGGCGAAGGGATACACCTTCACAGAAGAAATCCCGGTCACTCCCCCTGCGCGGCCACCCGCCCCGGCTCCCAAGGTGGCCGACAGTTCCGCCTCACGGCCATCATCGACACCCAAGCCACCGCCGCCAATTCCCCAGGCCATCTTTGCCACGCGGGAGGTGGCCCGCAGTGAATCGTATCTTCCCTTCGGGCGGCTTCTCCGATGCGAACTGGTCAACACCGTGGATTCCACCAACATCGAAACCCCAATCATCGGACTCATCACCGAGGAAGTCTGGCACGATGGTCGCTTGATCATCCCAGCAGGAACGGAAGTTCACGGTATTGCCCAAAAGACCGCCGCCCGCGAACGGATTGGCTCCGAGAGGAAATGGGTTGTCGTTTTCCAGGATGGCCGGGAATTGCCGCTCTCCGGCACGGTTCTTGATTATGCGCCCGATGCGGCGAAGCCGGGAGGCTGGAGCGAAACCGATGGTTCTGCCGGTCTTCGCGGTTACATGATCGCTTCCGACAAATTCGCCGAGGCGAAGGCGGTTCTTGCCGCCATGATATCGGCGGGGGCCGGAGCGTTTCCGCAGACAACGAATCTGATTTCCCCGCTGACAGGGGGAGCCACCCAGATCCAGAATGGTGGATTCACAGACGCTATTTTCGCAGGCATCCAAGCTGGTGGGCAAATCTATTCCCAGCGTCTTTTGGAGAGTCTGAAAAACGATCCTTACTACGTCCGGGTTCCCGCCGGGACGCTCTTCTACCTCTACGTCACCCAAACCGTGGACCTGCAAAAAGCCACGACCAGCCTCTCCGCATCCAACCCAACAAACCCATGAAATACCTCATCACCATCCTCACCCTCTGCCTGTGCTCGGCATGCGCCACCCGCAAGGCGGTCAAAATTCAGTCGAATCCCGCCGTTGCTGGCATTTCCCGAAACGACATGCCAGGCGTGAGGGTCCCGGAAACCGTGAAGGCGTATCCGGCAGGCCGCTACACCGACCCGAATTTCCCGGACGAAATGCACGAACGGCACACGGTCTATCGCCGGGAACAGTCCGCCGATTGGAATTACCGGCCATCGGAACCCTACACGCTGCCGCTTGGTCCGACCGTGGCAAAGTCCAATCCCTCGCCAGGTTTCTACAAGGTAGCGGACGAGGAGCAGCGTAACGCCCAGCAGAAGGCGTATGCAGAAGCCCTCCTCGAACAAAACCGCGCTATGAAAAAGCGCGTCGAGGATTTGCAGCGAGAAGCCGCCAAAGTGCCCGAACTCCAGCAGGAGGTTGAACGTCTCAAAAGCCAGCCCGAATTCACTCCGTCGCCGTCTCCGAGTCCCGTCAAATCCTCGAACGACGATGCCTTCTCCTCCGCAGAGCCGCCGCTCCCGGAGGGGGAGGGAATTTCTGATCCCTGCGGAATCGTCCTCTTCGCTGAGGACAACGACGAGAACCAGGCATTTCTCATCTCCCAGATGCAGCTCAACGACGAATTCGCCGCCGAACTCGAATCCCTGGAGCGGCGCAGACGGGAATCGCTTTTCCCCGCCCCGCTCCTCCGCCGCAAGCAATTCGCATTTCTCACCAAAAACATTCTATGAAAACCACCAAACCAGCCAACGTCACAGTCACCCTCGATGAGGACACCTTTGCCACCTTCACGGAGGCATCAAAAATCGTCGAGCAAGCCGGAATCCGCGTTCCCACCAGTCAGCTTGTTCAAACCATGCTGAATGCGGAGATCCAGCGTCTCAGCGCTCGGAAAATCGCCCAGCGATTCCTGAAATCCGTCATCCAACAGATCGGCGGATTGCAGAACGGAGCCCTCGACGACGAGGACGAGGAAACCATCCCACAAGTCCGGGCGGCCAAAGCCTGAATTTCGAAAAACGAAACCGTCCAACCGCCGGGCTACGGGGCCGCAAGGTCGAAACGTCCGGCACAACCAAACATGTCAAAATGGCAATCGCATCACCAAAAAAGAAAGAAGAGCTGGCACAACAGTTCAAAATCAACCCCGAAGTGAACACCCGGCTGGACGCCTTCATAAAGGCTGAACCCGGCCTGGTCGAATACGTCAAGGAACTCCCCCGCGAGCAATTGGAGCGGAAGTTCCTCCTGCGGAAGATGCAGGACCAGGAGCAGAAGCAGAACTACACCGCGAAGGTCAAATCTTGGCTCGAAAGGCCAGAACAGGCTGACCTGGTGAAGAGCATCAAGGCAACCATCAGTCCGAACATGACAGCCGAAAAGCAGGATCAGGTCATCGTCACCCAAGCAAAAAACTTCATCCGCAACACCGGCATCAAACTCGGCTGAAATCCGAGCAGATCTGTCCCTCAGAGAGCCCCTGGTCGAACGCAATTCGTCCAGGGGCTTTCAATTTTTCTATTTCCCGCTGTGAAGCGAGAAAGCCCATGCGTAAACTTTTTCCGATGCGACCGCTGCGATCACATCGAAAAGTGCCGGGGTTCCGTCAACGATTCTGACATTGCGGGGAGCGGCATCCGTCAAGAGGATGCGGCTTTCAAAGTTCAGAAATGCGTCGTCGCTGATGTTGGCGAATCCGTAGGGGGCCAAGCTTTCGCGAATTTCCTTTCGCGAGGGACTTGGCACATCGAGCGTGGGCTGGCTCACGCAGATTCTGGGCATCCGAAGTTTTTCCTCTGGCGGAAGCAATCCTTCGAAGCGAGTTTGGTATCCACCGAGAAAATTCAACAGCATCCACCGTCTCAGGTAGAAAACGGGATCTTCGTTGATTGAGCCATGAAAATGCTTGCCCGTTAAATCGGGATCAAACGGGGAGAAAAAGGAGTAACAGCCGAAGCAATCGCCGTGCGTCAGTTTGAATACCCGATCCGGGTGCTCATCCACTCGAACCACCAAATGCTCGTCACCGCCGATTTCGTAATCTGCCCCTTCCAGCCTCCCGGCTAAAACGAGGCTTTGATCCGACGAGGAGAGGTAGTCCGTGAGAGCTTCAGCACACCGCTGCCGAGATTCTTTCCAATCGAGCGATGGATCTCGACGGTGAATCCCTTCCAACCTCCGAATGACTTCTCCCAGTTCCCGGTTCTCGGGGCTGGAATCTTCAACAAACCGCCAATCGATTTCACCGGCCATAATTCAGCTACGGCTGGGACCTCGACTTCAATTTCTCGAATGGGTTGTTTCGTGACCACAAGGAAGATTGAACACTCCCCAGCGAGAAAATCAAGCCCCGGTCATTTGGGCCAATGAGAAACTCTTCCCATCCCCCGAGCTGCGGCGGGCTTGCAGGACAAATCAGGACAAAGTTGCTGCCAAAACCGCATTCAGCTGCACTTTCAAAAAATCCGCAACAACGTCCGCAGATCCTTTATTTATCAGGTTTCTATGGTATTTTTCCACTCGGAAAGAGTGGCGACCCTAACGGGATTCGAACCCGTGTTACCGCCGTGAAAGGGCGGTGTCCTAACCGCTGGACGATAGGGTCGTGGCGGGGGTAGGAACATGGGTTAAAGCGGCGCAGGGTGCAAGGGAAAAGCGACCGGTTCTCCGCGAAAGGGCCAGGCAGGGACTCCGGGCGGCGCGGATCGGACTATTTGACTCCGAGGAGGGCGATCAGGTTCAGGGCGAATGCGAAGAGCAGCGCGCCGAGAAAGATGCAGACCGGAAGCGTGAGGATCCATGCCATCAGAATGTTCCGGAGCGTGCCCATCTGGAGGCCGGATTTGTTGGCGGCCATGGTGCCCGCGACGCCAGAGGAGAGGACATGTGTCGTGCTGACCGGGAGTCCGAAATGATCGGCGACCATGATCGTGGACATGGCGACGAGTTCGGCCGAGGCTCCCTGAGCATACGTGAGGTGGTCCTTGCCGATTTTTTCACCGACCGTCACGACGATCCGCTTGTATCCGATCATGGTTCCTAGGCCGAGGGCGAGGGCGACCGCGTATTTTACCCAATCCGGAATGAAGTTGGTGAGGCCCTCGCCTTTCTTTTTCAATTCGCCCGCCTGGGCTTTTTCAGCCGGGTCCGTGATGGCTCCGGCCTTTTCCATTTTTGCGATGGTTTTCGAAATGAGGTAGAGGTCGGTGCGGACGGATCCGCGCTCGTCGGAGGGAAGCTCCTGGAATGTATCTGATGTTTCGAGCCTGCGAAACAGGTCGTTGCATTTGTCGGCGAGTCCGGCATAGACCTGCTGGGAGAGTTTTCCAGAGGTCTTGATGTAGTCTGTGAGGGCGTCCTTGGAAGCCTGGTCGTCGAGCACGATCCCGCCGGCGGATTTTTGAAAAGTGGAGGCGAGCGCCCTTGCGGAGAGGGCGGTGTCGGAAACCGTGGCGTGGTCGGCGGACATCTTCAGGGCGTAGGTTCCGGGAAGAATGCCGACGAGAATCAGCACGATGAGCCCCATGCCCTTTTGGCCGTCGTTGGAGCCGTGGGCAAAACTGACTCCGGTGCAGGTGAGCATCAGTATCCCGCGGATCCACCACGGCGGCGGAGCCTTGCCTTCGGGGGCTTTGTAGAGCGAGGGGTTTTTCACGAGAGCCTTGCAGAGAAGCAGAAGGAGGGCGGCGGCGCAGAAGCCAACCATCGGAGAAATCAAGAGGCCGAGCCCGACGTCCTGCGCCTTTGCCCAGTTGACACCGTCGGTGATCGAGTGGGCGGGCCCCATCAGGGAATTGGCAAGACCGACTCCAAGGATCGATCCGATGAGGGTGTGGGAACTCGAAGCGGGCAGGCCGAGATACCAGGTGCCGAGATTCCAGAGGATGGCCGAAATCAGCAGCGAAAAAACCATCGCGAACCCGGCGGCGGAGCCGATGTTCAACACCAGTTCGACGGGAAGAAGGGCGACGATGCCGAAGGCCACCAGGCCGGACGAAGTCAGGACCCCGATGAGGTTCCAGATTCCGGACCAAACCACTGCCGGAGTCGCCTTGAGGGTATTTGTATAGATGACCGTGGCGACCGCGTTGGCCGTGTCGTGGAAACCGTTGACAAATTCGAAACTCAGCGCCAGCAGAATGGCGAGCACCAGGAAAACATAGGTGATCAGAGTCGGATCGGAAACACTGGCCGCGAGGAGAAACATGGTGAGCATTCATTGGATCCGATCACCAGGAATCATTCAAGTCGCTTATTGTGACAGATTTGTAACATTGCCGCCATTGCCCGGAACGGGCCGCTGACGAAAGATCCGGTTTTTCACCCGGAAATTTTTTCATGAACGACGACATAGCGAAAGCGGCTGCGGTTTTGGTTTTGGAAATTTCGGAGCTGCTGCGGCGCCAGTCCGCGATCGAGGAGGAATTCGAGGCATCGCTGGCGGAGGTTGATTCCTCCGCCCGCGCAAGCGCACAGAACCTTCTCCACTACCTTGCGCTCCGGCAGATCGACCTGCGTCCGCTCCAGAAGAAACTGATCGTCCTCGGGTTGACGTCGCTCGGGGGCATGGAAGCGAGCTCGCGGTGCTCGCTGCTGGCGGTCGAGCGTGCCTTGTGCGCACTGGCGGGAAGCCCGGCCCCGCATCAACCCCCTCCCCCGGTGGATTTTGTTTCCGGCCCGCTCCGGCTGCACACCAATGCCAACCGACTGCTCGGATCTCCCGCCAACAACAGGGCCGTCCGGGTGATGGTGACGATGCCCTCGGAAGCGGCGGACGACTACCAGCTTGTTCTGGGCCTTTTGCAGAGCGGCATGGATGTCATGAGGATCAACTGCGCGCACGATGATGCAGCGGCCTGGGAGCGCATGGTTGCGAACCTTCGCCGGGCGGAACGCGAGACCGGACGGACTTGCAAGGTCTATACGGATCTTGCCGGACCGAAGCTCCGGACCGGCCCGGTGGAAGCCCTTGGCCGCATTAGGAAAGTCCGCCCTGTCCGGAGCCCGCGCGGCAGGGTGCTCGCGCCCGCGCTAGTCTGGTTTACCCACGAGAACCTTTCCGAGAAGCCGCCAGAGGGAGTCCGGGATGTGGTTCCCGTGACGCAGAACCTGCTGGAAGGCGCGATCCCGGGATGCGCGCTGGCTCTGGACGATGCGCGGGAAAAGGCGCGCGAGTTCCGGATCGTGTCCTGCACTCAGAACTCGGTCCTCGCGGAGGCCGACCACACCTGCTACTTTGAAACTGGCGCACGCATCCGGCTGATGGACCGCAGCGGCGAACCCGTGACGCAAGGGGCCGTGGGGCTTCTTCCCGAGGTCAGCCTTCCGGTGATGCTCGCCGAAGGCGACGAACTGATTTTGCTGAGGGACGGGGAATGCGGGCTACATGCTGTCCGCGACGAGGAGGGGAATGTCCTCAAGCCCGCACGAATCCCCTGCACGCTCGACGCGATCTTCGAATGCGTCCTGCCCGGCGAGCGGATTTATTTTGATGATGGAAAAATCGCGGGGAAAGTCGAAGGCCGGACCGAAAGCGAAGTCCGGGTGCGCATCACCCGCACCGGCACGAAGGGCGGCAAACTCCGCCCGGAAAAGGGTATCAACCTGCCGGACACCGACCTCCGGATCAGCGCGCTCACAGAAAAAGACATCGCGGATCTCGCTTTTGTCGCAAAGCATTCCGATATCGCGGGCCTGTCGTTTGTCCGGACACCGGAGGACGTCCTCAACCTGCAGTCCCGCCTGAAATCGCTCGGCGCCGGACATGTCGGGATCGTTCTGAAAATCGAGAACCGTCCGGCCTTTCAAAACCTGCCGTCCCTGCTTCTCGCCGGACAGCGCTGGCCGGCGCTGGGGATCATGGTGGCGCGCGGCGACCTCGCGGTAGAGATCGGCTTCGATCGTCTCTCCGAGGTGCAGGAGGAGATCCTCTGGCTGTGCGAGGCGGCGCATGTGCCGGTCATCTGGGCCACGCAAATCCTGGAGACGCTGGCCAAAACCGGGTCGCCGTCCCGGGCAGAGGTGACGGATGCTGTCGCAAGCGGAAATGCCGAATGTGCGATGCTGAACAAGGGGCCCTACATCCGGGAGGCCGTCCAGTTCCTGTGCGGCGTCCTGGAGCGCGTCGAGACGAACCACCTCAAGAAGCACAACCTCCTCAGAAAGCTCTCGATCGCGGACATCACCGCCCCCGGCTCCTGAGCGGAGAACTTTCCCGGATTCCTCAGGCGAACTCCTTGCGGATTTCCGAGATCCGGTCCTTGATCCGGAAAAACACCTCCACCACGGCGGGAGAAAAATGGCGTCCGCTCTCCTGCTTCAGGATCTCGCAGGCCTCGTCCATTCCAAAGGCGCTCTTGTAGCATCTGGCTGAACAGAGGGCATCGAAGACATCGGCTACCGCGCAGATCTGCCCGGAAACCGGGATCTCATCGCCTTTCAGCCCGTGGGGGTAGCCAGACCCATCCCACCGCTCATGGTGGGAAAGGGCAATCTCCGCAGCAAGGTGTAGGACCGGATTTTCACTTCCGGCAAGGATCTCGGCTCCCAGGCTGGCGTGACATTTCATCTCGCAATATTCGTCGGATGTGAGCTTCCCGGGCTTTTGAAGTATGCAATCCGGGATCGCGAGCTTCCCGATGTCATGAAGGGTTGCGGCAAGAAGCAGGTCGGAAATGTGGTCCTGCGGCAGCCCCATGTCCCTGGCGATCGCCGCGGCATAGTGCCCCACCCTTTCGATATGCCTGCCTGTGTCCTTGTCCCGGTACTCGGCGGCTTTGGCGAGGTGATGAATGGCCTCTGCATACGAGCGGCGGAGGTCGCCGGTGAGACGGGCGTTGTCCAAAGCCACGGCCGCCTGCGATGCCAGGCAAAGCACGAGCTCCTCCTGGTCCGACGAGAAGGCCGTGTCACTCCCGGTTCCCGGGCAGCGGGCGTTGATCAGCTGGATGACACCGACAATATTTCCCTTCGGGTTCTTCATGGGAACCGCAAGCATCGAGCGGGACCGGTAGCCGGACTTTAAATCGAAACTGCGGTCGAAATGGAAACCGCAGGTTCCGGGAATTTCGTAAACATCGGGAATGTTCAGAGTCGAGCCGGCCGCCGTGACCCAGCCGGCAATGCTGGTCGGAGAAATTTCCATCGTCACCGGAGATGATCCGTTCCCCACGAGGACTTCCGAGTGGCCGAGGGAGTCGTTCTGAACCACGCTGAACTGCAGCCTGCCGTCCTTGGTCACGAGATAGAGCGTTCCGGCATCCGCGCAGGTGAACCTTCTGGCCTCATGAAGAATCCGCCCCAGAAGAGTCGAAAGATCGCTCTCGGACGTCAGCGCCAGCCCCACTTCGATCAGCCTTCGGAATTTTTCCGACGGGTCGGATTCGACAAGCGATACCACACAATCACCGGACATGGGGAAAGCCAAGCAGGAAGCGGGTCGAAGGGGAAGCGGTGATTCCTGCGCGGCCAACATCCGCACAAGGTTGCCGAAAGCCTGCTTTTCGCTGGAAATTCGTGAGCGCGGGGATACAACTAGTTCAAATCATGATTTGCAATGCCCGCTGATTACAATAAAGACGAGTATCTCGACCTGGAAGATGATTCCCCCGGAGAGCTGGGGGACAAAGTCCAGCAGGTCCGTGCCGAACTGGAGAGCCTGAAGCAGAAGCAGGAGGAAATCGAGCGGGAGAAGCAACGCCTGGAAGAGCTGAAGCGGCGTCAGGATGAACTCGACAGCGGACGCGCCGAAATGCTCGACAAGCTCACGCGCTCGCTGGTGGTCGTCCAGCGGGAGGTCGAGGAAACCCAGAAGCGCCTGGAGCAACTCCATTCGATTTACAACTCGTTCACCCAGCACCTGAGGCATCTGGAGTCGATCAACTCGAAGTCGTGGACCGGCGGGGAACTCCCGCGCGAGCTCAGCAAAGCGATCAGCTCGGTCGAGGACGCGCGCGCGGAATACAGCAAGGCACAGGCGAAGATTTCTCCGGAAGCCCCGGTCGAATCCTCCGTTCAGGGAGCCCTCGAGGGGGATTACGGGATGTATGAGGAGCGCGGGTTTTCTTATTGGCTCAAAAGCGGCTTCGCCTTTACTCTTCCCCTTCAACTGCTCGGGGTGGCCGGGCTTCTGGTCTGGATCTGGCTCTCCTCCGCGAAATAGACCATGTCGCGTTTTTCCCCTGCCCGCTCGAACAAGCTGTCGGCCGAAGAGCGCCGCCTGCAAAGGGAAGCCGAGGAACTGCGCCGCAAGGAACAGGAACTTGAGAGGCAGCTTCGCACCCTGCCCGCCAAACTCGAAGCCCAGCGGACGCGCGAAAGGCAGCGCATCAAGCTCCGGATCGAAAGCTCAGCCCCCGCAATCTCACTCAACGGTGCCCGCGGCCCGCGAAGCGCGAAGCAAGGGGGAAAACGCAAACCTCTTCCGGCCAGGGAACTTCAAAATGCCCGGATCAAATTTCTGGTCCTGTGCCTGATTCTGGCGACGATCGTCATCCTGCTCTGGCGCTCGATTCCGGCTTGAGCCTCCCCTCTGCAATCCGGATTCCAAGACAAGAAGGACCTCCTGTCAGCCTCAACACACGGACATTGTTTCCGCCTGCGGAAAATCCATTGCCCTTGGCGCTAAGCCGCCGTAAGAATGCTGCGGTGAAGTTCATGAAAACCGCATTGGCCCTGGGAACGGCGGTGTTCCTGACGGCATGCGGAAAAGCCCCGCCGCCAGCTGAAGAAAGCGCTCCCCCCCCCCCCCCCGGTGAAAGGAAACCCGGTCGGCGCATTCCTCCCTCTGAGCGGAGCGCAGGCGGCTTTCGGGCAGTCCGCCCTCGCCGGCATGAAACTCGCCGTGAAGGAATGGAATGCCGGCGGCGGAATCTCGGGAAAGCCTGTCGAACTGGTGATCCGGGACACCGAATCCGATCCCGACCGTGCGGCGCAGGCGGCGAGGGAGCTTGTTGAAAAAGAAGCCGTCGTGGCCCTGTTGGGCGGGATCACCTCGGAGAGTGCCCTGAAGGCGGCCCCCGTGGCGGTGGAACTCGGCATCCCGTTGATCTCCCCCAGCGCGACCCATTCCAAGCTCACCGATGCCGGCCCCATGATCTTCCGCGTCTGCTACTCGGATCTGTTCCAGGGCGTCGTCATGTCGAAATTCGCCCGCTCGATCGGCGTGTCCTCGGCTGCCATTCTCTGGGAGCCTGACAGCGAATACAGCGCGGACCTCGCAGCAAGCTTCGAAAAGGATTTTCTTGAGCACGGCGGAAAAATAGCCGTCAAGGAAACATACAGGAAGGGATCGGTGGATTTTCACGGCCCGCTTCAGGCGATCAAAGCGGCCCAGCCGGAAGTGATCTTCCTGCCCTCGTATTTCGCGGACGCCGCAAAAATCATCAAGCAGGCCCGGACGCTCGGGCTCGACCAGCCGTTCATCGGGGCCGACGGATGGGAGTCCCGGGATTTTCTTTCCGCGGGAGGGGAAGCCGTCAACAACACCTACTTCGCCAGCCACTTTTCCGCAGGGGAGCCATCGGATAAAACGGCATCTTTCGTCAAATCCTACGTCGAAGCGAATGCGGGAGATCCTCTTGCCACAGCCGCGCTGGGTTTCGATTCGGTCCATTTTCTGGCCGACGGAATCCGCCGTGCGGGAGGCACCGATCCCACCGCCCTCCAGGCCGCCCTCGCCGCAACGAGCGGCTTTGAAGGGGTCACGGGAACCATCACCCTCGACGCCCAAAGAAACCCTGCGAAGCCGGCTGTCGTCGTCCGGGTTTCTGATGGAAAATTCAACTACCTGGAAACCGTCGCACCGTAATTTTCCCGCGCCGGAAATCCTCAACTGGGAGCTGTGTGGCTCAGGCCTTCGGCTGTTCCAGGAGCCAGGCCCGGGCCTCCGGATGCGCCTCCCATGCGGTTGTGAGCACCCCGGCATAGCACAGCGCCTCCTCCTTGCTGCCGGGGCTGTAACTGCCGGGCACCTGCTTTGGCAGCTTGCGGTGGCCCTTCAGGTAGACTTCGACATGCGGGTTCTGCTTGCGGGCCACGGCCAGCGCCCTGGCCGCATCCGTTTTCCTGCCGGCCAGCAGGCGCTCCAGCACGCGGCCCCATGCGAAGACCGCATTGAATCCGGTCTCCTTGTAGCGCTTCATCAAAGCCCCCGCCTCCTTGAGTCGGCCGACTGTGAGAAGCAAAGGTAGAAGCTCGTAACGGACGCCCTGGTTGTCGTTTTCATTCAATGCCAGCATCTCCTGGAATTCCTTCACGGCCTCGTCGGTCCGCCCCGCATCGCACAACGCCCCGGCCAGAGCCAACCGGGCCCGCATGTAGGGCCGGGTCTCAATGAACCCCCAGAAATGCGGCACCAGATCCTGAAAAGTCATTTTCCCAAGCCGCTTCGCCCCCGCCGCCACCGCTTTACGGAACAACTCCACACGCTCCACCGGATCGCACTCAGTCACCTCCGCCATCATCCGCTGCGCGTCCACATTCGCGGGATCGAGCTTCAGCGCCTGCCCCACCAGCCGCATGCGTTTATCCCATGTGGACGCATCCATCGCATCGTAGATGAGGTCCTGGGCCTTCCGCTCGGCGCTTTGATTATCCTCCTCGTTCCCGCCCATCATGCGGGCCAGCATCTTCTGAATGGCGGCGGGATCCGGGAGCGGCAGGGAATCGGTTTTTGGTTTCGGCATGGCTTTGTTGGATTGTATGGGAACTCTGATTTCCATAGGCACGATAAAAAGTCGAGGATGGGATCTCCAGCAGGTTTTTCACCCCTCTGATCTGCCTGCGCGACGGTGTCGTAGAGATATTTCCAGCCCCCCTGAAGACCTTGCCGGTTTCCCAGGGTTTGCCGAGGTCGGCGATGCAGGATAGGGATGCCAATACCACGGTTTTGCATTCCACAGTGGAACGCAAAACCGCCTCTTCCGGACGGTCACGGGCGACATTCTTCCAGACGCAAAAGCAAGGATTTTTCAGATATTGCGCAATGCGCATGAAACCTGCTTGATTTGACGGCATTCATGAACATGCCATTCGACACCCTTCGTCCATTTGACCCCGGCAACAACACGACCGGCCACCTGCATTCGCTCACCGCCCTGGAGGAAATGGGAATCGGGCCGGTCTCGAAGCTGCCGGTCAGCATCCGGATCGTCCTGGAATCGGTCCTCCGGAACTGCGACGGGAAAAAGGTCCAGGCGAAGGATGTCGAGACGCTGGCGAACTGGAATGCCAAGGCGCCGGCGACGGAGGAGATTCCTTTTGTGGTCGCCCGCATCGTCCTGCAGGACTTTACCGGGGTGCCGCTTCTTGTTGACCTCGCCGCGATGCGCAGCGCCGTCAAAACCCTCGGCGGCAACCCCGCGATCATCGAGCCGCTCGTCCCGGTGGACCTCGTTGTAGACCACTCGGTGCAGGTCGATTTTTACGGCTCGGCGGACGCGCTCCGGCTGAACCTGGAAATGGAGTTCAAGCGGAACCGCGAGCGCTACCAGTTTTTGAAGTGGGGCCAGCAGGCCTTCCAGACATTTGGCGTCGTGCCTCCAGGGATCGGCATCGTCCACCAGGTCAACCTGGAGTATCTTGCCAAGGGCGTGCTCAGCCAGATGTCGGAAATCGGAGGGCGGAAGTCGGAACTGTATTACCCCGACACGCTGGTCGGCACCGATTCGCACACGACGATGATCAACGGCCTCGGAGTTGTGGGCTGGGGCGTCGGCGGCATCGAGGCGGAAGCCGGAATGCTCGGCCAACCGGTTTACTTCCTGACTCCGGAGGTGGTCGGCGTCCACCTGACGAACCGCCTGCGCGAGGGAGTCACCGCGACCGACCTCGCCCTCCATGTGACCCAGCTCCTCCGCGCGGCCAAGGTCGTCGGCAAATTCGTGGAATTTTACGGCGATGGGGCCGCGAGCCTGCCGCTCACCGACCGCGCCACGATTGCAAACATGGCGCCCGAATACGGCGCGACGATGGGGTTCTTCCCGGTTGATTCCGAGTCGGTCAACTTCCTGGCGGCGACCGGACGCACCGACGCCCAGTGCCGCGCCTTTGAGAATTATTTCCGGGCGCAGAACCTTTTCGGCATGCCGAAAAAAGGCGACATCGCCTACAGCGTGGACATCGACCTTGATCTCTCGACCGTCCAGCCCGGAGTCGCGGGACCGAAGCGCCCGCAGGACCGGATCAACCTGCCCGACCTCAAGTCCACCTTCGCATTGCTTCTCACCAGGCCGGTCTCCGAAGGCGGCTACGGAAAATCCGCCGCCGATCTCGGCCGCAGCGCAAACGTCAAGGTCAATGGAGCCCTGTCGCCCGACGAATCCGAGATGGTCGCCGACCGCCCGACTCCCGACCCGCTTAAGGATCTCCCCTCGTCGCCATATCACAAGCAGGACAGCACGCTCCGCGACGGCAGCGTCCTCATCGCGGCCATCACAAGCTGCACGAATACCAGCAATCCGAGCGTCATGCTCGGGGCGGGCCTGCTCGCGAAGAAGGCCGTAGCACGCGGCCTCCGGGTGGATCCCTCAGTCAAAACATCGCTCGCGCCCGGTTCGCGGGTCGTGAAGGACTATCTAGAAAAATCCGGCCTTCAACCGTATCTCGACCAGCTTGGCTTTCAAATCGTGGGATTCGGATGCACAACATGCATCGGAAACTCCGGCCCGCTCAACCCGGAGATCGAATCCGCCATCGTCGCGAACGACCTCGTCACGGCGGCGGTCCTCTCGGGCAACCGGAATTTCGAAGCCCGCATCCACCAGAACATCCGGGCGAATTTCCTGATGTCCCCTCCCCTCGTGGTCGCGTTCGCCCTCGCGGGGCGCATCGACATCGACCTGTCGAGGGAACCGATCGCAAAAGACAGGGACGGCGCGGATGTCTATCTCAAGGACATCTGGCCGTCGCTCGAGGAAATCCGCGCCGAAATGCAGTCCGCCCTCAAGCCGGAAGTCTTCCAGAAACTCTACACGGGATTCGCCGAGCAGAACCCGAAATGGAACGAGGTGCCCGCCAGCACCGGACAGATCTACGAGTGGGACCGGGCGAGCACCTACATCCAGGAACCCCCGTTCTTCGAGGGCTTCGGAATGGAAGCAGGCACGATCTCGAACATCACCGGTGCCCGGGCGATGGGGATCTTCGGGGACTCCGTCACGACCGACCACATCTCACCCGCCGGAGCGATCAAGCCCAGCTCACCCGCTGGAAAATACCTTGTCGAGAACGGCATCGAAGCCGACGACTTCAACAGCTACGGCAGCCGCCGCGGCAACGACCGCGTGATGACGCGCGGCACGTTCGCCAACGTCCGGATCAAGAACCTCATGATCCCGCCGAAGGCCGACGGCACCCGCGTGGAAGGCGGTCTCACGATCCACCAGCCCGACGGCGGGCAGCTGAGCATCTACGACGCCTGCATGAAATATCAGGCAGCCGGCACCCCGCTTGTCATCTTTGCCGGACAGGAATACGGCACCGGATCGAGCCGGGACTGGGCAGCGAAGGGCACCCGCCTGCTCGGCGTCAAAGCCGTCATCGCCCAGAGCTTCGAGCGGATCCACCGCTCGAATCTTGTCGGGATGGGAGTCCTCCCTCTGCAATTCCCCGACGGCGTCACCGCCCAGTCGCTCGGGCTGGACGGGACGGAAACCTACGACATCACCGGACTCGGCGAGGACATCCAGCCCAGGCAGGACGTCACCCTCACGATCACCCGCAAGGATGGAAAATCGGAATCCCTCGCGGTGAAGCTCCGGATCGACACCCCGATCGAAGTCGATTACTACCGCCACGGCGGGATCCTGCCATTCGTCCTCCGCCAGCTCATCTCCGACGGCAGATAGCATCCCTCCGCACCAGCCGGAAGAGAGAGCCTATTCAACCCCACGGAATTTCCAGACAATAGGGAATGCGGCTGCGGGCTGCAGTGGGGGGGCTACTGCTCCGAATAGTTCCAGAGCAGTCCCCCATCCACAATGACCGTCGTGCCGGTGATGTAGTCGGCATCGGATGAGGCAAGGAATGCCGCCACGCCGGCGACATCGCTTCCCGTGCCGAGGCGGTTCATCGGGATGTTCGAAAGAAGCGCCTTCAGGAGGTCGGGCGAGTTCAGGAGCTTCGTGTTAATCGGGGTCTGGATCGCGCCCGGAGCAATGTTGTTGATCGTGATCCCGAGCGGGGCCAGCTCGATGGCAAGGTCGCGGCAGAGCATCTTCAGCGCCCCCTTGCTCGCACAGTAGGTCGAGAAATGAGGGAAAGGCAGCTCCTCGTGAACCGAGCTGATGTTGATGATTTTTCCTGGGCGCTTCGTCTCGCGGAGGTGGTTCACAAAATCCTGTGTGAGAAAAAACGTGCCGCGCAGGTTGATCTTGAGCACGAAATCAAACTCCTCCTCGGTGACATCCCAGAAGTCTGCATGCTTTTCCACGCCGGCATTGTTGACGAGTATATCGATTTTTCCGAGGGCGGCGACGCCCTGCTGGATGAGCCGCCGGTCATCTGCGGTGTTTGCAAGATCTCCACCCAGCACCACAGCCTTCCGTCCGAGGGCCTCGATCTGCGCCTTCGTGTCGTCCGCCCCCTTGTTGCCGGGCCGGTCATCAATCAGGATGTCTGCTCCCTCCTGCGCGAGGCGGAGTGCGATCGCCTGCCCGATTCCCTGTGCGCTGCCGGTTATGAGTGCGGATTTTCCTTCGAGTTTCATGGTGATTTGATGGGTGAACCTCCTTCATGACAGGCCTCCCGCAGCCGGTCAATGCGGATGGATCCATTTCGTCATGGTGGGATTCCCTCTTTTGTTTTGGTTCCGATAAGGCGACACTGAATCCATGCCACACCGCCCGCCAAGAAAATCCAAAAGATCCGCAGTTCCATCCGGCGCCGCCGACCGCACCGCACAGCTCGCGGACCAGCGGCGTCAGGAAATGGCCGTCCGCTCGACGCTCTCGCGATTCCAGAACCGGAAGTCGGAGAAAAAATAAGGGCCTATGGCGGATCTCGGAAAACGCAACCGGCTCCCTGTCATTCGCGAGGCCGCGCCGGGATGTTATCTGGACGGTGGAGATCTGGGAGAAATCCTTCTTCCGCGCAGGTATATTCCAGCTCATGCAGGTCCGGGGACATTGCTGGACGTTTTTATATACCGCGACTCCGAGGACCGGCTGGTTGCGACAACCGAGATACCCCTCGCCATGGCGGGGGAATTTGCCCTGCTCCGCGTTCAGGGCGTGAAGCCCGGGATCGGGGCCTTTCTCGACTGGGGATTGAGCAAGGATCTTCTTCTGCCCCGTCGCGAACAGGTCAGCTTTCCCCGCGAGGGAGCCCTCGTGGTCGTCCGTGTCTTCATCGATGAAAAGTCCGACCGGATAGTCGCCAGCGAGCGGATCGACCGCTGGATCGACCTCACGCCGGCAACTTATACTGCAGAGCAGCCTGTGAATCTACTTGTCGCCCGAGAAACTCCGCTCGGCTACAGCGCGATTGTCGAGAGCTCCCATTGGGGGCTCCTATACGACTCCGATCTCGCAGGGCCACTCCACATCGGAGACCGGCTCAGCGGCTTCGTCCGCGCGGTTCGCCCGGACGGAAAAATCGACCTCTCCCTCGACCGCTCCGGCTTTGCCCGAATCAAGCCTCTCACCGCCAAAATCCTTGAGTCCCTGAACGCCGCCGGGGGCGCGCTTCCCTTCCACGACAAGAGCACCCCCGGGGAAATCCGGGAGGCCTTCGGCGTCAGCAAAAAAGCCTTCAAACAGGCCATCGGGTCCCTCTACCGCGACCGGCAGATCATTCTAGATTCCTCCCGGATTATTCTTTCTGGAAGAAAGCAGTAGCATCGATCCCCTGCAGCGCACCGGCGGACCCTCTCCCGACACTGCAAGGATTCAGGTAAACCCGCGGAAAAATCCCAGAGGCACCCGCTTTGGCACGGCGCAATCCCGCATCTTCCTGCTGATCGGCCCCGCATCCCTCCTCCGACGGAATGCGCTCCCGTTTGATTGGCAACGCAGCGTCACGGGAATCCCAAGCCCCGGGGTCAGGCGCTTTTCCGGGCGTTTGCCATGAAGTAAAGCACGGGAACGGCCATGCGGCTGATGAGGAGCGAAGCAATCTCGCCGGCCATGAGGGAGATAGCGAGTCCCTGAAAGATCGGGTCGAAGAGGATGACCGCACCGCCGACGACGACCGCCATCGCAGTGAGCAGCATGGGGCGGAATCGCACAGCCCCGGCATCGATCACCGCCTCCGCCAGCGGCATTCCTTCCCGGAGGCGCTGCTCGATAAAATCCACAAGGATGATTGAGTTGCGCACCACTATGCCCGCCCCGGCCATGAAGCCGATCATCGAGGTCGCGGTAAAGAATGCCCCCATCATCCCGTGTGCGGGCAGGATGCCGACGAGCGAGAACGGGATCGCCGCCATGACAATCACAGGGGTCAAAAACGAACGGAACCACCCGACCATGAGTGCGTAGATGAGGACAAGAACCGCCGCAAACGCAAGCCCGAGGTCGCGGAAAACCTCGATCGTGATGTGCCACTCCCCGTCCCACTTCATCGAAGGTTGCGCGTCGCTGAACGGGAGCGAGGCATTGTAGATTTCAAGCTGCGTCCCGTCTCCGCCGAACTCCTTCGTATCGACTTTGGCGAGCGCATTGTTCATGGCCAGAATCGCATAGACAGGGCTCTCCACCACCCCTGCCACATCACCGATGACGTAGGTCACCGGCATCAGGTTTTTGTGGTAGATGCTCTTGTCGGTGATCGTGTTGTCGATCGTCACCAGCTCGCGGAGCGGGATGAGCGGCGTGGCGGAGGCCGAGGACCCGGGCTCGGGAAGGGCGTTCGCATCGCCGGAACGGACGCGCAGCCCGAGAAGCTCCTCCGGGGTCGTGCGGAGGGACCTGGGAAGTTCGAGAACGATGTCGACGTCCTCCTTTTCTTTCGGCAGATGGAGCAGGTCGACCGCCTGCCCGCCCACGGCGAGCCGCAGCGTCTGGGAGATCGTCTCGGCCGTGATCCCGTGAAGCGCGGCTTTTTCCTTGTCGATGACAAAGCGGGCTTTTGGCTGGTCGGCCTCGATATACCAGTCGGTGTCCACAACCCCCGGCGTGCTCTTGAAAATCTCAATCACCTTGCGGGCAAGAGCGTGGCGGGAGGCCTCGTCCGGCCCGTATACCTCTGCGACCAGCGTCTGGAGCACCGGAGGACCGGGAGGGACCTCGGCGACAGCCACACGGGCATGATACCGGTCGGCAATCGCGGTCAGCGCCGGGCGGACCCGCTTCGCGATATCGTGGCTCTGGGCCTTGCGGTCGTGCTTGGGCAGAAGGTTGACCTGGATGTCGGCGACATTCGCCCCGCGCCGCATGAAGTAATGCCGGACCAGCCCGTTGAAATTGAAGGGGGACGCTGTGCCGGTGTAGATCTGATAATCCGTCACCTCGGGCTCCTTGCGCACCGCCTCTGCCATCTCCCGCGCGACCGACGCCGTGCGCTCAAGCGACGATCCCTCCGGCATGTTGAGGATGATCTGGAACTCGCTCTTGTTGTCGAACGGCAGCATCTTCACCTTGACCCAGCCGATTCCGACCGTGGCCATGGCCAGGAGAAGAAGCAGGCAGATCCCGACGAGAAACTTGAACCGGGCCGCCCCGTTCTGGATCAGCGGCCCCATGATCCGCCGGTAAAACCTCGTGAAAAAATCCTCCTCATGCTCGAAGTGGGAATGGGCCTTGCCGTCGTCCTGGACGGCAGTGTGCGAGAGGAGACGCTTCTCGCCACCCCACCAGCGCAGAACACGAACTGACGCCCATGGGGTCACGACGAACGCGATGGCCAGGGAAAACAGCATGGCCGCGCTCGCCCCGATCGGGATCGGGCGCATGTATGGGCCCATCAGGCCGCCGACAAACGCCATGGGAAGAACTGCGAAGATCACCGCAAACGTTGCCAGAATGGTCGGATTCCCCACCTCGTTCACAGCCTCCACCGCAATCACCGCCCAGTTTTTCCCGCGGTTGTGGGGCAGGTGAAAATGGCGGACGATGTTTTCCACAACGACAATCGCATCGTCCACGAGAATCCCGATGCTGAAAATCAGCGCAAAGAGGGTGATCCGGTTCAGCGTGAATCCAAGAAGGTAAAATACCAGAAGGGTCAGAGCGAGGGTTGACGGGATCGCCACGGCCACGATCAGGGATTCGCGCCACCCCAGGGCAAACAGGATCAGAAGCGACACGCTGATCACAGCGATCGCCATGTGGACCAGAAGCTCGTTGGATTTTTCCGCGGCGGTCTCTCCGTAGTTCCGCGTCACGGTCACCCCGATATCCGGGGGGATCAGGGTTCCCTTGAGCCCATCAACCTTTTTCAAAACTGCATCGGCCACAGCAATCGCATTCGCTCCGGGTCTCTTGGCGAGGCTCAGAGTGACGGCGGGCTCCTCGACCTGGGCGTTTCCCTTTTCATTGGAGCCATGGAAAACATACTGCTCCGGCTCCTGCGCACCGTCCACGATGTCAGCCACCTCGCGGAGGTAAACCGGTTTCCCTGCGTTCACCCCGACCACCACATTGCCGACATCATCGGGGGTTTGGAGAAATGCGCCTGTCTCCACCGCAACCTCCCTGTCGTTGCTGGTCAGACCGCCGGATGCGAACTGGCGGTTCGCCTGCTGGAGCATCGGGACAATCCCGGCCGGACTGAGGTTTCGGGCCGCAAGCCGGGCCGGATCGAGCTGGACTCGCAGTTGCCGCTTCGCTCCGCCGATGAGATGGGTCTCCGCCACGAGAGGCACCTGCTTGACCGCGTCGGCCACCTCCGCGGCCATCCGGCGAAGCATCAGATGATCATACTGTTTGCTGTGAAACGTGAGAGCAAGAATTGGAACATCATCAATGGAACGCGGCTTGATGAGCGGAGTCCCGACCCCGTGCGGAATCCTGTCGTAGTTGGAGCGGAGTTTCTCACTGAGGAGGACAAGACTCCGGTCGATATCCGAGCCCACGAGAAAGCGGACGATGAGCAGGCTCTCCCCGGGCCGGGAGGTCGAATAGATGTATTCCACCCCCGGGATTTCCCAGAGCAGCTGCTCCATCGGGCGGCTCGCCCTCTCCTCGATTTCTTTCGCACTGGCACCGGGCATTGTAACCAGCACGTCAATCATCGGAACCTTGATCTGCGGCTCCTCCTCGCGGGGAAGCATGATCACGGCAAAGACTCCGAGCAGGACCGAGGTCACCACCAGGAGCGGAGTGAGCTTGGAATCGATAAACGCCTGCGCCACCCGCCCGGCTATCCCGTGATGCGGACCTTCGCCCGTCATTTCCCGGCCTCCACAGGCTGGCCGTCGATGATCGAGCCCGGGGTTGTCGCGACAACCAGATCGCCGGGCGCGAGTCCGGACAGAACCTCAACTGTCTCCCCGAAGCGCTTGCCTGTTTTAACGAGCCGGATCCTCGCGGCTCCGTCACGAACCACAAAGACCATCTCCATCTGCCCGCGCTGGAGCACGGAGGCTGCCGGGACCCGGATGGACTCAGCCCTGCCCACGGGAATCGAGGCCCTTCCGAACTGGCCCGCGCGAAGCTGCTTCTCCAGAGGGAGCTCAAGTTTGATGAGAAATGTCCGGCTCGAATTGTCCGCAGTCGGCGACACCTCCACCACGGTCGATTCGAATGTTTTTCCAACAGCAGGAACCGAAACAGGGATTTTCTGGCCCGCTGCGACGCCGGCGATGAGAGCCTCGGGCACATCGGCTTCAAACCGCAGGGTTCCCCGCTCCTCGATTTCCAGAAGCGGTTTTCCCGGCGCCGCCAGGTCGCCGACATCCGTCAGCTTTCTCGAGACGACTCCGTCAAACGGCGAAGTGACCCTCGCATAGCCGAGCATCGTTTGAGCCTCCCGCACAGCCGCGTCGGCCACCTTGAACCGGGCCTCCGCCGCATCGTATTCCTGCCGGCTGGAAACCTGCTTCCTCATCAGCGAAGTCGCCCGGTCCAGATCCCTTGAGGTCTGCTCCCGCTGGGCCTTCGCCTGCTCAAGCCTTGCCTGAATCTCCTGCGCGTCGATCTCGGCCAGCAGATCGCCGGCCCCGACCTTCTGCCCGAGCACCACCGGCATCGAAGCAATCCGCCCGCTCACCTTCGCCTCGACGACAGCCCGCGTCTTCGTGCGAACGCTCCCGACCACCTCCTCCGAAACCTCGCGAGGCAATGACTCCACCACGGCGGTCGCCACCACAATGGGAGGCTTCGCTTTCCCGGCATCTTTTCCGGCTTCCGGCTTGCACGACACCGCCAGCACCGCCATCAGAACCCACGCCATTCGAATTTTTGTGTTCATAAACTCTGCCCGATCAGAAAACCAAACACTCCACCATATACCGCCCCGCCCCACCAAGTCGAGGTCAACGGACACGCCCCCGAACTGCAGGATCCGAAATACCCGAGAGCCCCGCCCGCCAGCGCCCCAACCAGGGCAAAGATCAGGCCGCGGCTCATATTCCCCTTGCCTCCCCGCACCCGGGCCACTTGAATGAATGCCCAACAATATATCTATTCATGTAATTGACAATATAGCTATATCGTCATATAGTCAATTAAAAGATGAACCTGTTTTTTCAAGTTATGGCCAATCAAACAAAGCGGGCGGGAATGGGGGCGGAAGCGCTGGAGATGATCGCCGCCCGCTTCCGAGTATTGAGCGAGGCGAGCCGGCTGAAACTGATCATCGCCCTGGAGGACGGGGAAAAAAATGTCACGGCCCTGGTGGCGGGAACAGGATTGACGCAGGCCAACGTGTCGCGCCAGCTCCAGGCTCTGACCGATGCCGGGATTCTCGGGCGGAGGAAAGAGGGGCTCAACGTGATCTATCACATCGCCGACCAATCCATCTTCGAAATGTGCGACCATGTCTGCGGAAGCCTGCAGCGGCGGATCAAGGGGCAGTCGGAGATGCTATCACCCGGGCGGAGGAAACCCGGCTCCGGGGAGATTTGAGGCAGGGGCCTGCAGAGGGTCGGATTCGCGATCGGAGGAAATGAGGCCCTGGCGCATGCGGTCCTGCCAATGTCATCCGGTCCGGCGGCTTTCGGAAACCTGAAAAAGCGACTGGTTCACAAGAAGTCCGGGCAGATCGATGCAGAAACGGGTTCCCTGCCCGGGGGCGCTGTCGAGTTGTATCGAGGCGTTCATGAGGTCGCAAAGGTGCTTGACCAGACCAAGGCCCAATCCCAAGCCCCCGAAAGCCCTCGTATGGCTCTCGTCCACCTGGGAAAAATCCTCGAAGATATGCTGACGCTCCGCCTCGGGAATCCCGATCCCCTGGTCAATCACCGAGAACCGGAGCCTCGCACCGCCGGAATCGCTCAGAATTTCGGCGCAGAGAACCACCTCACCGTCGAAGGAAAACTTGATGGCGTTGCCAAGAAGGAGGACGAGGACCTCGTGCAGCTTTTCGTGATCGCCAACGAGGACTTCCGGGACCCCGGGCAATAGTTCGGCGCGAAGCGGGATTCCCTTCCGGATTGCCGGCTCCCGCACCTGTGAAATGGCCAGGTCCAGCAACCCCGAGAGGGGAGCTTCCCGCAGGCTGAGCGGCACCTGCCCTGACGACAGCTCCGCCGCACGAATGACCTGCTCCAACAAAATCAACAACCGGTTGGCGCTTTCCTCGATCGTGGCCAGGTGGCCGGCACAAACCGCCAAATCCTTTTCGTCCCGCAAAAGCTCCAGAAAGCCAAGGATCCCATGGAGAGGGGTGCGCATCTCGTGGCTGGTCCGGGAGAGGAGGGCGGTTTTGCAGCGATCCGCCTCGCGACGGGCCAGCTCCGCATCCATGATCTTGCGCTCCAGCTCATGCTGGGCGGTCAGGTCGGTCACGACAATCAGCCGGCAAGGAGCCCCGCCGAAAACGAGGGGGAGCGAGACGATCGAGGCATCAAACCGGCTGCCGTCCCTGCATTGATGAGAGAAGGTTCCCACCAAGGGACGTGTCCCGATTTTGGCGACGTGAGCCGCGATCTTTACCAGCTCGCCAGGGGGGTAAAGACGGGCCAGGCTGGAGTCAAGGATCTCCGCTTTAGCATAGCCAAATTGCTGGCAACTGGCACGGTTGGCCGCAAGTATGGCCGTGCTGTCCACATGATACAGAATCAGGGGAATGGGGGTGGACTCGAAAAGGCTCTCAAAAGATTCCCTCGCCTCGACAACCTCCTGCGTGGCTTTCCGCTGCTGCTTGTCATGCCTCCAGAGCATCAACAGAAGTGTCAACGAGGTGACGACCACGAAGAGGAAGCCTTTGACAACCTGCATCGAAGCCAGATCTCCGGAAAGCCCATCCGAAACAGTGAGGACCACGATATCCGATACGGCAATGTATACGGCTGCGATGAATGCGTAGGCCACGACAATCCGGAGAACTCCACTCCGCGCGGACAGGGGACGGGAGGCGCCATTCACACACTCATTTTCTAGCACAATGTCCGGATCCGGCCATCAAAACTTCACTTTCGGATAGGTCAGCAGATACCCTTCCACCTCCTTCGTGAAGATGCCGCCGAATTCCCGGAGTTTCTTTTCGCCGACCCCGGTGATGGAACGGAGGTCATCAAGGGTCTCCGGGTATTGCCGCGCCATCTGGCGGAGAGTTGTGTCACCGAAGATGACGTAGGCGGGCACTCCCCGCTCGTCAGCGACCCGCTTGCGAAGCTTGCGCAGGCGGTCGAAGAGCGTCTCGTCGCAGGCGATCTCCCCGGCGCGCTCGATGGGAGCGCGCCTGCGGGCCATGGCCTTCGTGAGCATGACCACCCGCCTGGAGCGCAGGGCATCAAGCCCCTCCTCCGTCAAGGCGATGGTCGGAAATTCCCCCCTCTCCTGAGCGAGGAGACCTGCCCGCAAAAGTTCGCGGCCTATCGCCGACCATTCCGGCCGGCTGAGATCGCGGCCGACCCCATAGGTGCTCAGGCGATCATGCCCCCAGCGCCGGACTTTATCGGTATCCGCCCCGGTGAGAATTTCGATGAGATGGTTGAGCCCGACCCCGAAGCGGCCCGCCTGCCTCACGCGATACACGCAGGAAAGAAGCTTTTGGACATGCGTCGTCGCATCGTAGGACTCCCTCGGCTCCAGGCAATTGTCGCAGGAGTCGCAGGTGGGGGCCGGATAGTTCTCGCCGAAATACCCGAGCAGCTCCCGGCGGCGGCACGACGGACATTCCGCATAGTGCATCATCTGCCGGAGCTGCTCGCGAGCGATCTGCTGCTCCTTCGGGCTGCTCATCTCCTCGATAAAATGCGTCTGCTTTGCCGCATCGCCGGGATTGAAGAGCAGGAGGCAGTCGGCTGGGAGTCCGTCGCGCCCCGCACGGCCGGTCTCCTGATAATACCCTTCGATATTTTTCGGAAGGTCGTGATGGATGACCCAGCGGACGTTCGGCTTGTTGATCCCCATTCCGAAGGCGATTGTCGCGCAGATGATGCGCACCTCGTCGCGGAGGAAAAGCTCCTGGTGGGTCACCCGCTCGCCGGCGGTGAGCCCGGCATGGTAGGGCTTTGCGGGAAATCCCCGGTCGCTCAGGCTTTCGGCAAGCCGGTCGGCCGAAGCGCGCGTCGCGCAATATACGATCCCGCTGTCCGCCGGTCGCCTGCGCACAAACTCCGAAATCTGTGCGACGCCCTTTTCCTTTGAAACAACACGATAAGACAGGTTCGGACGGTTGAAGCTCGCTACAAAGACGGCGGGGTCGTCGAGGTGCAGGTGACGGACAATGTCCTCCCTCACGCGTTCGGTGGCGGTCGCGGTGAGCGCGCTCACGGGAATGCCGGGCAGGAGGGTGCGCAGGCGGGAGAGCTGGCGGTATTCGGGACGGAAGTCGTGTCCCCATTCGGAGATGCAATGCGCCTCGTCGATCGCCACCGCGGAGACACTCCAGCTCCGGAGGTTTTCCTGCCAGCCGTCGAGCATCAGCCGCTCGGGAGCAGCGTAGAGAAGGCGGTATTTCCCCTCATGCAGCCCGCGCATCCGGGCTTTCGCGTCGGAGGACTTGAGGGACGAATTCAAAAATGTGGCGGCGACGCCTGCCGCCTCCAGCTGGTCCACCTGGTCCTTCATCAGGGCAATCAGCGGAGAGACAACCACCGTGAGCCCGTCCCGGACGAGGGCCGGAAGCTGGAAACATAATGACTTTCCTCCTCCGGTGGGAAGCAGGGCAAACGTGTCTCGTCCCGCCAGCGACGCCTCGATGATCTCGCGCTGGAGCGGCCGGAACTCCCCGTAGCCGAAGGTCTTTTTCAGCACTTGAAGAAGCTGGTCGCTCTTCATGCGTCCAGCGACAGCACAGCAACCGTGCCGTCCTCCATGCCCACTCCAAGCCATTCCTTCTCCGCGTGCCATGCGAGCGCGGTGATCCCGGAATCCAGCCTCAGCCGCTTGCGGAGGACGCGGTCGCCATCGAAAGTAAAAATCAGCAGGCCTCCCGTGCCGTCCCCGGTGGCGAGCTTTCCATCGGCTGGCGAGAATGCAGCCGCCAAGACGTCTCCGTCGTGTCCTTCAAGCTGGAGCGGCGTCGCTCCCTCGGGGCCATTTTTTCCGGCGCAGGGCCAGACAGTGACGACCGGAGCCCCGCCGGTGGCCAGTTTGCGGCCATCAGCGGAAAACGCCATCGCCCGAACCTTGCTGTCAAATCCCTGAATGTGGAGCGGATAGTCCCTTGAGCAGTCGTAGATATGGACGCTGGCCGTCTGGTCGGCCGTTGCGAGCCAGCGCCCGCACGAGCTCCACTCGACGCGAAGACTCGCCCCGCCCCAGTCAAAACGCGAGAAAGGTTCATCCTGTCCAAGTCTCCACATCCTGGCTCCTCCTGCCCCCACGACCGCGACCTGCTCCGGGACGGCGGGGTTCCATGCAAAATCCGAGACGGCGGCAGGCTGACCTGCGAGCCCTTTCGCCGGTCTGCCTTCCAGGTCGAAAACCAGCAGGGATTTTCCCTGACCGGCAGCCAGCAGCTTTCCATCCCTGCTGGCTTTGACGCGCTCGATCATTCCCCGTCCCGCGTGAAGCTCCCGGTCCGACCAGCGAACCCGGCCGTCGAACCCGCACGTCGCCAAGTGTCCGCCGAACCATGCGGAATCTCCATTTCCGGGGCCGTGGCCGGGATGGCCGCTGACGTCCCGAGTCACCAGATCAAGCATCAGAATCTCCCCGGTCACCGGTGTCGCCGCAAGAACATCTCCATTCCAGGCAAGGTGGAGGATGTTGTCATCCGCCTGAACTGATCCGATCTGCTTCATACGAGGCAACTGCGGAAGCCGGCATTGAGCGCCTCGCGGTCGAGATGGCGACCGATGAAAACAAGCCGGTTCCTGCGGGGACGCCCCCCCCAAGGTCCGCCGTTCGCGGCGTCCATGATCATGTGAACTCCCTGGAAAATGATCCGGTCCGGCTGGCCGAGCAGCGCGAAGACGCCCTTCAAGCGGAAAATATCCACTCCCTGCTCGCGGAGCACCTTTGACAGCCAGTCATTGAGTCTTTTTCCATCGCAATCGCCGTCGGCCTCGATCCCCACGCTGGAAACGTCGTCCCCGTGGTGGTGGTGATGCCCTTCGAGAAAATGCGGATCCACCTCCATCGCGTGATCGAGGTTGAATCCGCCCACATCGAGAACCTTCGGAATTTCGATTCCGGCATTCGTCGTCCGGTGGATCTTCGCGAGCGCGTTCATCGACCGGATCCGCGATTCGAGAGCATCGAGGTCGCCCGCGCCCACGAGGTCGCACTTGTTGAGAAGGATGACATCTGCAAAGGCGATCTGCTCGCGCGCTTCGGGGGCGTCGTCGAGGTGCATCAAAATATGCTTCGCATCGACGAGCGTCACCACCGCGTTGACGAAGAGCTTCTCCTTCATCTCCTCATCGGCAAAAAACGTCTGCACGACCGGACCGGGATCCGCAAGGCCGGTCGTCTCGATCAGGATCAGGTCGAACTTCTCCCGCCGCTTCATGAGGTTTCCAAGGATCCGGATCAGGTCGCCCCGCACCGTGCAGCAGATGCAGCCGTTGTTCATCTCGAAGATCTCCTCATCCGCGTTGATCACCAGTTCGTGATCGATCCCAACCTCCCCGAATTCATTTTCGATCACAGCGATCCTCAAGCCGTGCTCCCCGGTGAGAATGCGGTTCAGCAAGGTCGTTTTTCCGGCTCCCAGGAAGCCGGTCATAATGGTCACGGGCGTTTTTTCCATCCCACCAGACAATCCGCCACCGGGCACGATGCAAGAATCTTGTGAAAAATTTCCCGCCGCCGCCTCATTTGAGAATCGCCTGACCCAGAACAGCCTTGTCGAAACGCTTGGCCTCATTGGCGTAAGCGGGATAGCGGGCGGCGCCCTCTCCGGATGGTTTGAATCTCCAGTGCTTGTAGGACCACAGCCAGAATTCGGGGCGCTGCCGGATGCCGGGCTCAAGCGCATCCCAGCACTGCTGGGCAATCTCCCCGGCGCTTGTGCCTTCAGGATATTCCAGCGGCGGATGGTAGTGCATCCTGTAAGTTCCGTCGGGTAGAGGGATGCACTCCGCAGGGACAACCTTCGCCCCGGTATGGAGCGCCAGTGCGGCATGAAGCTGCGTCACGCAGGTCTTCAAGCCGGAGAACTCGTCGATGATGACGCTTGCCTCGTCGGGGTCGAGGTTCAAGTCGATGACCGCGCAAAAGTAGCCACCCGCTTTCAGATGCTTGAGCATCCGTGCGATCGCGCGCTCCTGAGGGATGATCGCGTGCCCGGTGATCCCTCGCAGACGATCAAAATATCTGCCCAGTAGCGGGTTTTTAAGGCGCTGGGCAACCACGATCCCCGGCTCCCGGAAAAATGACATGTTCTGGCCAAGCCATTCGAAATTCGAGAAGTGCGTGGTGACGTAAATCGATGCGCCCTTCGCACTGTCGCCGCCGAGCCCGACGGTCTTAAAAATCTTTTTTGCCAGTCCCTCCGTCAGGTTCGGCGACCAGAAGAGTTCCAGCATCGTCCGCGCGAAGCTCCTGTATCCTGCCTCGGCCACCCGGGCTTTCTCAGACCCCTTCATGCTGTCACCAAAAGCCGCGTCGAGATTCTGCCGGGAGACCTTGCGTCCCTTGGGATCCAATCGAAACGCCAGCGAGCCCAGCGGTTTCGCAATCCAAACCAGGCTCCAGTATGGCAGCATGAGAACAACCCAGCCAACCACAAGGAGCCCCCAATGTTCAAGCCGTTGCCGGAATGTCACTCCGGCCGCCGCCTCATGGTTTCCGGCCTTTTTGAAAAAGACCATTTAACAACCATCGACCCGATCCGCAAATTATCAACTGCAAATCCTGCAGGAACTGCGAAGCGCGCTAAATATTGCTTCCGAGGAACGTGTGGATCCCGCACTCGCTCTTGTCAAATCCCGTCCACCGCCCGGCGCGCTCATCGTCCCCCTCGCCCACCGGATGAGTGCATGGCTGGCAGCCAATCGACCGGTATCCGCGGGATGTGAGCGCATTGACCGGCAACGAGTGCTCTTTAATATACGCCTGCACCTGCTCGCGCGACCAGTTCGCCATCGGGTTGAGCTTGATGATGTAGCGGTCGCGAAGGACATCGAAATGGTAAAGCTCCACGATCCTCGTTGCCTCCCGGGTAGCGCTTTGCTGGCGCCGCACTCCGGTGATCCACACGTCAAGCCCGGAAAGTTTTTTTTGCAGTGGGATCACCTTGCGCAGCGAGCAGCAGAGGTCGGGCTTGGACTTCCAGAGCTCAGGCCCCAATTCGGCGGCCTGCCCGTCAACTGACTGCTCGGGAAACAGCGATTCAATCGTGATGCCGAGAAGCTTCTCGATTTCCGCCTTCAACTTCAGCGTCTCCGGAAACAGCAGCCCGGTATCGATCGTGAAAACCGGAAACCGGAGCCCGTGCTCGTAAGCGGTATGCATGGCAACAAGCCCGGCTCCCTGAAAGCTGGTGCCGATGGCCGCCCGCTCCCCAAAAGACTCCCAGGCCCAGCGCAGGATCTCCTGCAAGCCGGCAGACTCAAATTCCTCCGCCTTGCGGCGGATCAGCTCCGGATCAAATGGGGTCATTGCACGAATCCCAATTTTGCCACATCCGGTTCCGGCACAAAATCCCCCCGCCATTTTGCAGGAGGAGGATCAGCTCGTCGCGATGGTCGGCCGTCATGGTTTCGCCGCCCGCTTTCTGGATTTCGAACCGAAGGCCGTGGCGTCTTCGCGGACATGGAAGCCGATCTCCTCACGGGTCGGAACGGGAGGAGGCGCAAGCAGCGGCTGAAGTTCCCGCCAGATCACGCGCAACGCGTCGTCGTGCTTTAGGAGCTTTGCATCCATCTGGGCGAGTTTTTTCAGGATCTCAGCCTGTCCGGCCAGAAGTTCGCGCTGCTTGATGAACGCCCGGACAACATGCACGCTCATCTTCACGGCCTCCGGGCTGTTGAGGACATTCGCAGCCATGAGCGCGCCGTGCTCGGTGAAGGCATAGGGAACGACTCGGGAAAATTTCAGCCGGGAAAGGTGGTCACAATTTGTGACCACCTCTTTCTTCTCTGCTTCGGTCAGTTGGAAAAGGAAATCCTCCGGGAACCGCTCCGCATTGCGTTTCACGGCTTGGTTGAGGGCTTTGGTGGGCACGCCGTAGATGAGTGCAAGATCGGCATCCAGGAGGATCTTTTGCCCCCGGATGGTGAAAATGAGGGATTCGAGCGGCGGGGTGGTCATGGGACAAGGATTCCGACGGCGCGGACCGGGCGGGCTTCGCGTTCGGCGGCGAGCCAGTCGGATATGTCTGCATCCGGAACGGACAGAACGGAACCCAGCAGGGAGCGGATCGAGCAGCGGCGGTCAAATGCCCGCCAGACTGCTTCATCCTCGTTGAACTTTCGGGCGAGGTCCTGTGAGTTCGTGTATTGCATGACGATAGCGGATCCTACACAGCCCCCGCTTCGATGGCCAGTTCATCCAGCGGCCAGGAGTCGGAAAATGCCGTGTCATCGTCGGGGAAACCGTGAACCCGGTTCAGATGAAAGTCACGGAATGGTTCGTCGGCAAGCCCTTGGAGGCGAGCAACCAGGCTGCCAACAACAATCCATGTGCTGCGGAACCTCACCTGGCTTTTCCATGATTTACACGGAGGAAATGATGCCCTATCTCACACGATATGATCCGCATCATTTTTTCTAACCTCGTCTGTCTTCTGGCCGTGTGCTCCTGCAGTTCGGTCGGAGTTCATTCTGTTCACACCAAGCCCGTTGCCCTTCGATCGGCACCAACGCGCATCTGGGTGGAACGGTTTTCGGCGCCGCCTGCCGCCTTCCAGCTTGGCGATCGTTCCGCGAGTGAAAAACGCACCCTCCGAGACGAGATTGTCACGAATCTCGCCCGCAGCACCGCCGGGCAACTGCGCTCCCACGCGGCAGACTCCTCGGTCCTTGGATCCGGCGGCAAGGTTTCGCCGGGAGCGTGGCTTGTTCGCGGAGAGATTCGAAAGGTGGACCAGGGCAGCCGCGCCCTCCGGGCCGGCATCGGCCTCGGGGTCGGCCGCACGGAAATGCGCACCAGCGTCAGCGTTTTCAAGGTGACAGGGGAGGGTTTGGTGCCGCTCCTGCGGTTCAAGACAACGGGCAACTCGGGAATGGAACCGGGTGTCGCCCTGGGAATCGCAACAGGAGGAGTGAGCACGGCCTTTACTGCAGCCAGTGCGGCCGGAACGCTCCTGATGAGCAGCCTGCCGGGGGTCAGCAGTGATATCGACCGCACCTCATATGAAATTGCCGCCGTCCTCTCCGTCTATCTTCAGCAAAACGGACTGCTGGGCCCCTCGCGCATTCCCATCCAACCTCATATGCGGGGGCAGTTGCCGACGACTATCAATTTGAACCGCTCCATTCCCGCGCCGCTTCGAGCCCAGTAGCCTGCCGCCTTGCTCTCCTAAAGCCCCCTCGCAACTTCCACCAGATGCGCGGCAGTGATCCCGAGTTGCTCCATGACGATATTCCCGGGCGCGCTCAGGCCGAATCGGTCCACGGCCACCGTCCGGCCGTCGAGGCCGACAAATCGGAACCACGGATCTGAGACGCCGGCTTCAATCGAAACGCGTCTGCGGCAGGAAGAAGGCAGCACCGACTCTTTGTATTCCGCGCTCTGGCGCTCGAAGCGCTCGAAACACGGCATGGAAACAACACGCGTCCCGGCACCCAGTTCGCCTGCCGCCTTCATGGCGTGTTGGAGTTCGCTGCCCGATGCGAGCAGGATCAAGTCCAGCGCGGCGGATTCTTTTTTCGCGATGTAGCCGCCGGCAAAAACCCCGTCGCGGCGGGTCCCGACAGGAATCTCATTCAGGGTCGGAAGATTTTGACGGGTCAGCACGAGCATGGTGGGGCCGTCGGAATTTTCAAACGCGGCGGCAAATGCCCCGGCGGTTTCTTCGGGATCTCCCGGGCGGATCACATCGAGGCCCGGGATCGCGCGCAGGGCCGCAACCGTCTCGACCGGCTCGTGCGTCGGCCCGTCCTCGCCCACCCCGATCGAATCGTGGGTGAAGATATAAACCACCGGAAGCTTCGAAAGCGCGGCGACGCGGATCGACGGCCGCCCGTAATCGCTGAACACAAGGAACGTCGCGCCGCTCGGGCGGAAAATCCCGTCGTAGGCCAGGCCGTTGAGCATCCCGCACATCGCATGCTCGCGGATTCCGAAATGCAGGTTGCGACCGCCGCGGTTCTCCCGGTTGAAATCCCCGCCGTCCTTGATGTAGTTCAGCGTCGAGCCGTGCAGGTCCGCGCTGCCGCTGATGAGCAGGGGCATCGCCTTGGCGATCGGCTGCAGCACGTCGCTCCCGGCTTTGCGCGTCGCGATGTTTGAAGCCGGGTCGAACGGAGGGATCACCTTCAAAAGATCCGGGACCTTGCCGGTCACCGCATCGTCCAGTTCCTTCGCAAGGTCCCCATTCGCCGAGCGCCAGGCGTCGAACTTGCTCACCCACTCTGCATGGGCCGTCTTGAGCCCCGCCTTGTGGCAGGCAAAAAATCCGCGCGTCTCCGGTGCGACAAAAAACGTCTCCTCAGGAAGGCCGAGCGCCTTGCGGGATTCCGCGACGAATTTCACGCCGGCCTCGCCGTGCGCCTTGTTCGTCCCGCAGACCTCAGGAATGCCTTTGCCGATGATCGTCTTGGCGATGATGAACTGCGGTTTTCCGCTCGTCGCGGCCTTCGCTTTCGCAATGGCGTCGGCGATCTCCTGAAGGTTGTGTCCGTCGATCTCCTGCACATCCCATCCATACGCCTGATATCGCGCCGCCGTGTCCTCGCTCTGGGTGACCGGAGCCATGGCATCGAGCGTCACGTTGTTGGAGTCGTAAATCAGGATGAGATTGTCCAGGCCGAGGTGCGCGGCGAGGGCCGAGGCCTCCTGCGCGACCCCCTCCTGAAGGCATCCGTCCCCGGCAAGGGCGAAGACGTGGTGGTCGAAAATCGCGTGCTCGGCGGTGTTGAAATGCGCCTCGCACATCTTGGCCGAAACCGCATAGCCCACTGCATTGGAAACCCCCTGCCCCAGCGGACCGGTCGTCGCCTCGACCCCGGGAGTCTCATGAAATTCCGGATGCCCGGGAGTGATGCTGTGCAGCTGCCGGAAATTCTTCAACTCCTCCAATGGCAGCGCGTAGCCGGACAGGTGCAGCCAGCTGTAGAGGAACATGCTCCCGTGACCGGCCGACAAAATAAACCGGTCGCGGTTCAGCCAGCGCGGCTCATCCGGATTGTAGCTCAGAGCCTGCCCGAAAAGCACCGCCCCCACATCCGCCGCACCAAGCGGCAACCCCAGATGCCCGGACTTGCACTTCGCCACCGCGTCCATCGCCAACCCGCGCGCATCGCGCGCCGCCAACTCCAATGAGGGAATGTTCATCGCCAGAGACAATCCGTTGCCGGAGAAAAAGGAAACCCGAAAATTCGGCGGGCCCGGACTTCGGACCATGCCGCCCTGCCGCTCCTGCGCCCGTCCAGGAATTGCGCTGGCAATTCCGTGCGCATCGCCTAGCTTTCCGGCATGCGAGCAATCCTCACTTTGATTTTTCTCACAGCACTCATCAACACCACCATGGCACAATCCGCACTCGAACAGGGCAAGGCATTCCTCGCCGAAAACGCAACGAAACCCGACGTCAAGCAGACGGCCAGCGGGCTCCAATATAAAATTGTCGAGCCCGGAACCGGCAAGGCCCCGAAGGCGACGGATACCGTGAAGGTGAACTACCGCGGGACGTTGCTGAACGGGACGGAATTTGACAGCTCCTACAAGCGGAACGAGCCGATCGAATTTCCCTTGAACGGCGTGATCCCCGGCTGGACCGAAGGACTCCAGCTGATCAAGGAAGGCGGGAAAATCCTGCTCTTCATCCCGCCGGACCTGGCCTACGGATCGCGCGGTGCGGGCGGGGTGATCGGGCCCGACCAGACACTCGTTTTCGAGGTCGAGCTCCTCAAGGTCCTCTGACCGGTGGACATCGCTTTTCCGACCCGCCGGTTTGCCGGATACATTTTCGATTGCGACGGCACGATCGCCGACACGATGCCGTCCCACTACCGGGCCTGGGCGCGGGCAATGAAGGACTTTGGCGGGGAGTTTCCCGAGGACCTCTTCTATTCGTGGGGAGGCAAACCGACGAGCGTGATCGTCGAGCAGCTCAACGCGAAATTTGGTCTCTCGCTCGATGTCGATGAAGTCGTCCAGCGCAAAGAGGGCTACTACCTGCAATCGGTTCATGAGGTCGGACCGGTCGAACCGGTTCTGAAATTTGCAAAAAGCATCCACGGCTCGGCCCCGATGGCGATCGCTTCGGGAGGACACCACGAACTCGTTGATGCCACACTCGAAGCGCTCGGCATTACTTCTCTCTTCAACGCAGTCGTCTGCGCCGAGGATTACGTCCACGGCAAGCCGGCACCGGACCCCTTTTTGAAAGCGGCCGGGCTCCTGGGGGTTCCAGCGAAAGACTGCGTGGTCTTCGAAGACAGCCCCACCGGCATTGCGGCGGCAGAAGCGGCCGGCATGTCCCATGTCTTCATCCCGACCGCTCTCCGCGGCAGGGAGTAGGTCTCTCACGCCCCCTCATTCCAGGAAAAGCATTGCAGGAGGGGACGCCCGGGGCCCCTGGACGGTTTCGTAGCAAACGCAACAGTCGGGGAGCGGGCGATCCGACTCCTTTGGAAGCAGCGGATGATTTCTTCTCCTTTACGGCTTCGCGCCTTTGCAGGAGAACTCGCCGGATCCGTGTTACGGCAGCTGCGTCGAGCCCATCAAAAAGCGGTCCGCCTCGCGGGCGGCCCCGCGACCTTCGTTGATCGCCCAGACGATGAGGGATTGTCCCCGGCGGCAATCGCCGGCGGCAAAGACCCCCGGGATGTTCGTCGTATATTTCCCGTGCTCGGCCTTCGCGTTGCTTCGCGGGTCGCGCTCGATCTTGAGCGCTTCCATGAGTAAATCTTCAGGTCCGAGGAATCCCATGGCGAGAAGGACGAGCTGGGCGGGAATCACGCGGAGTGTTCCCTCGACATCGCGGGGCACAAAGCGTCCCTGATCGTCCTTCTCCCAGCGGATGTTCACGATCTCGACGCCTTCAAGGCTGCCATCCGGACCGGCAATGAACCGCTTGGCAGTGACTTCATACTGGCGGGGATCCTGCCCCTGAACGGCCGCCGCCTCCTCCTGCCCATAATCCATCTTGTAAACCTTCGGCCATTCCGGCCACGGGTTGTCCTTCGCGCGGTCCAGTGGGGGCTTCGGAAGAATTTCCAATTGTGTGACCGAAGCACACCCGTGCCGGAGCGAGGTTCCAACGCAGTCGGTGCCGGTGTCGCCACCGCCGATGACGACGACGTGTTTGCCCTTCGCATCAATCGGAGGGCGGGAATCGCCGGGCGCGCCGTGATCCAGAAGGAACCGAGTGTTCTCGGTGAGAAACTCCATCGCAAAATGAACGCCCGGAAGGTTGCGTCCCGGAATCGGCAGGTCGCGGGGCTTCGTCGCGCCAGTGCAAAGAACCGTGGCTTCAAAGTCCTGAAGCAGGCGACCCGCATCGAGGTTTTTTCCGACTTCCACGCCGGTCTTGAACCCGACCCCGTTGTCCTCCATGAGGCGCACCCGGCGCTCGACCACCCCGCGCTTGTCGAGCTTCATGTTCGGAATGCCGTAAAGCAGAAGCCCTCCGATCCGGTCGGCACGCTCGAACACCGTGACCGTATGGCCGGCCTTGTTGAGCTGGTCCGCACAGGCGAGCCCGGCGGGACCGGAGCCGACGACGGCGACCCTTTTTCCCGAACGGAATGCCGGGGGGCTCGGCTTGATCCAGCCTTCTTCCCATCCCTTGTCCACGATCGCGCACTCGATCGTCTTGATCGCAACCGGCGGCTCGATGATTCCCAGCGTGCAGGATCCCTCGCAGGGAGCCGGGCACACACGCCCGGTGAACTCCGGGAAATTATTTGTCTTGTGGAGGCGGTCGAGCGCCTCGCGCCAGAGCCCGCGATAAACCAGATCGTTCCACTCGGGGATCAGGTTGTTGATCGGGCAGCCGCTCGCCATCCCGCTGATGAGCTTTCCGGTGTGGCAGAACGGGATCCCGCAGTCCATGCACCGCGCACCCTGCGTGCGCAGGCCATCCTCCGGCATGTGGATATGGAACTCGTTCCAGCTGGCGATCCGCTCGGTTGGCGGCACGTCGGCCGGGACCTCGCGATGGTATTCAATGAATCCGGTCGGTTTTCCCATAATCAGTTTCCTCCCACACGCGAGGTGTCGCGCGAATTCGCCTCGAAGGCGGCATTGATCGCCTCCTCGCCGGTAAGGCCCGCCGCCTGCGCCTCTGCAAGCGACTCCAGGACCCGCTTGTAATCCTTTGGCATCACCTTCACAAACTTTGGCAGCGAGTTGTCCCAATCGGCAAGAACCTCGCGGGCGCGGGCGCTTCCGGTCAGTTCCGCATGGCGTTCGATGAACGAGCGTAGCTCCGCGACCTCCGTGGGTTCCGTCACCTTCTCAAGCCCGACCATCGCCTTGTTGCAGCGCTTTTCCGCAAAGTCGCCGGCCTCGTCGAGGATGTAGGCAACCCCGCCCGACATGCCTGCGGCAAAATTTCTGCCGGTCAGCCCCAGCACGACGATGCGGCCGCCGGTCATGTATTCGCACCCGTGGTCGCCGATGGATTCAACAACAGCATGGACACCCGAGTTGCGGACGCCGAACCTCTCGCCGGCCATGCCCCGGATGAAAACCTCGCCCTTCGTCGCCCCGTAGAGAGCGACGTTTCCGGCGATGATGTTGTCCTCCGCTTTGAACGTGGAGGCGGCTGGGGGGTAAAGGATGATGCGACCGCCGCTCAGCCCCTTGCCGAGGTAGTCGTTCGTGTCCCCTTCGAGTTCAAGCGTCATTCCGCTTGGAACGAAAGCCCCGAAGCTCTGGCCTGAACTGCCCTGGAAGTGCAGATGGATCGTTCCGTCGGGAAGCCCCTCCGCGCCGTATTTGCGGGTGACCTCGTTGCCGACGATCGTGCCGACCACGCGGTTCACGTTCTTAACGGGAACCGTCGCCTTCACGCTTTCGCCGCGTTCGATCGCCGGATTACAGATGTCGAGAAGAACACTCACGTCGAGCGACTTCGCGAGCCCGTGATCCTGCTCCATCTGGCAGAAGCGGCCAACCTCGGGTCCGACCGGCGGCTGGTAGAGGATCGGCGAGAGGTCGAGGCCTTTCGCCTTCCAGTGGTCCACCGCCTTGCGGGGCTCGAGCTTGTCCGTGCGCCCGACCATTTCCTCAATTTTCCGGAATCCGAGCTCCGCCATGATCTCGCGCAGCTCCTGTGCGATGAACCGCATGAAATTGACCGTGTGCTCGGGGTCGCCGCTGAAGTTTTTCCGGAGCTCGGGATTCTGAGTGGCGACGCCGACCGGGCAGGTGTTCTGGTGGCAGACGCGCATCATGATGCACCCGAGCGTGACGAGCGGGGCCGTGGCAAAGCCAAATTCCTCGGCGCCGAGAAGCGCTGCAATCGCCACATCACGGCCGGTCTTGAGCTGTCCGTCGGTCTCGACCGCGATCCGGCTGCGGAGATTATTCAGAACGAGAGTCTGGTGGGTTTCCGCCAGTCCGAGCTCCCAGGGCATCCCGGCGTGCTTGATGCTCGAAAGCGGGGATGCGCCCGTGCCGCCGTCGAATCCGCTGATGAGAACGACATCGGCATGCGCCTTCGCGACGCCCGCGGCGATCGTTCCGACGCCGATTTCCGAGACAAGCTTCACGGAGACGCGCGCTCGGCGGTTGGCATTCTTCAAATCGTGGATCAACTCGGCGAGGTCCTCGATCGAGTAGATGTCGTGGTGGGGCGGCGGCGAGATGAGCCCGACACCGGGCGTGGTGCCCCTGGTTTTCGCCACCCAGGGATAGACCTTTTTGCCGGGCAGCTCTCCGCCTTCTCCCGGCTTCGCGCCCTGCGCCATCTTGATCTGGATCTCCCGCGCATTCGTCAGGTAATGCGCCGTCACCCCGAAACGTCCGGAGGCCACCTGCTTGATGGCGGAATTCTTGGAATCCCCGGCCTCATTCGTCCACGTGAACCGCTCGGCATCCTCTCCGCCCTCACCGGTGTTGGATTTCCCACCGACCCGGTTCATCGCGATGGCGAGCGCCTCGTGGGCCTCCTTGGAGATCGATCCGTAGCTCATCGCGCCGGTCTTGAACCGGCGCATGATCGCCTCAACCGACTCGACCTCCTCGATGGGAACGGGTTCGCCGTTCCGGAATTCCAGAAGCCCGCGGAGCGTGTAATGCTTCCGGGACTGGTCGTTGACCAGCGACGCGTATTTTTTGAACGTGGAGTAGTCGCCGGTGCGGACCGCCTTCTGGAGCGAGTGGATGGTTTCCGGATTGAACAGGTGCTCCTCGCCGTCCTGCCGCCACTGGTATTCGCCGCCGGGATCAAGTGTGGGGTTGACCTCGCCGCGGGGCGGGAACGCACGCGAGTGGCGCCGGAGAAGCTCAGCCCCGATCGCATCGAGGTCCGCACCCTCGACCCGCGAGGGCGTCCAGCAGAAATACTGGTCGATCACCGAGTGGTGGAGGCCGACCGCCTCGAAGATCTGGGCGCCGCGGTAGCTCTGGATCGTGGAGATCCCCATCTTGGCCATCGTCTTCACCACGCCCTTGAGCGCGGCTTTGACGAAATTCTTCACGGCCGTCTTGTGTTCGATCCCCGGAAGCATCCCCTGGCGGATCATGTCGTCGAGGGATTCGAAGGCGAGATACGGATTAATCGCGCTCGCGCCGTATCCGATGAGCAGGGCGAAGTGGTGGACCTCGCGCGGTTCGCCGGACTCAAGAACAAGGCTGACTTTTGTGCGGGTGCCCGCCCGGATGAGATGATGGTGGAGGCCCGAGACGGCGAGAAGCGCAGGAATTGCCACGTTGCCGGCATCCACGCCCCGGTCGCTGAGCACCAGAATGTTTTTATTCTCTGCGATGGCCTTGTCCGCCGCAGCGCACAGCACCTGCATCGCGGGAGCGAGTCCCGCCGCGCCTTCGGATGCCGGGAAAAGAATCGGGATCGTCACCGGATGAAACCCCTCTCCTTCGACGTGGCGGATCTGCTCCAACTCGGCATTGCTGATGATCGGGCCGTCGAGCTTGATCATCCGGCAGCTTTCCGGCTTCGGGTCGAGGAGGTTGCCCTCCGACCCAAGCATCGTCACCGTTGCGGTCACGATCTCTTCTCGGATCGGATCGATCGGCGGGTTGGTGACCTGGGCGAAGAGCTGCTTGAAGTAATTGTAAAGAAGGACCGGCTTGTCCGAGAGAACAGCCAGCGGGGTGTCGGTGCCCATCGAGCCGAGCGGCTGCACCCCGTCGCGGGCCATCGGGCCGAGGATCACCCTCTGGTCTTCATAGGTATACCCAAATGCCTGCTGCCTTTGCAAAATCGTCTCGTGCTCGGGCAGATGCTCGCGCGGCGGCTGAGGGAGACCGGAGAGGAGGACATGGTTCCCATCCAGCCACTCGCGGTAGGGATGCTGGCGGACAATTCCATTCTTGATCTCCTCGTCGGCGATGATTCTTCCCTCGCTGGTATCCACGAGAAACATGCGGCCCGGCTGGAGGCGTCCCTTTTCCAGGACCCGCTCCGGGGCGATCGGAAGCACCCCGGCTTCGGAAGCCATGATGACCAGTCCGTCTTTGGTCACCCAATACCGCGATGGCCGGAGCCCGTTGCGGTCGAGGATCGCGCCGATGATTGTGCCGTCGGTGAACGCGATGGAGGCCGGCCCGTCCCACGGCTCCATCAGGCAGGAATGGAATTCGTAAAATGCCCGCTTGTCATCCGCCATGGTCTCGTGGAGTTCCCAAGGCTCCGGGATCATCATCATGACCGCATGCGGGAGCGAGCGCCCGGACAGGACAAGCAGCTCCAGGCAGTTGTCAAACATCGCGGAGTCCGAGCCCCCGCTGTTGATAACCGGAAATGTCCCGGCAAGCTCGTCGCCGAAAAGGCTGCTGGAAAGCAGCGACTGCCGCGCGTGCATCCAGTTGATGTTTCCGCGCAATGTGTTGATCTCGCCGTTGTGGGCGATGTAGCGGTATGGATGCGAGCGGTCCCAGCTTGGAAACGTGTTCGTCGAAAAGCGTGAGTGGACCAGCGCCAGAGCGGACTCGACATCAGGATCCTTGAGGTCCCGGAAGTAGGCGTCCACCTGCTCGGGCATGAGCATGCCTTTGTATACGATCGTTCTGCTGGAGAGGCTGGCCACGAACCAGAGCGGATCGATGCCGGCGGTGCGGATCGCGTTGCTCGCCCGCTTGCGGACGATGTAGAGCTGGCGCTCGAAATCCAGGACATCCGTGCAGCCCGGCTTGCGCTCGATAAAAACCTGGCGCATCCGCGGCTCGCTGGCGCAGGCGGTGGCGCCAAGGGATGAGTTGTCGGTCGGCAGCTCCCTCCAGCCGAGAACGGCAAGCCCCTGCCCTGCGGCGAGCTTTTCAAACGTCGCCTGTGCGCTCGCAGCTTCCTCCTTGTCCGGCGAAGTGAAGACGATCCCCACCCCGTAACCTCCGAATTCCGGCAGGCGGATCCCCGACTCCGCACACACCCGGCGCAGGAACTTGTCCGGGATCTGGATGAGAATTCCGGCGCCGTCGCCGGTATTGTGCTCGCTGCCGACGGCTCCCCGGTGGTCGAGATTGCGAAGAATTGTCAGGGCGTCGCTGACGATCTCATGCGACTTCCCTCCCCGCGTGTTGACGATAAAACCGACCCCGCAGGCATCGTGTTCAAATGCCGGATCATAAAGTCCTTGTTTCGGCGGCGGTCCGGTCAGGCGGGCTGGTTTTGTCTGCATGCTGGAATTCTTCTTTGCTGGGTCGTCATGTCTGCGCAAGGAATCCCCAAGGATCCCCGCAAGCGGACCGCATCTTTTATCTGCCCGATGCGGGTGGGCACAACAAATTTATGAGCAAAACCCATGCCGGAACGGAAAATAATTCCGTTCTGATAACGCACCTCGCGTGTGGGCAGACGGGTTTTCCGCAGGGTTTTTTCAGGATCCGCGCTGCGGCTAAGCCGGGGCCGGGGCGGCAAGACCGCCCGGAGGAAGCTCGGGCTTGATGGATTCCGGCGGCTCCGGAGCGACATCGGAAGGCGGCGGCGGGAGCGGCGGCGGGGCCGACTCCATGACCGGCGGGTTTTTGATCTCGCCGAACTCGATGATCTCCTTGATGTGGGAAGCGTCGAGGGTTTCATATTCGAGAAGAGCCTTCGCGATCTTTTCGACATTTGCCCGGTTCGCCTCGAGGATCTCCTTGGCGCGACCGTAGGCCTCGTCGATGATCCGCTTGACCTCGGCGTCGATCTGCTGCGCGGTGGACTCGCTGTATTCGCGGGGGCGACCCATGTCGCGACCGAGGAAAACATAGTCGTTGCCCTCGCTGAAGCTGATCATGCCCAGCGAGCTCATCCCCCATTCGCAGACCATGCGGCGGGCGAGAGTGGTCGCCTGCTTGATGTCCCCGGAGGCGCCGTTCGAGACGTCGTTGGTGAACATTTCCTCGGAAATCCGGCCGCCCATCGTGACCGCGAGCAGGTCGAGCGCCTCTTTTTGCTGGGTGGAATACTTGTCACCCTCGGGAAGATACATCGTGGCGCCGAGGTAGGGACCTCGCGGGATGATCGTGACTTTGTGGAGCGGATGCGTGTGATCGAGAAGGACGTTGATCAGGGCATGTCCGGCCTCGTGCCATGCCGTCGAGATTTTTTCGCGCTCGCTCATGGCCATGCTGCGGCGTTCCTTCCCCCAGCGGACCTTGTCACGCGCCTCCTCGAGCTCGCGCTGGGAGATCGCCCGGAGACCCTTGCGCGCCGCAAGGAGCGCCGCCTCGTTGATCAGGTTCGCCAACTCAGCGCCCGAGTAGCCGGGAGTTCCGCGCGCAAGCACGGCGAGGTCGACCGCCTCGCCCAGCTTCACCTTTTTCGCATGAACCTTCAGGATTTCCTCGCGGCCTTTGACATCCGGCAGGCTGACGGTGACCTGGCGGTCGAAGCGTCCGGGCCGGAGCAAGGCCGGGTCCAGAACGTCCGGCCGGTTCGTTGCCGCAATGATGATAACCCCGTCCTGGGTGTCGAATCCGTCCATCTCGACGAGAAGCTGATTGAGCGTCTGCTCGCGCTCGTCGTGCCCGCCGCCGAGCCCGTGCCCGCGATGCCGTCCGACGGCGTCGATCTCATCGATGAACATCAGGCAGGGGGCGCTTTTTTTTCCCTGCTCGAACATGTCGCGCACACGCGATGCGCCGACGCCGACGAACATTTCGACAAAGTCGGATCCGCTGATTGAGAAGAACGGCACATCCGCCTCGCCGGCGATCGCCCGCGCGAGGAGCGTCTTTCCAGTCCCGGGCGAACCGACCATCAACACGCCTTTCGGAATCCGGCCGCCCAGCTTCTGGAACCGTTTGGGATCCTTGAGAAACTCGACGAGCTCCTGCACCTCGTCCTTCGCCTCGACGACCCCGGCGACGTCCTTGAAGGTGATGCGGTTTTTTTCCTTCGTCATCATGCGCGCCTTCGACTTGCCGAAGTTGAGCGCCCCCTTTCCGGCCATGCGGATCTGCGAGCGGAAGAAGAAGTAGAGGATGACGAGGAAGAGGATGATCGGCAGAAAGCTGATCACCGCCGAAGCCAGGTAGTCGGATTTGGGAACGATCGAAGGCGTAATGTTGGCTTCGGAAAGCGCCTTCTGGATGTCGGATCCGTTGAACGACGTGAAGATCGGCGTGCGGAACGGGACGGCGGCCTCCTCGCCGGTTGTCTTTGACTTCTGCTTGACCTTGCCTTCGAAATATTGCGTGTTCCGGCCCTCCTCGACGACGAGGTCCAGCGGCGTTTCGGCCGAATTCATGACCTTGCCGGCTTTCACCAGCTCGAGGAATTTGGGATACGGGATCGCTTCGGGCTGCACGAAATTGTTTCCGCGGAAAAGGAACGCCCCGCCGATCAGCGAGAGGGCAACGGCGAACAGAACCAGCCCGCGCCAGTTCATCTGCGGATCATTTCCCCCGCCCGGGCGATTGCGGTTGTCTTGTGGCGGCTTCGGATTTTCTTCTGACATTCGGGTTACTTTCACCTATCAGAGGCACTTGGCAAATGCAAAAAGCGACTGAACATCAAGAACCCGCCCGCGCGGTTGTCGTCTCCATCCACGATGTGAGCCCGGTGACATGGCAGCGGACCATCGGGATTCTCGGCGATCTGGAGTCGCTGGGCATCACGCGGGTCTCGCTGCTGGTGATCCCCGACCACCACCGGAGGGGGCTTGTATCCAGCAATCCGGAGTTCGCCGGCTGGCTGCGTGGCGAATGCGCGCGGGGCCGCGAGGCCGTGCTCCACGGGTATTACCACCTGCGCGATAACTGCGGCAACGAAGGTCCGTGGAAGCGCCTTGTCACGCGGTCCTACACGGCTGGCGAGGGCGAGTTCTTCGATCTGGAGGAACCGGCTGCAACCGAACTCCTGCATCGCGGCCGGGCGGCGCTCGAAGGCTGCGGAGTAACATGCTCCGGATTCATCGCCCCTGCGTGGCTGCTCGGCGAAGCCGCCGGGCGCGCGGTCCGGGCAGCAGGGTTCGAATACACAACCCGCATAGCAACGGTGAACGATTTCCTCTCGGGAAAAATCCACCGCTCCCGCAGCCAGGTCTGGAGTGTCCGGGCCGGGTGGAGACGCGCGTGCAGCCTCGCATGGAATGCGGCGCTCGACCGGGCAACCCGTCAGACTCTGCTGACGCGCATCGGCATCCACCCACCCGACTGGGATCGCCCGGCCATCCGCCGGCAGATCTTGAAAATCGCGCGCAATGCGCTAGCCGGGCGTGAGGCGATGACCTATGCGGAATGGATATCCCGTATGCGCGGAGCCATGACCCCGGTCGCCCGGATCAATTCCTCCAGCCCGGATCGTGCAGATTTCCCGTCCATGACCGCACGGGGACAAGCTTGAACGGCTTTTCCCTCCGGAGCACCGTGCGGGCGAGTTCAAGCAGGTGCAGGGTCAGGGCCAGGCGGTTGCCGGTTCCCGACTTGTCGAATAGCCCGGTGAGATACCCCTTCACCGTCTGCACCTGCACCTTCATCAGCGCCGCGATCTCCGCGTTCGTTTTGCCTTCGGTGAGCCAGTAGGCGACCTCCGCCCCGCGCACGGTGAATCCCGCCTGGCAAAACGTGGAGGCATCGAGCACGAACTCATCCCGCACCCGCTGCCGGGCGAGGGCCAGCCGGCGCGAGTTGCCGAGGTGGCTCTGCGCCAGCGTGAGCAGAATCCGGTCCTCCTCGTCGAAATCCCGGCGCCCGCCGCGCTCGAGCGCAAACCACGCCAGGCGGCCGTCCTCCGATGGAACATGCACCGCCGCATGGTCCATCGTCTCAAGGATCTGGAAGCACTCCGAGTAGATGTCCAAATCCCGGAACTCCCGCGCGCTCACAAAATCGCTCCGGAAAAACGGCCGCCCCGCATTCACCGCCGGATCAAAGTTGAAATACGGATATTTTTTCATGAACTGCCCGAACCCGGCCACCGCCTTCGGCCAGTCCAATCCGTCGCACGTCGTCGTCGCCTCCATCGCGCCTGTCCTCGGATCGAGGCTGCCGAAGTTCACCATGTCGGCCGGCACGATGGTGGTCAGAAACCGGAACGCGTGGTCCACCCAGTTGCCCGCATGCAGCTCCGGCCTGTACAGCTCAAGCGTCGCCCGGCTCAGAATTTCGAGTGATGATTGCGGAGCCATGAAAAGATAATTTGCCTTGCCTGCGCGCTTTTAACCGGCTTCGCAAAGGTCTCATTTTATTGACATGAGTCAAGTTCAAGAGCCTTCCCTACCCTACCAAAGTAGGGTTGCGGATTGCCGCACCGGGCGTTTAGTCAGTGCCTCATGACGCGATCGAGCACCCGCCATCTCTCAGGCTGCGAGGCCGCCTGCCTCCAGCAGGAACCCATCGAACTCCCGTTCCTGGCTTTGCCCGGAGCGTGTGCGGTGCATTTCCTTAAAAGATTGCACCGTTCTTTGGACAGAGATCAGCGATGAAAAACGCATTCCTCGGAGCGCTGTGCGCGATTTTTTCCTGGGCGGCTTTGCCGGGTCAAGCGCATGCCCACCCCTACACCGGGATGGTGTCCTTCGGCGACAGCCTGAGCGATGTCGGAAATACCCTGGGCCTGTTCACCGAAACCGAGGCCCGGTTTCTCACGGGCTACAACTCCAATTTCTATTTCCCCAACCGCTACTCCGACGGCCTGGTCTGGGTGGATCAGCTCTATACCAGTCTGGGTTTCGGCGACATCGGAACCATGCCCCGCAACAATGGCATTAATGTGCTCAATGGAACGAACTTCGCCTGGGCCGCAGCACGCAGCGGGACCGGAAACAATTTCTTGCTGGTCCCGAATCTCCAGCCCCAGGTGGGATTTTATACGGACCAGTTGGCCGCCAACAACCCTGTTCTGCCAGATCCATCCACCACGCTCTTCACGCTCTGGATCGGGGGAAACGATGCGTTTGCTCACGTGGAAGAAAACGACCCGGTTACCCCGGCGCAAGTCGCAGCCAATGTCGCCACGGCCGTCACCAATCTCTACAACGCGGGGGGGAGATCCTTCCTGATCCCCAACCTGCCGCCCATTGGACAAAGTCCCGATTACCTCAACGATCCGATCAAGGGACCACTCGCTTCGGCGTTCGCCAATGGTTTCAATGCCCAGCTGGATCTCTCGCTGGACGCGTTATCCACCAGCCTGACAGGAATTGACATCATCAAGCTCGATATCAGTCAGATCTTTCTCGATGTGATCGCAAACCCTGCCGCCTACGGGCTCTCGAATGTGACACAAAGAGCCTACACACCCTTCCCTGGCGAAAACCCGCCTTTCCCCTATGGATCGGTCGTCGGCAATCCCGGTGAGTATCTCTACTGGGACTCGGCCCATGGCACAACAGCCGTCAATGTTCTGATCGCCGAAGCGGCCTACCAGGCTGTCCCCGAGCCCTCAACATGGGCGCTGCTCCTGGGCAGCGCCATCGCAGCAATTTCCTTCGCAAGAAAACGTCAACACAACAAAAAACCACTATGAGCAACAGCCAAGAATTCTTCGACATCATCAAGCAGTCCATGGAAGCGCCCCCGGAGCTTTACATGAAGTCCTACTCCGGTCTCTCCACGTTTTTCCGCACGAAGTATCGTCCGGACTGGGAAACCGGTGATCCGCTCGACATTGCCCTGGTCGGAGTCCCCTCGGATCTCGGCCTCACCCAGCGCACCGGCGCGCGGCACGGCCCGCGCGAAATCCGCAATCAATCCAGCAACGTCCTCTATTACAATTTTTCGATGAAGATGTCGCCGTTCGGAAAGCTGGCGATTGCCGATATCGGGGATGCCTTCATCCCGAGCGCGTTCGATCTTCAAAAAGTGGCGAACGAAAGCCTGTCATTTTTTCAGAAGATTGTTGGCCGAGGGATCACGCCGATTGTGGCCGGAGGCGACCACTCCATCACATATCCGATCATGAAAGCCCTCGGGCAGAAAGCGCCGCTGGGCCTCATCCATTTCGATTCCCACTTCGATATGGCCGGGACCCTCAACGGCTCCAACCTGCACCATGGCAGCATGTTCGTGAACGGCATCGAGGAGGGATTTCTTGATCCGAAGCGGATCGTTCACATCGGGATTCGCGATCCGTTTGCGCCGATGGAAACTTACGGCGAAAAGGCCGGCGCGACGACGATCGACATGGATCGCGTCCACGACCTCGGCCTGGATGCTGTCGCAGCCGAGGCGCGCCGCATCGTGGGGGACGGGCCGACCTACATCAGTTTCGACATCGATGCCCTGGACCCTGCGTTTGCGCCGGGAACGGGAACGCCGGCTGTCGGCGGGCTGACTTCCTACGAGGCGAAGCGGCTCCTGCACGGCTTGCGCGGACTGAACATCGTCGGGGCGGATCTCGTGGAGGTGTCCCCGCCCTTCGACTCCGCCGGCATCACCGCCCTCGCCGGCGCGCAGCTGATGTTCGAGCTCCTCTGCCTCGTGGCGGAGAACCGCCTGAGCGCCTGATTTCAACCCGATAAACAACCTGCTCACGAACCCGGTGAGCAGTTCCTCATCCGCCACAAGCGCCTGCACTGATTCGCGTCCGGGTCAGTGCAAGGCGCTTGCGGCGCGGGAGCCAATGTCATATGAACAGCGGGTGAACCGCACTCGGACAGCGCCATGAAGCCAGCAACCTCGCGCGCCGACCTCCATATTCATTCGCGCCACAGCGACCGGGCGGCGGACTGGGTGCTGCGCCGTCTGGATTTCCCGGCGAGCTACTCCGACCCGCTCCAGACATACAACCTGCTCAAGGCGGAGGGCATGGATTTTGTCACCCTCACCGATCACAACACGATTGGCGGCTGCCTGGAGATCGCGCATCTGCCGGGAGTCATCGTCGGCGAGGAAGTGACAGTTTATTTTCCAGAGGATGAATGCAAAGTCCACCTGCTCGTCTGGGGGATCACCGAGGCCCAGCACCGCCAGATCCAGGATACCCGCGAGAGCATTTACGAGATGCAGGCCCTTCTGTTCGAGCAGAACATCGCGCACGCGGTGGCGCACCCGCTCCACAGCGTCAACGAAAAGCTGACCGCGCTGCACCTCCAGAAGCTCGCCCTGCTGTTCCGGCATTTCGAGGGCATCAACGGCCGCTACTCCGGCCTGGAGAGTTCCGTCGCAGCGTCTCTGCTCGGCTCACTCACCCCCCGGCACATCGAGATTTTCAATGCGCGGACCGGGCTGGAGCCGACGCACCCGGAGCCGTGGAAAAAAGTCTTCACCGGAGGATCCGACGATCACGGCGGCACCTGTCTGGCACGCGCCTTCACCGAGTCACCCCGCTGCGAGGACGCGGCGGCATTCCTCCAGCAGATCCGGGATGGCCGCTGCTCCACCGGCGGGGAAGCGGGCACTCCCCTCACCCTCGCGCACAGCACCTACAGCACGGCATTCCAATACGCCAAGGCCCGCCTTGCCCTCAAGCCCGGAGATCCCGCCACCGGGCTCATGGAAAAAATCTTCTCCCGCTTCATGGAGGGTCAGGACCCGACCGAGTTCTCGCTCGGCGACAAGCTCGGGTTTCTCGCGCAGGGGATCGCCACCGGAAAGATTTTTGAGATGGCGAAGGCGGGGTCGAGTTCGATGTGGAAGGAACTCGCCGCGTATTTTGGGAAGCCCGAGATGCGCCAGGCGCTCGCCCGCGAGACCGCCGGGGTGGCCGAGCCCGAGCGGCGGTCGTTCCTCATGGCGAACCTCATTGCCAACCAGCTCGGCTACCGGCTGGTCACGCAATTCATCCAGCAACTCTCGACCGGGAAATTCATTGAGAGCGTCCAGACGATCTTCCCGCTGGCTCCGGTCCTGGCCCTCCTGAGCCCGTATATCCACGCCTTCCGCCAGCCGAAGCGCGAGTGGCTGCGCGAGACCACCCGCAGCCTCTCCGGCAGCATCCCCGAAATTTTGAAAAACCGGAAGCGCGCGTGGTTCACCGACACGCTGGAGGATGTCAACGGCGTGGCCACGACGATCCGGAAGATGACCGCCTCCGGAGTCGCGGCCGGACACGACATCACCGTCATGACCTGCCGCTCGGAGGTCGCCGACCACGGGATCCCGCTCAAAAATTTCCAGCCGATCGGCGAGTTCGAGATCCCGGAATACGAGCTCCAGCGGCTCAGCTTCCCTCCCGTCCTCCAAATCATGGACTACCTCGACCAGGGCAATTTTTCCGAAGTCATCATCAGCACGCCGGGGCCGACAGGGCTCAGCGCGCTCGCCGCCGCCAAGGCGCTCGGCCTCCGTGCGATCGGAATCTACCACACTGACTTTCCGCAATACGTCCGCATCCTCACCGACGACTCGTTCATGGAAACCCTCACATGGAATTTCATGCACTGGTTTTACAGCCAGCTCGACGTCATCTACGTAAACTCGGAGGACTACCGGAAATGCTGGGTCGAGCGCGGGATCGCCCGCGAAAAGCTCCGCATCCTTCCGCGCGGGCTCGACACGCATCTGTTCCACCCGTCCCGCCGCGATCCGGATTTCTGGAAATCCCGCGGCCTTCGCGACGGCGAGGCGGGCATGCTCTTCGTCGGCCGGGTCTCAAAGGAAAAAAATCTGGACCTCCTTGTCTCTGCCGCGCGCAAACTTGCGGAAACCAAAACCCCCGCCCGCCCGCTGATCGTCGGCGACGGGCCGTATATGTCGGAGATGAAGCGAATGCTCCCCGATGCGATCTTCACCGGCTACCTCGGTGGCGAGGAGCTCGCCGCAGCCTACGCCTCGGCGGACCTCTTCGTATTTCCCAGCACGACCGACACCTTCGGCAACGTCGTCCTCGAAGCTCAGGCCTCGGGCCTCCCGGCCATCGTCTCCGACGTCGGAGGCCCCCGGGATCTGGTGCACCACGGAAAGGACGGGTTCGTCACAAAGGCCCTCGATTCCTCGGAGCTGGCCGGCGCGATCCGGCGTCTCGTCGAGGACCCCTCCCTCCGGGCCGCCATGGGAACCGTCGGCCGCGGACGCGTCGAATCCCGCGACTGGACGGAGGCCTTCAACAAATTCTGGCACGAGTCGCCGGAGTAGCGGCTCATTTCTATCATTTTGTAACCGGCCTTGTAACCCGGTGCCGTTGGGGGTGAAAAAAAAGCGGGCTTTCTCAGATTTATTCCAAATCCTCGCGTGTCAGCTCCACGTCCTTGAGGATTTTCAGAAGCAGTCCCGGCCCGATCATTTCTCCGGCATGAACAGGGACCACAGTATATCGACCGTCCTCATGGCGCAGGGAATGGTGGCTTCCCTTGATCCGAATCACCTCGAATCCGAATCCCTCCAAAATCCTGATGAGTTCTTTTCCTTTGAGTCGGGGAAGTCGCGCCATGGGTCAGACCCGGATGCGTTGAACTCCGATGAAGTCGGGGGATCCCAGAGCGTCCTGTTGGTCCTCCAGGCACAGTTCGATCACTTCCCGAATCCGCTTCATGAGCGTATCCAATGACTTTGCCTGAGTATGACAGCCCCGCAAATCGGGAACCGTCGCCACAAAATATCCCTCCGAATCCTGCTCGATGATGACATTGAAATCGCGCGCTTTTGCCATGCTGAAAAGATGCTCCGATTCTTCGATATTGCAATGATTCTGTAGTGCTCCGTAGGTGGTGGCACCTGAGCGTGCCAGCGATAGAAAAAAGATTCTGATTGCGCTCCGGCTCGAATCAGACAAAAGTAACCGCGTATTTCGGGCCGTGGCTCAGCTTGGTAGAGCGCCTGCCTCGGGTGCAGGAGGTCGCGAGTTCGAATCTCGCCGGCCCGATTTTTTTCTCTCATGGAGACGACATTGCTGGTTCTGGCTGCCGGAATGGGTAGTCGTTACGGAGGCCTCAAGCAGATGGACCCGGTGGGGCCGTCCGGCGAGACGCTTCTGGATTACTCCGTGCTTGACGCGGTTCTGTCCGGGTTCGGCCGCGTGGTTTTTGTCATCCGAAGGGATTTTGAAGAGGAGTTCCGTGAGAAAGTCGGTTCCCGGTTCGAGGATCGCATTGATGTGGGCTACGTTTTCCAGCAGCTCAACGACCTGCCGGAGGGATTTTCCGTGCCTGAGGAACGCGTGAAACCGTGGGGAACCGGGCACGCGATCTGGTGCGCGCGCGAGGCGGTGGACACGCCATTTCTCGCAATCAACGCAGATGATTTTTACGGCCGGGGAGCGATTTCCGGGGTTCAGCATTTTTTGGCGGAGATGCCAGTGGAGAGCACGGATTACTGCATGGCCGGATACCGGCTGGAATCAACCCTCTCGCCGAGCGGAGACGTCTCACGCGGTGTCTGCACATCCTCTCCTGACGGATTACTGGAGGAGGTGAAGGAATTCACTAAACTTCACAGGCTGGGTGACCGGGTTGTGGATAATTTGACCGGTGAGGAGTTCTCGGGCGACGAGCGGGTCTCTATGAATTGCTGGGGATTTTCTCCGGCCGTCTTCTGCGGGTTGGAGAAACTTTTTGTTTCCTTTCTTTCACGCCGGGGAACAGAGGAAAAATCCGAATTTTATATTCCGGATGCGGTCACCGGCCTGATCCATGCCGGGGCGGCAACGGTTCGGGTTCTCCCGGTGGAGAGCCGCTGGTTTGGCGTCACCTATCGCGAGGACCGGGATGCGGTCGTCGCCGCCCTCGCCGACATGGCCGGGGAGTATCCAGCCCTCCCCGGTCGCTAATTCCCGGCCTTCCCGAGAATTTCCAGATACGTGCGCAAAGTGGCTTTCCGGGTCCCCGGGTCAATCCGCTCGACGCGCATCTGCTTGAGCATCCACTGCCCGTCGATCTTCTGGACCGAGTTCACGGAAAAAACCTTGCTGAGCCGGCCCTGCCGGTCGTAGCCCTCGATCTTCGTCAGCGCCCCCTGGTTTTTGTCAACCCAGACCCGGACGACCCCGTATTCCGTCGCGGTCGGCGGCGCCGGAATCTCGATCTTGTAGGCAGTGCTCGGGCCGACTTTTTCCTCGCCCAGCAACTTGGGATTTTTCCAGTAGAGAAACCTCAACGCCAGATCCTCGTAAGTCAGCAGTCCTCCCCGGACGGAATCGTCGAACCGGGCGGGAGAAACCCCATGGGTTTTTCCATCCTTGCGCTCCTCAAGCGTGGAGGCCTCGTCGCCAAATCCCAGCAGGATCTCCTGGGACGGATCGGTGAAAAGATAGGAGATTTTTCCGTCGCGGACACCGATTTGAAATGGAACCTTCACCCCGCCCGCGCGCAGTTGGGCGTTGAGAACAATCGGCTGCCCGAGCGGGTTCACCCGCGCAGACCGCAGGATCTCCTCCGCATCACCATCCGCATCAGCCCGGGAAATAGTAAAAAGAAGGACAAGCAGCAGCAGAACGCGTGGCATCAGCCGAAAGTAGCCCCGTCAAAGAGAACTGCAAGCATCCGCTCCTCAACAATAGATGTCCCAGCTGGGACATCTATTGTAACGCTGTTCCGCTGGCATTTCTCTTCCAAATATTGATGCGGCCGCATCAATATTTGATAAAGTCGCTCCGGGAGGCACCGGCGGCCGCCTGGAAATTTTATGAAGACACTGGTCGTATTGCTGGCAGCGGTTTGTTTATCCGGTTGCGGCCGGCGGGATTCCTCCGGCTCACTTGTGGTGGGGATGGACCTGTCCTATCCGCCGTTCGAGACGATCGATGCCTCCGGAAAACCAACGGGCGTGAGCGTGGACCTTGCAAACGCGCTCGGCGGCTACCTGGGCAAGCCGGTCCGCATCGAGAACATCCCGTTCACCGGACTCATCCCCTCGCTGAAGACCGGAAAGATCGACTGCGTGATCTCGTCGATGACCGACACTCCGGAGCGCCGGCAGTCGATCGCATTTTCCGAGCCATACCTGAAGATCGGGCTCGGCCTGCTGGTTGCAAAATCCTCCCCCGCCGAGTCGCTGGCCGATCTCGATCAGGAGGGAAGGACGCTTGCCGTGCGCCAGGGAACGACCGGAGAGGTTTGGGCGCGCGAACACATCAAAAAGGCAAAAATTCTCGCCTTGGAAAAAGAGGCTGCCGCCGTGCTGGAGGTCGTGCAGGGGAAAGCGGATGCGTTTCTATACGACCAGATGAGCGTTTGGAAAAATGCCGGCGAGCAATCGCAAACCACCCGGGCACTCCTCGCCCCGCTCGAGCAGGAAAGCTGGGCGGTCGGCCTGCGACCGGAGAACGAAACCCTGCGGAAGCAGATCAACGAATTCCTGCAGTCGTTCCGGTCATCGGGCGGGTTCGACCGCTTGGGTGACAAATACCTCAGCGATCAGAAGGCGGCATTCCGCCGGCTGGGGATTCCGTTTTATTTTTAGAAAAATCGTAGACCCGGAAAAACCGGTTGGCGTGAATGAGCCCCCTTCCGCGGTTCTGGTAGAGCCGCCGGGCAAGCGGATTTGCCGGGGCGGCCCGGTTGAGGATCAATGCGGAATTTGAAACCACACGGTCGGGTTCATAGGCGATGACATAAGGGGAATCCCGCCGGAAGAGGATGTCATTGCCATCGCCGCCGGATAAAAAAAACTCCGCAGTATCTGCGATGCCCGGCAGGCTTTGATGCGAGGTCCCCCCCACGCACGGCTGTCCCGACCACCAAACAATGGCGGGGCTGAACCACCACGGGGCAATGACGCCATGCCTCGGAAGATCCCGTAAAGCGAGGGAGGCATCCCGCAGAGCGACCCCATCCGCGACCGATTCCACTCGCTCACGGAACACCCCGTCATCCGGATACAGGGATTGTTCCCACGCAGTTGCAACCGGCCAGAGAGACACAATGAGGATCCCCCACCCGGCCCACTTCCAACGGAAAAACGGGAGAACAAACGGAAGGGCGGATGCAAAAACCAGCACAAAAAAATACCCCCAACGCACATGCCAGAAAGCCAACCAGCCCAAAACAAGCAGGAGGACGGCAAACAGAAAGCAGACCGGCCCACGACCCCGGAAAAACCGGATCAACAAAATCACCGGGGCGGGAAAAACCAGCCAGCCAGCCCAGGAAAAAATCAGATCCGGGGAACCGTGCCGCAACTCCCCGATGTTTTTTGCCCAATTGGAAAAGCGCGCGTCGAACGCCCCCGCACGAAATCCGTCAAAAATATATGCGGCCAGCAGGATCCCTGCAAAGAGGGCAAGCGGCTTCCTCGCCATGCGCAAACGGCCGGCGCAGAGCCTCGCAAGCAGGACGGCCCCCAAGAGGATCAGCGGCTCGAAAAGCGAAACCCACAGAGCCATACCCCAGGCGGCAGCCGACAGCATCCCCCCACTCCCGCCGGTCCAGATCCGGGTTTCGGCAGCGAGCGCCACCGCTATCACCAACAGAAGCAGCGACTGGTGATCCGGCCGGCCGAGCAGGAAACCATGGGCCACAATCGGAGAGACGGCGAGGAGGATCACCGTGGCAGCAGCGAAGGGCATTCCCCTTCCCCACCAAAACAGAAACCCGAGTGTGGCCAAGCCGAGCAGAGGCGAAATCCATGCGCCGGCAAGTTCCAGGCAATTTCCGAAAAACGGCGAAAGGACCGCTGCCAGGCCGGCAATCAGGTAGTCGAGCGGTGCCGTCGTGTGCGGACGGGTGCCCTCCGGATAGTTCTCAAAATCATGATGCCGGATCGGCGCGAATGGGCGCTCTTGGAGCAGACGCACCCGCGTCATTCTGGCATAGCAGTCGCCGTCGGTGAAATAGACCCCGCCACCAAAGAAAACACTTCCCCGGTTCCACGTGAATGCACCCAGCGCAACACAGAGGACCAACGCAAAAAACAGCCACTTCATCAGTGGCTTGAGGGAACCGGGCAAATGCGAGGCGAAACCCAACATATTGTGGACAACAAACATTCAATCCCAACATCCTGTGGAAAAAGCCAGAAAATTGAGGAAATTTGTTGCCTCTCCACGGCAATTGTCTAACCTCGAAAGACACGGGAACCGGCCCGGAAAAATCACTTCTGAATCAGATGCCAGACGAACTACTTCCTGAACAACCCGCAGAAAAAAACGGCGGAGCAAAGCCAGCCAAACCAACGTCGGATTTCAAGGCGAGCGACTACACCGCCGACGATCTGAGTTCCCTCAAAGGCCTTGAGGCGGTTCGAAAAAAGCCGGGCATGTATATCGGAGGAACCGATGAGCGCGCACTCCACCATTGCGTCAGCGAGGTTCTGGACAACTCGGTCGATGAATTTCTCGCGGGCCATTGCGACCACATCGATGTCACAATCCACTCGGACGGATCGATTTCCATCCGGGACAACGGGCGGGGCATCCCGGTGGACATCAACAAGGAGGAGGGAATCCCGGGCGTCGAGCTCGTGCTGACCCGCCTCCATTCGGGCGGAAAATACGGCCAGGGCAACTACGAATACTCGGGGGGCACACACGGCGTCGGCGCGAAGTGCGTCAACGCGGTCTCCGAATGGTTCAAGGTCGAGGTTACCCGCGACGGCAAGATCCACGCGATGTCGTTCGAGCGAGGCGTCACCAAGCAGCAGCTCCATGTGATCGCGGAGGTAAAGTCGAAAAAACACACCGGCACGCTCATCACGTTCATGCCGGATACCGAGATCTTCCTGGAGACGATCGAGTTCAAGGCCGAGCGCATCATCACCCGCCTGAATGACCTCGCCTATATTAATGCTCCCCTGTCTTTCACCTTCCTCGACGAGCGCCAGGATGTCGCGAAACCGATCCAGATCGTGCACCCGAGGGGTGTCGAAGAGTTTGTTGACCGGCTGGTCGAAAACAAGACGGTCGTGCACCCGAAGCCGATCATGATCAAGGGCACCCGCGACAAGGTGATCGTCGAGATCGGCCTGCACTATACGGATACCTACAACGAGCAGCTCCTCTGCTACACGAACGCGGTGCCGAATCCGGATGGCGGCACGCACAGCAGCGGCTTCCGCGGCTCGCTCACCCGCGCGATCAACCAGTATGCCAAAAATAACTCGCTCCTGAAGGAAAAGGACGTTCCGATCACCGGCAACGACGTGCTGGAAGGCCTCGCCGCGGTCGTGAGCGTCAAGCACCCCGACCCGCGCTTTGAGTCCCAGACCAAAGTGAAGCTGATCTCTCCCGAGGTGGACGGCATCGTCGGCTCGATCAGCTACGAGGGGCTCATGCTCCATTTTGATCAGAACCCGACGGTCGGAAAAAAAATCATCGACAAGTGCCTGATGGCGGCGCGCGCACGCGAGGCGGCCCGTAAGGCCCGGGAGACCGTCCGCAAAGGCGCGCTCACCGGAGGCGGACTGCCGGGCAAGCTGGCGGACTGCTCCGAGCGGGATCCCGCGCTCACGGAACTCTACGTCGTCGAGGGCGACTCGGCCGGCGGGTCGGCCAAGCAGGGCCGCGACAGGCGATTTCAAGCCATTCTCCCGATCAAGGGCAAGATCATCAACGTCGAGAAAGCCCGGCTGGACAAAGTCCTGCAGAACATCGAGGTCCAGACTCTCATCACCGCGATCGGGACCGGCATCGGTTCATCGCTCGGAGAGAAGGGCGAGAAGGAACAGGAAGGCTCCTTCAACATCGCGAAGCTGCGCTACGGCCGGATCATCATCATGACCGACGCCGACGTGGACGGCTCGCACATCCGCACCCTGCTCCTCACCTTCTTCTGCCGCCAGATGCCGGAGCTTGTAAAGCAGGGCAAAATCTACATCGCCCAGCCGCCGCTCTACCTCATCAAGCGCAAAAAGCGCGAGGAATACGTCGATGACGACGCCCAGCTCAACAAGATCCTCATCGGAATCGGAGCGGACGAGGTCAAGGTGAAGAATCTCGCGGATGGAAAGATTTTCACCTCGACCCAGCTCAAGGAGATCCTCGAACTCCTCGAACGCTTCGCAAAGTTCAGCGACGCGATCGTCCGGCACGGCGGCGACATCGAGTCCTACCTCGGCGAGCGGGACCCGAAGACGGGCAAGCTGCCGACCTTCATGGTCAAAGTGCGCGAGGGGAACACCGAGTGGGCGACCTACTTCCCGGGCGAAGCCGAGGTCCGGGAATTCCACGAGGGCAACCGCGACCTCGGCCTCTACGACGACCCCGCTCCGGAGCCTGCTGAAGGCGATCTCGTCCTGGCCGCCGAGCCTGCTGCCAAGGCCAGGAAGGAAAAGCCCGATCCGGGGACCCGCCGGCGCGCCAAGCTCATCGAACTCCACGAATCGATCTCCGCACAGAAGCTCATCGACGAACTCGCCCGCAAAGGCCTGAAAATCGAACACTATGCCGACAGCGACCAGCCGATCTTCGAACTTGTCGAAGGCGACGGTGACAAGGCGGTCACCCACCCGCTCTTCGCCATCCCGGAAATCCTCACCAAGGTTCTCGATATCGGCAAGCGCGGCCTCTCGATCCAGCGGTTCAAGGGCCTCGGAGAAATGAACCCGAAGCAGCTCTTTGAAACCACGATGAATCCCGAAAAGCGCAAGATGCTCAAGGTCGAGCTCAACGAGGACAACGCGGTTGAGGCGGACCGCATGTTCACCATCCTCATGGGCGATGTCGTCGAACCCCGCCGCCAGTTCATCGAAGACAATGCCCTCAATGCCAGGCTGGATGTGTGATCCCTTGACGGCCGTGACTACGCGTGACTACATTTTGGAATGAAAGAAATTCCGACATCCCGCATCACGGACGGTGAACCGCTGAGGCCATCACCCGTCCTGCGTGAAGTGACCGTCATTCCCGGCCTGGGGGATACGATCAGCGTCCGTGCGGCCAAAGCCCACCTGTCGGCTCTCCTCAACCTTGTCGAGAGTGGACGTGAAATCACAATCACCAGCGGGGGAAAGCCCAAAGCCCGCCTCTCAGGCATCGAGAGAAAGCTCAGAAACCGCGTGCCTTTTACCGGGACACTGGAACATTTGGCCAAAATGCCGAAATGGGACGGTGGCCCCACCGCAGACGAAATCATCCGAGCCGACCGCGACGGCCGGGGCTGGTAGCCTATGTATTTGGACAGCGCAATCATCGTCAAACTACTCACCGATGAGAAAGACACTGGATTCTTCCAGCGTGCGCTTGCGGGGCAACCACTCGGGTCGTCCGAACTTTCTCAGCCGGAAGTTTTTTCGGCACTCCTCTGCAAGGAGCGCACCAGGCGGATCTCGCGTTCCCAGCGCACCAAGGCGTGGGCGCTGTTCAACGAACGGGTGGCTTTGAAGCAGATCGAGATTCTGCCGCTCGACCCCGGTGCTTTTGGAAAGGCGCGCTACATTTTGGAGGCCTGCCACCCGCACGTCTCCCTCCGCACGCTCGATGCCATCCACCTCTCCGCCTGTGACCTCAGCCAGGATTTTCCGCTCTGCACGACCGACCTCCGGATGCGCGATGCGGCTGCCCTCTTGAACATCCCTCTTTTCCCCGAATCCCTCCCCCCAGCCTGATTTCCCATGTATACGCATAACGAAAAAGTGGAATTGGTAAACGTGGCCGATGAGATGTCGAAGTCGTTTCTCGACTACTCGATGTCGGTCATCATCTCGCGCGCCCTGCCGGACGCCCGCGACGGGCTCAAGCCCTCGCAGCGCCGGATTCTTTTCGCCATGAACGAGCTTGGCGTTCAGCCGAACCGAAAGCACCTCAAGTGCGCGAGGATCGTCGGCGAGACGATGGGCAAATACCATCCGCACGGCGACCAGGCGATCTACCCGACCCTCGTGCACATGGCCCAGCCCTGGGCGATGCGCGAAATGCTCATCAACGGGCAGGGAAACTTCGGATCGGTCGAAGGTGATCCTCCGGCGTCGATGCGGTATACCGAGGCCCGCCTCGACCATCTCGGTGCCGTGCTGATGACGGACATGGACAAGGGCACGGTCGATTTCGTCCCGAACTACGACGAGACGGAATCCGAGCCCACGGTTTTTCCGGCGGCATTTCCGAACCTTCTCGTCAATGGCGGCACAGGCATCGCGGTCGGCATGGCGACCAACATCGCTCCCCATAATCTCGGGGAATGCATCAACGGGATCTGCGCCCAAATCGATGATCCGGATATCACGATCGACGGTCTCATGGCCCACATCACCGGACCGGATTTTCCGACGGGATGCCTGATCCAGGGCGCCACCGGGATCCGCCAGTATTTCGAGACCGGCCGCGGGCAGGTGCGGGTGCGCGGTCGCGTGGCGGTCGAAGAAGGAAAAGGCGGGCGAGAAAGCATCATCGTCACCGAGATCCCCTACAACGTGAACCGGTCGGATCTCGTGAAGCGGATCGCCGACCTCGTGAACGAGAAGGTCCTCACCGGCATCAGCGATGTGCGCGACGAGAGCGCGGAGGACACGCGGGTCGTTATCGAGCTCAAGCGCGACGGAAACCCGAAGGTCATCATCAACAACCTTTTCAAGCACACTGCGCTGGAGTCCTCGTTCAGCGTCAACATGCTGGCGATCGACCGCGGTAAGCCGAAGCTCCTCTCGCTCAAGGAGGCAATCAACTGCTACATCGAGCACCGCCGCGAGGTCATCCTCCGCCGCACGCGCTTCCTGCTGGGTGCCGCCGAGGTCGAGGCCGAGAAGCTCGAGGGCTACCTCATCGCCCTCGCGAACATCGACGACTTCATCAAGATCATCCGCGACTCCCGCGACCGCGACGATGCGAAGGCGAAACTCCTCGCCCTCTCCTGGACGCAGAAGGCGGTCGAGAAACTCGGCATCCTCATCCGCAGCGAAGCCCGAATCATCGATGGAAAATACAAATTCTCCGAAAAGCAGGTCGGCCACATCCTCGACCTCCGGCTCTACCAGCTCACCGGGATGGAACGCGACAGCATCAAGAGCGAATACGATGCGCTCGTTGCCACGATCAAGGACCTTCTTGATATTCTGGCCAAGGAAAGCCGCGTGCTCACGATCATCAAAGATGAGCTCCGCGCCCTGCAGGAAAAATTCGCGACCGCGCGCCGCACGCAGATCGTTCCGGCGGAGGGCGAGATCGCGATCGAGGACCTCATCGCCAACGACGGCGTCATCGTTACCCTCACCCACAACGGGTTCATCAAGCGCACGCTGGTCAGCGCTTTCCGCGCCCAGAAGCGCGGCGGCAAGGGCGTCATCGGCATGACCGCCCGCGAGTCGGAAAATGAGGAGGACAGCGACTTCGTCGAATACCTTTTCACCGCGACGACGCACGACTACCTGATGTTCTTCACCGAGACCGGACGGTGCTACGTGGAACGCGTTTTTGAAATCCCGGAGGGCTCGCGCGCCAGCAAGGGCCGATCGATCGCCAACCTTCTCGAGCTCCGCAACGACGAAAAAATCGCCGCAACCATCCGGGTCCAGGGCCAGAAAAATGACGAGGATACCTGGAATAAGAATTTCCATATCGTCTTCGCCACCCGCAGCGGCATCGTCAAAAAATCGAACCTCAACGATTTTAAAAACATCCGCAAGGGCGGGATTATCGCGATCAAGATCGAGGAGGGCGACCGCCTCATCGACTGCAAGATGACCATCGGCCAGGACGAAATCGTCCTCATCACCCACGACGGTCAGAGCATCCGGTTCAGCGAGGACGAGATGCGCGACCAGGGCCGCGATACCGTCGGCGTCTGGGGCATACGTCCGGATCAGGGAGACTTCGTCGTCGCCGCCGCGGTCGTGAACAAGGACGCCCAGCTCCTCGTCGCAGGAGAGAACGGCCTCGGCAAGCGAACCGGCTTCGACGAATACCGGATCCAGTCCCGGGGGGGCAAGGGCATCATCACCATGAAAACCAACGAGAGAACCGGCGGGGTCGCCGGCGCCCTCACGGTCCGTGATGCCGACGAACTCATGCTCATCACCAACAAGGGCAAGATGGTCCGCACCCGGATCAAGGAAATCCGGGAAACCGGCCGCAATGCCCAGGGAGTAAAATTGATCGACCTCCGCGATGGCGAGGTCCTCCAAGGCATCGCCCCGGTCGTCAGCGACGGCGACGAGGAAGAGGAGACCACCGAGACCTGAGGTCACGAGTCACCACCGGGAAAGCACGGTCTTGAAAATCCTCTTCCATCGGGAGTGACAATGCCTCTTTAATCCCCTCCTTGATGCGATCCATCCGCCTCCAGTCTCCAGAGCCTCTGGCCCTGAATGATTCCACGATCATCGAGGGGGATGTTCATTTTGCTCTAAGTCGCCTGCCAAGCAACTCCATTCAATGCGTGGTCACATCCCCGCCTTATTGGGGGCTTCGGGACTACGGGATCAACGGCCAAATCGGCCTGGAACCTACACTTTCCGGCTTCATCCAGGCACTGACCAGCGTATTTGCCGAAGTGAAGCGTGTACTGAAACCCGATGGCGTTCTCTGGTTGAATATCGGCGATGGCTACACCAGTGGGAACCGGGGATGGCGCGCCCCGGACAAAAAAAATCCCAACCGGGCAATGAATGTCCGTCCGGAAAATCCACCGGGACTGAAAGATAAGGACCTTTTGGGCATCCCTTGGCGATTGGCTTTCGCACTTCAGGACAGCGGGTGGTATCTCCGCAGTGACATCGTCTGGAACAAGCCGAATGCCATGCCGGAGAGCGTAAAGGATCGCCCGACCCGCGCTCATGAGTATGTCTTCATGCTCACCAAATCGCAAAACTACCGATACAACGCCCAAGCCGTTCAGGAGTTGGCCGCAGGCGGGCAGATGAGAAACCGGCGGTCCGTTTGGAATATCAACACCAATAATTCCGGAAGCTCCCATATTGCAGCCTTCCCCCAAGCTCTCGTCGAACCCTGCCTTCTTGCTTCGACCGATCAGGAGGATTTCGTTCTGGACCCGTTCTTCGGCTCGGGCACAGTGGGCATGGTTTGCAAAAGACTGCGGAGGCGATATGTGGGAATTGAGCTGAATTCCGCCTACATTGCCGAAGCCTCCGCATTTCTTGAGGGCACAACATCCTACACGCGAACGAATGGCGCAAACCGGCAGAATCACGACTATGAAATTGCTCCTACCCTCCTCGAATCTCCAGGCAAGTATGGCATCGGCTCTGGAGACATTCCGAAAAATTTACCTGCAACAAGCCCTCGCCCAAACTATCCGAAAGCTCGATCTGGCGGTTCTCAACAACGAACTCGAAAAGTTCGCTCCAAAAAGTGAGGTGAGCCAACTGGCCGGAATGGGCCTTCGGGGGGAGTTTGTTTTCCCGGTTCCCTGTCTTCTAAATGCCAATCCGAAGCTTCTCGGTTATTACCGCCTGCTTCTTGGGTTCAGTCAAAAGGAGTTCTTCAACAAGGGTGGTCTTGGCCGCTTCAAGTCCATGGAAGAAAAGGGAGTCATTTCCCCACGCGCAGCACCCGAGATTGACGATCTCTGCAAAGCCTTTTCCGAGCGGGCTGCTGAATTGGTCAAAAGCATCGGTCCGGATCAATTTTTCCTCGACCTTCTCGACGACCTGACCCTTCTCACTCTTGGCCCTCAACTCCGCGGCAGCAACAATACGAAAATCGGCAATTTGGCGAATCAAGCCCTCTTCGACTTGATTCGCGCTCTTGTTTCTCATGCCATTAGCAAAGAAACTCCGACCCGCATCGAACTCCACAATGCGGCAGCTCGACAAGTCGTCATTGCTTTCTCCGCCGACCCGGACATCAGCATATCCGAAAAGCTTCCAGGCGAGTCGATTCGTCGCATCGTGGCCATTGAAATCAAAGGCGGAGGCGATCAATCGAACATTTGGAACCGGTTGGGTGAGGCAGAGAAAAGCCATCAGAGTGCCAAGCAGAAAGACTTCGTGGAATTTTGGACGATCTATAACACCCCTGTTTTGGACTTGGAAAAAGCACATGAGAAATCGCCGACGACCAACCGGTTCTACAGCCTCCGCCGTCTTCTGGATTCGGAATCGGAAGACCTCCAGGATTTCTCCAACCGCCTTCTCTCGCTGGTTGGCATTCCCGCCGCCAAACGCTGACACATCGGATATGGAAAAGTGTGAGCCTCCTCCCTTTTCCTACGCTTTTCCCTGAGAGGCGCGACCTCATGGCGAAAAACTTGCGCAATCCGGTTGGCCGCGTAGTCTCATTCCGATGCCCCGACGCCCAACAGTAAAAATCGGCCGCCATCAACTGGGAGGTCGGGAACTGCTCTTCATCCTCGGGCCTTGCGTGATTGAGACGCCTGCATTCACCCGGAGGATGGCCCGCAAGTTGAAGACGATCTGCGACGGCGAGGGAGCGGCTTTTGTTTTCAAGGCCTCCTACGACAAGGCGAACCGCACCTCGGTCAAATCGTTCCGTGGAACAACCGTGCGCGATGGGTGCAAACTCCTCGGGGAAATCGGAGGCGAACTCGGGGTTCCCGTGACCACCGATGTGCATTCCCCCGCGGAGGCCGAAGCGGCTGCGGAATTTGTCGATGTCCTCCAGATTCCCGCGTTCCTCTGCCGGCAAACCGATCTGATTGTCGCCGCGGGCTCGACCGGCCGGGTCGTCAATGTGAAAAAGGGGCAGTTTCTCGCCCCCTGGGACATGGCGAATGTTGCCAGCAAACTTTCTGCCACCGGATGCAAATCCTTCTTCTTCACCGAGCGCGGCAGCACATTCGGCTACAATAACCTTGTCGCAGACATGCGATCCATTTATTGGATGCAGCAGTTGAACTGTCAGGTCGTCTTCGACGCCACCCATTCCGTCCAGCGGCCCGGGGGGGCTGGCGAGACGACCGGCGGCGACGGAGTCCTGGCCCCCGTGCTGGCTCGTGCCGCCGTGGCCGCCGGATGCGACGGCCTCTTCATCGAGACACATGAAAATCCTGCAAAAGCCCTCTCTGACGGACCAAACCAGATCCCGCTCCGGGATCTTCCGCGGCTTCTTGCACAACTCCGGAAACTTCGCGATGCGGTTGTCTAGCGCCCTCACCGCCTTCGCGCTGGTTGCGACCGCCCTGTCCGCAAGGGCGGACGACCCCCAGCCAAAACCAGCTGCGAATCCGCCGGAAACCGAAAAATCAGCGGATTTCGATATCCCGGTCCCCTTGGGAATTCCCGTCAAAGGAATCAAGATCCCCCACCGCAACGAAGAGGGGAAACTCATCATGACGATCGAGGCGGAAACCGCCAAGAAACTCGACGAAAAGCATGTCGAGATGGAAAACATGAAGATCGACTCGTATGACGATGACGGGAAGACCGTTAAGATTGAGATCCCTCACTCGATTTTTGATCTCGACACACGGATCCTCACCGGGGACTCGCAGGCCCTGATACGCCGCGACGATTTTGAAATCACCGGTGATTCCGTGGAGTTCAACACCAAGACCCGCCAGGCAACCCTTCGCGGAAAAATCCACATGACCATCCAGTCCGCCGACATCGAAAAATGACAAAGCCCGCCGCACTTCTCCTCCTCCTCACGATTTCATCCGCCCTTGCACAGAGCGGTCCGTCCATGGACCAGGGCGAAAAACAGGAGGCCACTTCGCCCATGAACGCTTTTGCTGGCCTGGGAAAAGACCGGCCCGCCGATGCAAAAACGGAAATCACAGCAACCAAGGAGGCCAATTTTGACAAGGCAGCGAGCGTTGCCGAGTTTCTCGGACAGGTCATCGTCCGCGACCCCCAGTTCACCCTGTCATGCGACCGGCTCAAGGTCACCCTGAGCAAGGCCGGCAAGGGAATCGAAGTCGCCGAGGCTACCGGCAACGTTGTCATCATCCAGGAAAACGCAGGAAAATCCGATCAGACCTCGAAGGCGATCGGGCGCTCCGAATCGGCCACCTACATCCCCGCCTCCGGAGAGGTCACCCTCAAGGGCTGGCCTTCGGTGCAGCAGGGAATGAACAACCAGGTCGCCTCCGAGCAGTCCACGGTCATGGTCCTCAACCGGAACGGCAAATCCCGTACTGTCGGCCCGAGCAAGACAGTCATCGTCGACACCAAAGAAGCGGGAGCGGCAAAATGAGCGGGGCACCGGAAGAAGCAGTTTCCCGCAAGCCGGTCGCCGAAGGAGATCCCCTCCTGCGCACCGACGGCCTCATCAAGATCTACAACGGGCGCTCGGTGGTCAACGGGGTGGACATCAACGTCAAGCGCGGCGAAATCGTCGGCCTCCTCGGACCGAACGGCGCGGGAAAAACCACCACGTTCTACATGATCGTCGGCCTCATCCGCCCGAACGGCGGCCGGGTATTCTTTAAAAACGCAGATGTCACCGACATGGCGATGTATCGCCGGGCAAGGCACGGCATGGGCTACCTGCCCCAGGAGGAATCCATCTTCCGGAAACTCACCGTCGAGGAAAACATCCTCGCCATCCTTGAGGCCACAAAAGCCACGAAAGCCGAGCGCAAGCACCGCTGCGAGGAACTGCTGACGCGATTCGGGATCGAACACCTGGCGAAGAACCAGGCCCTCACCCTCTCCGGCGGAGAAAAACGACGCCTCACCATCGCCCGCTCCCTTGTCACCAGCCCCTCCCTGCTCATGCTCGACGAGCCGTTCAGCGGGGTGGACCCGATCGCCGTGCATGATGTCCAGCAGATCGTTCAGGACCTCCGCGAGCAGGGGCTCGCCATCCTCATTACCGACCACAATGTGCGCGAAACGCTCAATATCGTGGACCGCGCCTATCTGATCTATGAGGGGCGCGTCGAAAGCCAGGGAAACAAGGAGTTCCTCCTCAACGACCCGATCAGCCGCAAGCTCTACCTGGGAGAGTCGTTCACAATGTAGCCGGATATTTTAAACGGAAAAACCCTCTCCGGAGATCAATGTCACAGAAACCCGCGCCAAAATCCAGCGACAGCCATGTGCCGCATATCACGGTCGGGCATTTCTACGCCAACCATGCCGAGAAGCTTGGCATGCGCCTGGAGGGGTCATCCCGCGGACTCAACCGCCTGATCCGCGAGCCGACAATCAACCGCCCTGGACTCGCCCTCTGCGGGTTTTTTAACTACTTTGCGGTCAAGCGCATCCAGGTGATCGGCGCCGCGGAACTGAGCTACCTCAAGAGCCTCAAGGCGATTGAACTGAAGGAACGCCTGAAGGGGCTCTTCTCGAAAAACATGCCCTGCCTCGTCGTGGCCCGGAATGCGCCGGTTCCCGAGGTTCTGCTCGAGGTGGCCGGGGAATTCGAAACCCCGGTGTTCCGCACGAGCATGATCACCATGAAGTTCATCAACGCCGCGACGATCTCGCTGGAATTCGACTTCGCCCCTTCCGCCTCAGAGCACGGCAGCATGGTGGACATCCTCGGCGTGGGGACCCTCATCCGCGGCGCCAGCGGGATCGGCAAAAGCGAGTGCGTGCTCGGGCTCATCGAGCGCGGCTACAGCATCGTCAGCGATGACCTCACCCGCTTCCGCTCGATCGAAGGCCGCGAGTTGCTCGGCATGTCGGACAACCTTTCCCGCTACCATATGGAAGTCCGCGGCATCGGAATCATCAATATCGCCTCCATGTTCGGCGCCGGGGCGGTTCGTGCGGAAAAACGCCTCGATTTTGTTGTCACACTCAAGGATTGGCATGAGCTGGACGATGTGGATAGAATCGGGCTGGACCGCGAAAACTACGAGATCCTCGGGATCAAAATCCCGCACGTCACCCTTCCGGTGCGAACCGGCCGGGACTTGGCGCGTCTCGTAGAGGTGGCGGCACTTGACCAAAAACTCAAAGACATGGGCGAAAACAGCGCAGTTGAATTCAATCAGAGGTTGCTGCATATGATCAGCGAACGCCGGAGCCGGTGATGGGAATTCTCTCCAAAAAGAAATCTAACGATGACTTGCAGCGCTTCGCTGCAGAAGTCGTCATTGAAAACCGGAACGGCCTCCACGCCCGCCCGGCAGCCATGTTTGTGAAGATTTCCAGCCGATACCGGGCCGAAGTCTGGGTCGAAAAAGACGGCGAACGCGTGAATGGCAAAAGCATCATGGGGCTCATGATGCTGGCAGCCGGCAAGGGCTCCCGCCTGCAGGTCATCGCCGAGGGCACAGACGCCGAAAAGGCGGTCGCAGAGATCAAAAATCTTGTGGAAACCCGCTTCGGCGAGGAGTAACCGGTATTTACGTGCCGGATTTTATCTGATACGGATGGCTCCGAAATGGAGCCCCCCACCACCTTAAAAAGCGCCGAGAGGAGATTCACGGGTATCCCCGTGGCCCCCGGGATTGCACGCGCGGCGGTCATGGTCCAGTGGGAGGAGGACGAGGAAATTGCCCACCGGAAAATCGAGCCTCAGGAACTCCCCGAGGAGATCGCCCGGTTTGAATCCGCGCTCATCGCGACGCGGGCGGAGCTCCTGGAAATCCAGCAGCGCATTGCCAGCGCGATCGGCTCCAACGATGCCAGCATCTTCGATGCCCACCTGCTCGTCGTCGAGGACCGGACACTGATTGATGAGGTTCTGCGCAACCTCGAACGCGAGCGCTGCAATGTGGAATACATCTTCCACCAGGTGGCCGAGAAATACTGCCGCACCCTCGCGGAAATCGACGACCCCTACCTTCGCGAGCGGGTGGTGGATATCGAGGATGTGACCCGGCGCGTCATCCGCCACCTTCTGGGCAGGGCTCCCCGCAACCCGGCAGCCCATGACAGGCCGCATATCATCCTGGCGCACAACCTCACCCCGTCGGATACCGCCCAGCTCAACCGGGATCTGGTTCTCGGCTTCGCCACCGAGATCGGCAGCAAGACATCCCACACCGCGATCATGGCCCGGTCGCTGGAGATTCCCGCGGTGGTCGGCTTGCACGGGATCTGCCAGATGCTCACCAGCGGGGATGACCTGCTGCTGGACGGGTATTCGGGAACGCTCATCCTCAACCCGGGCCCGGAGACGCTTGCGGAATACGGCCGTATCGAATCCCAGAAGGAGCAGGTCAGCGAACGTCTGGAGCTGATTCGTGAAACCGCCTCCACAACGCTCGACGGACGCCATATCGTCCTTTCCGCCAACATCGATCTTCCGGAGGAAATCGGCGATGTTGCGGAGAGCGGAGCCGAGGGGATCGGGCTCTACCGCACGGAATTTCTTTACCTCAACCGGGTCTCACCACCGGACGAGGAGGAGCAGTTCGAGAATTACCGGATGGCGGCGGAAAAGGCCCGGCCGCACGGGGTCATCATCCGGACGCTCGATATCGGCGGCGACAAGTCAACCCAAAGCCTCCACCTGCCGGAAGAACAGAATCCCTTCCTCGGATGCCGTGCCATCCGGTTCTGCCTCCAGAACCCCGAAATTTTCAAGACCCAGCTCAGGGCGATCCTGAGAGCGGCAACATTCGGCGACGTCCGGATCATGTATCCCATGATCTCCGGCCTGGAGGAACTCCGTCAGGCTAACGCCATTCTCGAGGAGAGCAAAGCCGAACTCGCCGCCCGGGGCGTCCCCTTCCATCCCTACATCGAAGTGGGCATCATGATCGAGGTCCCCAGCGCTGTTCTGGCAGCAGACCACCTCGCCCGCGAGGCACGGTTTTTCAGCATCGGAACGAACGACCTGATCCAATACTCGATCGCTGTCGACCGGGTGAACGACTACATCGCCCATCTCTACAACCCCACGCACCCTGCCATCCTCCGGATGATCAAAATGGTTGTCGATGCCGCCCGCGCGAATGGAATCTGGACCGGAGTCTGCGGTGAGATGGCGGGAGATGTGCTTCTCACTCCTCTCCTCATCGGTCTTGGAGTTGACGAGCTCAGCGCAACAAGCGCGATCGTGCCCCGTGTCAAAAAAGCGGTCCAATCTCTCGACTCCTCACGCTGCGAAGCGCTTGTCCAGCAGGTGCTCGGAATGCACGATTCTGCCGCCATTGCCGCCCTGAGCACCTCGATGGCCCGCGAGTGCTACGCGGAAATTGCAGATTAGTATTTCTGCGTTGATCCCGCCAACCTCGTTTTTCTGCGTCGATCGGCCATAATCGCCTGGCCCTGAAAGCGGTTTCCGGGTCAGTCAGGAAGAAAAGGTCTCACTTTTTCCTTGAGAAGATTGTATCCCTCGACGCTGAAGTGGAGTTTGTCCGCAATGAAAAGTTCGGGCCGGGGCTTTCCATCCGGGCCGAGCACCATCTGGTAGGTCTCGATGTATTTGAGATGCGGAGCCTGCCGGGCAAACTCCTCGACCATCGTGTTGAGCGCCTTTTCTTTGTCGGCCTGCTTCCATCGCGCGATGCTGGGGCTGAGCGAGATGTAGACAATATCGGTCTCGGGAAGCTTCGCGTGGACAGTCGCAGCGAACTCCTTGAAATCCTCGAAGACCTGCTCCGGGGATTTGCCTGCAGCGAGATCGTTGCCGCCTGCGCGCAGGAAGATCATCCTGGGTTCGTAAGGAAAAATGATCCTGTCTGCGAAGTGCGTGGAATCCACGATTTGTGATCCGCCGAACCCTCGGTTGATCACCCGGTGTCCGGAAAAGTCGGCAGCAAGCATGGTCCAGAGCCGTATGGTCGACGACCCGATGAAGAGCAGCGCCTTTTTCGGAGGGGGATTCGCAAGGTCCTTTTGCTCGAAGGCGGCGATCCCGCTCTCCCACTTCGCGAAATCGTGGACTCCGCTCCCGGCGCGGACGGAGCGTCCGGAAAGCATGAGCAGAAAGGCGGCGAATGCGCACGCCGCACGACCGCGAGACAATAGACCGAGCCGCTTCACTGCCCCTCCCTGTGGGTTATGCGCTCTTCCGCTTCCAACGAGCCAATGCCGACTGTATCAGTCGGCCCGGCGAACCCGGGCCCACCCGCTGCAACATAGCCATCGCTTCTGCCCGATTTATCACCGCTCACCCAGAAGGAATAGAGTTTTCCGTTTTTCAGTTCAAGCCGAATGCGCACGGGTTTGCCGGCAATGGAAGAGAGGTCTTCTGCACCTTTCCAGCGGACAGGAATGATCGTTCCGTCGGCTTTCACAGGCTGGCAGTTTGCGAGGGTGAACGGCTCGATGACCTTGCCATTCGCATCCAGAATCTCGGCACGCAGGCGGCCGGACGGAACATCGGCATTCACGAATAGCTGCTTTCCACGGAATGTTACCGGTCTGGTGGTCAGCGTGCCGGGTTTGCTGTCGGCATTGAGGCTCACAAATCCATCCCTTCTCATGAAAGCGACTCCAGTGCTCCCCTTGTCATACATGCCCAATCCGGTTTTCCCATTGGCTTTTGTCCGTGTTTCATCTCCCTGGAATCCGATATAGTAAAACCAGAGCTTGTCGCCACGAACCAGGCAGACGCCGCCAACGGATTGGACATAGCCCCGGTCCCATACGTCGCGTCGTTCCGCACGGATGAACGGCTTACGATCGGGTCGGGACCAGTGGAACCCATCCCTGCTATACATCAGTTGAAGTTCGGTCGTCTTGGGAAGTCCGGTTTTCTCGCACACGTCATTATCCGGCCCATACCAGATCTGAAATATTCCGAGCATGAGGCTCTCGTAAGCCATGGCATCGAGGTTGTAGAGTTGCGGTGTCATCTTGATCTCCGGATCCTGCTCGTCCATGCGGTCGGGTGCGATCCATAGGACCGGTTCGCCATCTTTCCACTGCGCCCCACTCAGGAAATCGTCGGATTCCCAATACCGGCGCGAGCGGCCGCGATAGTCATCACGCAGGCTATAAACCCATTTATTGCGGAATGGATTGTAAAACATCGAACTGCGATCACCCATTCCCCCCGACATCACCGGTCCACTCCAGTGGATGCCATCTGCCGATACCATCAGATAGGCTCCCAGCTTGGAATCGCCACCCGGCTTGCGCAGGAACATCTTGTAGCGCTGCTTCGGATCCTTGGTCAGGTAATCAACGAACACCGTAGAAGAATCAGGCCTGATCTCCTTGGGCAGGATCCGGTTCGTTCCGGGCTCGATGTCGAGGTCCGGACGCTCCCACTTCAGTCCATCCTTGCTGGTCGCATACGCCATCGAGGTCAGCCACTCGGCTTCATACCACATCCGGAAGTCCTGCGTGTCCGGATCCCACCAGACGCCGCCGCTTTTGGGTGCGGCGACCGCCATGCCTCCACTGCCGGTCTCCATCGGCTTCTCCGGCCGGAGAACCGGATTGCCTTCATATTTTGTGGCGTGGTGATACTCCCGCACCAGATCGGTCTTCCCGATCAGGAAATCGTCGACAAAAAGCTGTCGCCCCAGATCGATGGGAATGACTTCGGGAGGATGCGTGAGATACGGAACCGGCATCGGCGACACATCGTCAAAGTAAACCGAACGCGGCGGCCACGACTCGGGAAGCCGGATCCCGTTGTAGAGTACCTCACCTTGATTGCCAGGCCATGCCTCCACGATGTCAGGCTCGGGAACAAACTCGTCGAATCCGGCAAGCACCGCCCACTTGCCCAACGCGAGTTGCTCGCCTGCCGCCAGCTTTTTTTGATACACCCGGACCTGGTCGTTCGGGTTCTCCCCGAAAAGCTGGAACGCCGAATCCTCCGTCCGGACAAAGCCAGCCGCCTCCAGCTCCGCCGCCCGCGAATCTTTTTTTGAAGCTGAGGGATCGGGAGTCAGGACAAAGACCTCCCCTTCCCGGACGCACGTGAAATTCAGCCGCTCCATGCGCCCGCGCAGGAACTTCTTTCCCTTCAGCCACTCCGGGAAGTCCGCGAGCGTGAACTCCCGGTTGGTGAAGAGTTTGACTCCGGGAACGAGAACATCAACCTGCGGCCGCTGTTCCAACACGCGAATAGCGGCGGCGGGAGCGTTCGTTTCCCCGGCAAATGATGGGCTCATGAACGACCCGAAAAGAAGAATCAAGCCGGGGACAAATTGTTTCATGGAAATCATACCCGCCTGTTCTTTGATTTCGCTGGCAACTACTTCGCTGGCACCGGCTCGGGAAGCTTGCACGACTGCCAGGCGAGGAAGCGCCAGCCCCCCTTCTCCTCACGCCAGACGGCGAGAAAACTGAGCATTCCGTCGGAGACCACATCGGAGGTTGTGGTCTTGATGTGAACGCGTCCGCTCATCAGCGCGATTCCGGGAGCGGGAAAGGTGAAGTTCCGCTCCTCATAGTCGTAGACCAGGTATTTCGTGCGGCCACTGACAAGGAGGTCGATATAGGTTGCCTTGTCATCCACCGCTCCGGTCGAGTGGGCATAATGCAGGTCCTCGGAAAAAATCCCGGCGAGCATCCTGCGGTCCGCCGCGACGATCGCGGCAACCCGTTCGTCGTCGGCCGCGCGAAGTGCTGCGATGCGCGGATCATCGGCCGCGTGCAGCGATGTTACAGCAATCAGGAGCGTCGCGAGGGCGGAGGGGATGATGTTGGAAAAATTCATTTGATTGAGCTTATTGCTTCCAAAGAATTTACTTTTTTTCGGCAGGGCCCTCGTTTCCCGGAGTTGGCTTTCCGCCGGGAAATATTTTCGGGTTGATGCCGCTGGCCTTGTTGATGAGCACGCGCGAACGGGCTGCTGCGCTGGCGAATTTTCCGGCGAGCACGTCTGCTTCTGTGAAGACCGCCATCAGGATGTGCTTGTCGCGGCCACGATTCCAATCGTAGATCACGCGAATCGTCCCATCAGGGGCCTGCGTGCCGTCCGGGTAGGAAACATTGTCGCGTTCGTCGAGAACGAGGCCGCCTTTCCATGTTGCTCCGTCATCCTCGGAAAGATACGCCGTGAGATGGCTGCGGCTGATTTTTTTGTCCAGCGGGCCGTGCTTCACAAGCAGCAGGTTTCCGGAGGCGAGGCGGCGGAGAAAGAACCGCGAGGTGGCATCGGGCAGGTAGTTCTGAAACTCTGTCCAGGTGGTTCCTCCGTCCTTGGAGACGGACTGCGCGAGGCCGAATTTCGTGCGCGCCAGCTGCCAGAGCGATCCGTCCCGCCGCTCAACAATCATCGGTTCGTCGCAATTGCGCTGGTCCGGCGGAATATTTGCCGTACCCCGAAGCGCCCACGACTTTCCCTTGTCGGTCGAGACCATCGTCCGGCAACCGCCGTCGGTGTGCCAGATGGCCGTCGGGAAAATCCATGCTCCGTCGCGAGCGACGATGGGTTTGTTCAGCATGACGCCCTTGCAGATGACGCGCGGAGCGCTCCACTGGGGAGATTCGCCGTCGGGGTTGTCGGTGGTCATGGCCATCGTCACCGTGGCAAGCTCGCCGGGACCGTTCAGCCACCAGAAGAGCCAGAGACGTCCGCTGGGATCGAGCCAGAGGCAGGGATCAGACGTCCTCATGGGTCCGTCACCGTCCGGATCGATCGCGAATTTGAGGTCGCTCCATGTCTTGCCATCATCCCCGCTGGTCGCACCGACCACATAGTTGTATTCATCCTCCCACACCTTGCCCGCATACCAGACCGCCCAGAGTCGGCCGCCGGGAGCCTTCTCGATCCCGGGAATGCCCTGATAATTGCGTGCCTGAGGGCCATATTCCCTACCGGGCTGAAAGTTAACAGGCGGATGGACGAACGAGTCCAGCCCGGCGCCCGGCGCGGCAGGAGGAACCGGCTTCAACAGCTCTGTTCCGGGCAGGACCATCACGCCCCATTTACCGAAATCCAGAACCTCATCCACCTCCACCACCTTTTGATATACTGTGCACAACTCGCCTCCAAACAGATGACACTCCGGCAGGTTCACCTTTTGAAAGCCGTTCTTCAAAAGCACCGCCGCACGACTGTCCGGATTCCGACCCTCGGTTGCTGTCACAACATAAACAACCCCCGCCTGACGGCACACGGCCCGGACGCGCTCAAGTTTGCCCCGGAGGAATGTGAAGCCGCGCAACTCCGCCGGCACTTCCTTGGAATAGTAGTCGCGGTTTGAGAAAAGCGGCACCCCCGCCTCAAAGACATCAGCCTCCACGTCTGCGCACTCAAGCACCGCCGCCGGACCGTTGAGCAAATCCGCCCCGTCAGCATTCAAGTCTCGAGTGGCAGCCGGCAAACAGGCCGCCGTGGCAAACAGGAGGATTGCGCTGAGGATTGTGTTTTTTTTCATAAATCTGGCACGGTTGGATTGATTCCCGAGGCTTGGTTGATGAGAGCGCGTTGCCGGCTGCCGGGAGAGGAGAATTTCCCTTCCAGAACATCCTCCTCATTGAACACCGCCATAAGGATCTGCTTGTCCCGTTCGCGCAGGTAATCGTAGATGACGTAAATTGACCCGTCGGGAGCCTGCACGCCATCCGGATAGGAAGGCCCGTTACGTTCATCCAGCAGCAGGCCACCCTTCCATGTCCGTCCGTCATCGTCGGACAAAAAGGCGGTCAGGTGCGAGCGGCTCTTCGCGTTGTTCGGAGGATCGTGCCGCACCAGTAACAAACGGCCGCTGGCCAGCTTCCGGATGAAAAACCGCGCGACCGGATGGGGAATCGAACCGGGCGCCACATCAGTCCAAGTCTTGCCACCATCGGTGGAAACGCTTTCTCCGATGCCGTAGCGGGTGCGCACCAGCATCCAGAGCGAACCATCCTTGCGTTCGACGATCATGTGCTCGTCCGCGTTGCGATCCTTGGCATCCGGAATCCCCGCCGCCCCGAGTTCGGCAAACGTGGCTCCGTGGTCACTGGAGACAACGGCCCGCGAACTGGCATCCGCAAACCATGTGGACATCGGCAATATCCAACGCCCATCCGCCGTCACGACCGGCTTGTTCATCATGACACCTTTACCGATCAGGCGCGGCTCCGACCACTTGGCGGTTGCACTGTCGGGGTCGTCGGTCGTGATGGCGAATGTCTGAGAAACCCTTCCTTTGTTTCCCGCAATTTCCTGCGCCCAAAAGAGCCAGAGTTTTCCGTCGGGATCGGTCCAGAGACAAGGGTCAAACGGACGCACCGGACCGGTCCCGTCGGGATCGAGCACGAGCACCGGCTGCCACGACTTCCCGTCATCTCCGCTGGTGTGGAGCAAAATGTAATTGTCCTTATCCTCGGTGACGCCGCCGCCATACCACGTCGCCCACAACCGACCGTTCTTGGCACGTTCGATCCCGGGGATCCCCTGATACATCCGCACGCTATCCGAGTATCCCGGGCCGGGAGAAAACTCCGGCGTCGCGGGCGTCTCCGCTGGCGTCGATACGGAAGGGCTCAGCGGCCGTTGTCCGGCCGTGACATTTTTCGGACCGAGCATCACCGCCCACCTCTCCAACCGGCATTCTTCGCCCGGCGCCATTCGCTTCTGATAAATCCGCACACGATCGAGATCCGATTTTCCAAAAAGCTGGAACACCGGCTCGTCAACGCGCTGGAATCCTTTCCCCTCCAAAACGAGGGAAAGACTTGCGGCCTGGGGATTCGCCGGATCCGGGGTCAACAACGTCACCACTCCTGCTTTCGTGCAGCGGAAACTCATACCCTGGAGCGAACCTCGCACCAAAGGCAGTCCGTTCAGACATGCGGGCGGCTCCAGCAAGGCAAAAGCTCGATCCATGAACAGCCGCACGCCAGCTTGGAAGGTATCGCTCTCGAAGTCCTCCAACACCTCGATCTCCGCGGGTTCTCCCGTGTCGAACTGCGACAGATTTTTCGGGGCTTTTTCCGGCAAGACCAGCACACCCCACTTGCCGGGAGCGACCACCTCACCGGCGGCGACCTGCTTTTGAAAGACCGAACACAGATTCGTCTCATCGCCAAAAAGCAGACACTCCGGAAAATTGGTATTATGAAAGCCAAGCCCGGACAACACCTCCGCGCGGCTGTCCGGGTTGCGGCCCGCGGTGGGAGTGACAACATAAACCATCCCCGGCATGCGGCACACCGCACGGACACCATCTATGCTGCCGCGGATAAATTGAAAGCCATTCAGGGCATCCGGCACCTCCCTCGCCATGTAGAGCCGGTCCGAAAACAGTTTTTCGCCGGGTTCAAAAACTTTCCGCTCGCAGCCGGCACACTCAAGAACAGCCGCCTGGTGATCTGCGGCCAGAGACATTCCCCCGCAGATATACAGAAAGAGGAGAGGGAGCCTCGGGATAAGAGCTGATATTTTCATAGGGGGCAGTGTTGGCTTGATCCTAAAACCGCAGAAGGTTTAGCCGCAGATTAACAAGATTCACACAGATGGAAGGACGTATGACAGAACGAGAGATTTCGAAATCTTCACCCGTGGGGGGAAGGGATGGATACCGCGCAACCTGCTTGCTGTTAGTTAATAATCTGTGAAAATCTGCGTTCATCTGCGGCTATTAGGTTGATTGGAGATGATCGTGGTGTCTTTGTAGCTGGAAAATTCCGGCCCGCCTGCGGCGACGTATCCGTTGCTTGCACCGGACTTGTCCGGGCTCACCCAAAACGCAAAGAGCTTTCCATTCGTGAGGTGAAAGCGGAACTTCACCGGCTTGCCGACGAGGGCGGAAAGATCTTCTTTCCAGCGGACCAGGTGCTTGGTCGAGTCACCGCGAACGGGCTCGCAATTTTCCTTCGAAAACGGGGCGATGACGTTCCCGGACCCGTCCAGGATTTCCACGCGCAGCTCGCCCTGCGGCGCATCGATATTCACGAAGAGCTGGCTGCCATGGAACGTGACGGGGCGGGTCGTCAGGACGCCGGGAGTTTCCCCTGCATCCATCGAGGCGAAGCCGTCCCGCCGGAGAAATGCGATGCCGGTGCTGCCGCGGGCATACATTCCATTCTCCAGCCAATGGCGGTCCGCGCGCGAGGCATCGCCCTGAAAGCCAGCGTAATAGAACCACAGACGGTCGCCCTGAACCACGCACAGCCCGCCGACGGATTGAACATACCCCCTGTCCCACACATCGCTGCGGGAAGCCGGAATGAACGGCCTCCTGTCAGGCCGGGCCCAGTGAAATCCGTCGCGGCTGTAGGCCAGGTTCAGCTCGGTGACTTTGGGCATTCCCGTATGCGCGCACACGGCATTGTCGGGACCGAGATGCATCTCATAGATGCCAAGAAGGATGCTTTCGTAGGCAACGGCATCGAGGTTGTAGAGTTGCGGCGGCACTCCGATGTCCGGGTCGGGCGGATCCAACCGGTCAGCCCCGGCCCAGAATACAGGAGTCGTCCCACTGACGCCCGCGCGATAATCATCCCACTTCGCGCCCGCCAGAAAATCATCCCACTCCCAGTAGTGACGGCTGCGCCCGCGCACGTTGGAACGCAGGCTGTAAACCCACTTCTTGCGAAACGGGTTGTAGAACATCGTGCTGCGGTCTCCGGTGATGCCGCTTTCGACCGGCTTGCTCCAGTGGATGCCATCGGGCGAAACCATGCTGAGCCCGGGCTGGTCGCCGCCCGGAGGACGCAGATACATCTTCCAGCGCGATGCTGGATCCTTGCTGTCGTAATCCGGAAAAACCGCCCACGAATCGGGAGTGATCGCAGGATCAAGGATGCGGTTCGTGCCCGGCTGGATGTCCAGATCCCCCCGAGTCCAATGGATTCCATCCTTGCTTGTGGCGTGGCAGATCGTGTGGATCCAGCCCGCCTCATACCACATGCGGAACACCTTCTGCGCCGGATCCCACCAGACGCCGCCGCTCTTCGGGCTGGCGATGGCATTTTTCGGGCTGTTGATCTCCAGTTCGGTCTCGGGAAAAAGAATCGGGTTCCCCTCGTATTTTTGTGCCTGATAAAATGCCCGCTTCAAGTCAGTTGATTCGATTAGAAAATCATCCACAAAGAGCTGCCGTCCCACATCGATGGGAATAACCTTCGGAGGATGTTCCAGATATGGCACCGGCATCGGATCATTCGAGCCGGGCTCAAGGGAACGAGGCGGCCACTCCTTGGGAAGCCGGATGCCGTTGTATAGCCGTTCACCATCATTCTCGGTCCATGGCTTCGGAGGAGGCACCCGCCAGCTTTCAGCGACCCGCGGACCCACAAGCACCGCCCACTTTCCAAGCCGGAACTCTTCCCCCGGCTCCAGCTTTTTTTGATAGGCGAGCACCTGGTTGAACTCCTCAGTTCCAAAAAGCTGGAAAGCCGGACCGGCCACCCGCACGAATCCCCTCGCCCCGAGCACCTTTGAAAGACTGTCCGCGCCCGTCTGGGCGGGATCGGGAGTGAGCAGAGTCACCACGCCGGCTTTCGTGCAGCGGAAACCGAGATTCATAATTCCGGCCCGGACAAATGACTGCCCCAGAAGTTCATCGGGAGCGCCCTTCAACACATAGCCGCGATCCATGAAAAGCTTGATCCCCGGCTGAAAAAGATCGCTCTCGTGTTCCCCCAGAACCTCGACCTCAGCCGGTTCTCCGGGGTCGAATGGCGGAAGATCGGATTCCACGGCTTGTGCAACGGAAGGCCAAACTGCACTTGCGAAGAAGAGAAATATGGCGAGGGAATGATACCAGACGCACAGCGTGATTGATGAAATATGACGGCGGTTTATTCTCGGCGCTTCGCGCCTGCGGGTGAGCCGTAGTGATCGGCGAAACCGCCCTACCAATAACCGGTAGGGATGGCTCGCCGAGTCGTCCGTCGATTCGATCTGTTTCGATGTGGAAATGTTATCAGTCATGGGGGGACGGTTCCGGGGAGGTAAATCATTCGATGCGAACCCCGGGGCAATGGGGTTTATCCTAAAGACCGCAGAAGGTTTGGCCGCAGATTTACAAGATTCACACAGTTATATGGACATACAACAGGAACGGACATTTCGAGCCATTCACCTTGCAGGTGGATGATTGATTAACATGCTGTCATTTAGTGACATTTAGTGGATTTTAGTGGTTCAACTACGGAATTTAGGTTTATGAAGATTGCTTGCGTTGGGCCACGATTGGCTGATCCGGATTCACAAGCAGCCAGGCCAGGGAACCAGCAAGACAGAGGCCGGCAGCGACGAGAAATGACGGGGTCCATCCAAAGCGGTCTGCGATCCAGGGGGTGAGCGATGCGGTGACCGCCCCGCCCACCTGGGCTCCCATGTTCATCAGGCCCGAAACCGTTCCGGCAGACTTGCCCGCGATGTCGGCGGTCACCGCCCAGAACGCGCTCTGCGCGAGATAGAGCGCCCCGGCGCCACCAGCAAGGACGATGCTCGCAACCTGCGCGCTCTCGACCTGCGTGGCCACGGCGAGAAAAACAGCCGCGAGTGACAGCCCGAAAATTGCCACTCCGCAGCGGCCGGCTCGCTTCCCGTGGCGCTGCGTGATCCGATCCGCCACCCATCCGCCCAACGGCGCGGCGCAGGCCATCGCCATGAACGGGAGCATCGAGTAGAGCGCGCTCGACTTCAGATCCAGCCCGCGCACCCGGCTCAGGTAGATGAAGAACCACGTAAAGAAAATATAGGCGACGTAGCCGTAAGCAAAATAGCTGAACGTGATGGCAAGCACGTTACGGCTTCTTAGAATCGCGCTCCACGGGAGGGCGACGTGGGCCTCCTTCGTCGCCGGCGGAAGCCCCGCCTCGATGTAATCGATCTCCTTTTTGCTTGCGAGCGAATGCTCGCGGGGCGTGTCGCGCGCGATGAAAAACCAGACCGCCCCCGCAGCAAGCCCGATCAATGCGCTGACATAAAACGACCACTGCCATCCCCAGTTGTAGAGGATGAAGATGATGAGCGGCGGTGTCACTCCCGCTCCAGCTCCCACACCTGCAAAGATGAGCCCGTTCGCCAACCCGCGCTCGGATGAGGGGATCCAGGTCGAGACCAGGCGGTTCGACGACGGGTAGACCACCGCCTCTCCCAGCCCGAGCAGAAACCGCATTGCGATCAGCAACACCACCGAGATTCCCAGCCCGGTGGGCACCAGAGCCGTGAGCGTCGTGAACGCCCCCCACCAGATCACCCCCACCGAAATCACCAGCCTCGCCCCGTAGCGGTCTGCAAGCCGTCCGCCGGGCACCTGGAACAGTGCGTAGCCGATCACAAACGCGCTGAAGACCCAGCCGAGTTGAACATCCGTGAGGCCGAAATCCTTCTGGATCGCCTGCCCGGCGATCGAGATATTCACGCGGTCCAGATACGCAACCGCGCTCATCAAAAACATCCAGAAGATCAGGAGCCAGCGGAGCCGGCCATCGAGGAATTTTGTCGGGAACATGGGAGGGAGCATAGAATTTATATGTAAAGTTACGCAGCCGAGCGGCTCGTTCCAGACATGAGCCCGGCCATCGCTTCCGTGAGGGCCGCCTGATCTTCATCGGCCGACCCGCGGCCTGCCATGTGGGCATCGTAGGCCTCGAGTGCGGCTTCCATGCTGGCAAACATGTGCTTCTCGAGTGATTGCAAAGCCGCCTTCGCATCGCGCTTCCGCAGCGAGCGCGCCACACGCTCGTGCTGGCACCAAACCCGCGCGACGTGGTGCAGGTCACGGTCGTGGCTGCGGAACCCAAAGATGGCGCTCCGCAAATTCAGATCGTTGTAAATCGCGATCGCATGCCGGTTTTCCGCGGCAGCCAGCAGGAGGAGGTGAAAGCTGATGTCGGAATTCAAATAGCGGCGCAGAGGTTCTCCCGACATGTAGGGTTTCCCGGAATCCCGAAAGTCGCGTATCGCGGCCAGCATCTGGTCGCAAAGGTCCTGCACCTGCTTCAGCTGCGACGGCTTCATCCGGCGGGCCGCCTTCTGCACGGCAAAGCTTTCGATGGCGATGCGAAGCTCATACACCTCGATGATCGTCGAGCGCTTGGCATGTTTCACAAAAGTTCCGCTCGACGCCACCGGCTCAAGAACCCCCTCCACCTCCAGACGGCGGATCGCCTCGCGAACCGGTGTCCGGCTCATGCCCAGATCGGCGGCAAGCTGAACTTCCGAAATCTTGCCCCCGGCGGCCAACTCCCCGCTGAGAAGTTTTTGTTTCAGATGCCTGTAGGCATAATCCCCCAACTTCGACTTTTCCTTCCCCGTAGAGACTGCCTTGCCGGCTCCAGGTTTTGCGCGGAGACTCTTCTTCATCAGGCCGTGTTTTACACGAATATCCGGGACCTGTATACAGGATTTTGAGCGTTTGCCCCCAGCTCGAACGCAACAAGAGCAAACAGGTCTCATAGCCTCAATGCTGTTCACTTTGCAGCGGAAATGTGGCATCGGCGTCCCGCCGATGGAGCAAACCACCATGGCCGGGACGGCCATGCCACGTCAATCAACAGCACTGCCATTTTCCTGCATACAGCAACATGTCCCCTGTATTTGTTCACTTGACGGGATTGCAGGCCTGACCTATGAGTAAAATCCCCAACGAATCTGGTTGGGGACGATATTTCTCCATAAAATGAAGAATCTGTTACAAAATTCCTTGGGAATCGCATGCCTTTGCCTGGCAGCAAATGCATTAAATGCCGAAACTTCCGCCGCGATTTCTCCCTCTCCCCAGTTGATAAAAAATCCAGCGGCAGCGGAACCATACTCCCCCTCCAGCCGGAAATTTTCCGGGATCCCGAGTTTGGCGGTGACCGGGCAGGGTCGCTTGTGGGCCGTTTGGTATGCGGGGATCACCCCGGCGGAAGACATGAACAATTATGTCGTGGTGGCCACGAGCGGTGACAAAGGGAAAACCTGGGAGGAAGTCCTGGCCATTGATCCGGATGGACCCGGGCCCATGAAGGCATTCGATCCTCAAGTATGGATCGATCCAGCGGGGAAACTGACAGTCTTTTGGTCGCAGCGGTCCATTAATGAAGAAGTTTCCGCGCTATTCAGCATGACGGCCAGCGATGCAGATTCAAACAACCCCTCATGGTCAGAGCCCCGGCTCCTCACCGAAGGCATCATGATGAACAAACCGGTCGTCTTGTCGGGCGGGGAGTGGATCCTGCCGGTTTCGACTTACAAAAAGAGCGACAGCATCAAGATGGTTGTCTCCACGGATCGCGGCCAGACCTGGACGGTCAGAAGCAGCGTCAATGTGCCGGAGGAAGTCCGAGTTCCGGACGAGCCGATGATCGTTGAGCGCAAAGATGGTTCCCTGTGGATGCTGGTTCGCACCAGATACGGCATCGGCCAGACGGTCTCCACGGACAAGGGAAAGTCTTGGTCCCCCCTGGAGCCCTCCAAGATTCAACACCCCCCCTCGAGGTTCTTTCTCAGTCGTCTGGCTTCGGGAAACCTCCTGCTGGTCAAGCACGGGCCGATCGATACGAAGGCAGGCCGGTCCCACCTCATGGCATTCGTCTCCAAGGATGACGGCCTTTCATGGTCAAAGGGGCTGCTGCTGGATGAGCGGGATTGGGTTTCGTATCCTGACGGTCAGCAGGCCGGGGACGGGACCATTTATATTACCTACGATTACCTGCGCAAAAAAAAGCAGCTGATTTTGATGACATCCTTCACCGAGGACGACATCCTGTCAGGCGACTACGACACAAAGATTTTTGAGGCATTCCAGCGTAGAGTTGTCGTCAGCGACGGGGGAGAAATTGAAGATACCGGCCCGAATCTGAAACCGCCGGCTGAGGCGAAGGAGCCTGCAAAACCGTCCGTAACAGGAACCGACACCTCTCAACTGCCGGGAGCAGCTAAAACTGCTCCGATCGCTTCCGGCGTCCCCTCCGGCACCAAAGAGCCTCTGCTGCCACTTGACGGGGGGATTGTTGACTCCATGGCTGAGGGAGTTCCCTTGTGGAATGACCGCAAGTATCTTGCCGCAGGATGGCCGCTTGCTCTGCAAGGTGCCTTCTGTGTGCGCTCTTCCATGGACTCTTGTCGGGTCCGGGTGGCCAAGAAAGGCTATGTGGTGGTGGTGACTCCTGTTCCGGGCCAAAGAGGCGGATTCAGTGAAGAGAACTCGCTGAAAAAAGCAGGGTTCCTCCGTGTGGAGAGCATTGAACCATTTGTTCCTTTCGCCGAGGGATCACCAGACGGAAATACCTGCGCCGTGTTTCAAAAGGAGATGGAAGAAGGAGAGGAACTGGAGTATGGGAAGTGGGGCGTGACACTGTGGAGTGACAAGCAATTGAAGTAATTCAGAATGCCCCCTCCTGCCACCGTGGCCGACTCCTCCGGAACCATGACAACATTCGCACCCGGTCCCGGTCCACTGGAGATTGAGTCAGCCATGAATGGCGCTAACTCAACCAAAAGTGGCATGGCCGTCCCGGCCATGTTTCTCAAGGAAGATCATCGGCGGGACGCCGAGGCCACGTCCAAAATCCAGTTAGTGCCATTCGAGTCAGCCATTTCAACCCCTATGCGGCTGTTTTCTGAGCACGGGCGCAAACTAAGAATGCGGACAATCCGGGTCCGAAGAACCGCGGCATTGTTGCTGTTTTTGCTTTTGATATTATCTGCCGATGCCTTCCCAGGAGATATTTCTCAGTCAATAAATGTCGAATCGAGACTGCCTGTTTACCGGAACACGGATACCGCATTGATGGTCTTCGAAAGAACGAACGCCGCTGAGGAGATCAACATCACCATGTCGTTCATGGAGCAGAAAAGCAAACACGTTCCTGCCGCACCCATGGAAGTCGTCTTGTCGGGAAACAGCACCCGAAGCATACAGCCCGTCGACATACGGAATTGGCCTGATGGAGAGTATAAGGTGTTCGTATCTGAAAAAGGAACGGACAAGGTCTCGTTTGTCAGAGGCATTCGAAAGGAAACCGCGCCCCCGCCCGCCGCACCCAAAGGGCCGTTTTCCGTGGGAGGAGAGAAACTGTTTTTTGTGGATGACTGGTATTTTGCCGAAACCAGCGGACTGAAGCGGGAAACCCATGCGGCGGAGATCATCCCGATCGAGCCTTGGAAAACGATTCCAGACATCAAATGTGTCAGAAACTCCATTCGGAAGTTCTGGGTGGATCAAGAGGGATTTTTTAATGTGAATATTCTGGCCCAAACATCCTCATTGAAGACGGTCCGTGAGTATTGGGTGCGCACAAAGGATTTCAAGACCTGGGAACTGATTGCAGAACCGCTGCCGATAAACAGCAACTGCTCGTTGAAGAATCTGTCCGCAAGCACCTCCGATTCCCCGCCGGGTGCAGGCTATGGAAAATACGATCCCGCTGTTGATGGCCCGGTCGATTTGTCCCAGGTCAGGGTGACTTGGTCTGGAACGGAGAAAAATACCATGTGGGGGGACATTCCAATCCCCTTTCGAAGCCGAACTGCTGTATGGGAAAAGCCGGGGGGGCCTTCGCTGGTTTTGGGTCCTCCGATCACCATTGATAAAAATGTGTTCCGTGACGATGAGATCGGCGACTGGGCGGACTCAAACGACAACTTCGGAGAAGTTCGCCTGAGTCCGGATGGCAGAACTTTGCGATGCTACCAGGCGCGGCTGATCCCAAGACATGATCCGTTTCTTGTGCATTATGATAACAATGCCTCGGAACGAATCCTGGTAACATGGAGCAGCACTGACGGGATCAACTGGACTCCAAGCTATTTTGATACTCCAACGCTGGAGGATCCATGGTCCACCCAGCACTACGGTGTGGACATGTGGTCCGAGGAAAATCACCGCCTGGAGTTCGCTTATCACAAAATCTATGATGCCCAGTCGCAGAAACTCTACACCGAGGTGGTTTTCAGCAGGGACGGCAGGTATTGGAATCGGATGGATGATGCAAAGCCCTTTCTCGAAACCGGGGCTCCGGGAACATTCAATTACGGGTTCTCCATAACAACCGGCAATAGAACAAGGATGACATGGGATGGCTGTTATTATGAGCCCATGCAATGCGTCAACGTCCTGCATTTCATGTTCCTCATGGCTAATAAAAAGGATGACCGCTCAGAACTGACGCCGGACTTTCTCAAGACGTGGAAGGATGCACGCTTGGTGGGAGAACGGGGGATTGAACATTCTCCCGTCATGATCTGGCACAAATCATGGGAGGAGATCTCTGATCTGACGAGGAACCAAATGTTTACCCCGGCGTTCATGCGCTACCGGATAGACGGATGGATCGGGGCACTCCCAAAAAAACGCCGGGCAGAAATTACCACCAAAGTCCTGCTGGCAAACCAGACCGTGGGCATCAATGCAAAGACCGAAGCAGATGGATACGTCATGGTGGAGGTTTTGGACCAATTTGGCAACGCGCTGCCGGAATACAGCAAAGCAAATGGCGCAGTCTTCAAAGGGGATCAGGTCAATGCCCCGCTTGCGTGGTCAGATAGAAGCGTCAAGACGCTTCCATCAGGACCATTCAAACTCAGGATAACCCTTGAAAAAGCGGAGATATTCACACTCGCATTTTGAATTGCGCCGCATGCGGGCAGCGGGGAGGAAGCAGCCCGGATGAGCCGGCTCCATTGCAGCCCCGGGTGTGATCAATACTGGATGAGGTCAAGGAAGAACGGGCGCCCTCGCCCGTTTGGAGGGAACACCAGTGCCCACATGGGCGGGGGCGCCCATGCTCCTTTGCCTGACATCGCGGCCGATCCACCCACCATTCCCACGACCGGACATTGCTCAATCGCTTCGACGATCTGATCGCGCAAGAATTATCAGAAATCTTTGAGTGACCCGACTCCCCAGGTTCCAGTTCCCCTGCGGGTCAAGCCAACTTCACGACAAGTTTGCGGCCCATCGCACGGGCGACTTTTTCCAAAGTCGAAAGCGTAAGATTTGTCGGTTGACGCTCGTAGCGGCAAACCGCGCTGCGCGTGGTCCCGATTTTCCTGGCAAGCGCTTCTTGGGTAAGCCCCGCACGTTCGCGGGCCTTGGCGAGAAGGTGGCGCAATTTTTATTCTGTAAAAGTTGAGAGTTAGTTTTGGGGCAGGTCAGTAGGATTCATGTTGAGGTAGATTTTTCCGGTGAGCCACTCTTCGCTGATTTCGCAGAGGAGAGCGGAGATGAGACGGAGCAGTGACGCTTCGTTTGGAAAGAGGGAGGCGACACGGGTTCTGCGTCGGAGTTCCTGATTGACGCGTTCGATGGCGTTGCTTGTGCGCATGCGGCGCTGGTGGGCAGCAGGGAGGGAGAAGACCGCGAGGCCTTCGGGGATGTTTGCTTCCATCCAGGTGGAAAGTTTCGGGGCCGACTTGGAGTAGGATTGCACGAGGGCTTTGAGGCGGGCCTGGGCGGAGAGGAGATCCGGGCAGTTGAAGATGGAACGGATATCGGCCGCCACGCTGGCGCGCATGTCGAGACGCGGGACGTAATCTGGTCGCCCGGGGCTCGATCACCTACGTCACGGGAGACGGACGCTTCACGTTCGGCCCGCGATCGCTCCTCTGGATGTTCCCCGCGCAGGAACACCAACTCGTCGATCGCTCCAACGATGCGCAAAACTACGTGGCTGTCTTCAAACCCGGCTTGATTGCAAGGTCCTGCCACGGTGATCCCTACAGGGGGCTCAAGAGAAAACGGGCGGAGCCCGGACAGGTTCTTCACTCGGTTCTGGATCCCGAGACATTCGTTTTTTTGCGCAAAATCATGGACCATGTCATGGAGGGGTCGCTCGATCCGGACATTCTCAACAGAGAGTCCGGTTTCGGCGTGGGTTCGGATTTCCGCTACCAGCACGGGGATCCCGACGGCCTCAATGCCGGTCTTCACCACCTGCTCCTTCTCTGCTGGCGCTTCCAGCAGGCCGGCACCTCCCGGAACCGGGCGGTTTCCCTCCACCCCTCCGTGTCGAAGGCGATCGAATTCCTGAGCGATGACACCTGGGTAGGGACGCTCGCCCAACTCGCACGGCAATGCGGCCTGAGCGAGGCGCATTTCAGCAGGATGTTTGCCCGCCAGGTCGGGGTGCCTCTCAACCGGTATCGGAACTCCCTGCGCATGGCCCGCTTTTGGGAACACTACAGCAAACCGGTGCGCCCCACGATTATGGAAGCGGTCTTTGCGGCAGGCTTCGGAAGCTATGCGCAATTTTTCAAAGTCTTCACAGATACCTACGGACAGGGCCCTCGCGCTTGCCTGAGGTCCTGAGGTAGGCTTTCAGGGGATATTCACTTTGACCCGCAAGAAGCGCTTCCCGCTCGCAGAGATATCAGCGTTGTCCGTGACAGTGACAAAACGCGCACCTGTGCCAGAATCAAAAATTATGCTCAGATTGATCACGGGTATGGTTGTCGCCCCACCAACACTGCGAGCAATTTCGGTGGTCCATGATGTGAGATCATTGGATGCCTCCACGGTGTAGGTGAGGTCGGGCCGGTTCGAGTCGCAAATGAAGGTTATCTGAATTTTATCACCGAGAACATCGAGAGCAGGAGAAATCGCAACCGAATCTAAGGCTTTGGGATTTCCGCCAAACGCGCTTTCCAAGAGATTACTGAGGCCATCCCCATCCGGATCGGCATTTGACCCGGAGATATCTGTGTCACCGATCTCTCCTGACGAAAATTTTGTTGATGCCCACTGGGTATAGCCCATGGGCAACCTGTGATGAGATGTGTTTGGCAATATGAGTGTTCCCCCCTCTTGAACGCTGGTTTCGTAATGCCAGGTAGAATCCTGATATCGAACGTAGAGGGTTTTGACTTGGCCGAAAATTGGATCTCCGCCAAGGTTGCTACTGCTTGCCGTCATATTGACTGTATTATTTTCAATCACGGGTGTCCGGTTAACTGAATGATGCGATTTCAGAAGGTTCATAAAATGAGCGTCTTGCGGGGCAAAACCGATGTGAGGGATTTGAACTCCGTCGGATACCTTGCCAGCCTTTCCGGCCATGAACACTGGCCGCTACGTCCTTTCGCAAATCCTCGACCTGGTGCATTGGCAAACGCTTTCCCGCTTGGTGGAGCGTTACGGTGCGGAGTCGCGCATCCGACATTTCGGCTGTCGCCAGCAGCTTATCTGCATGGCTTTTGCTCAACTGACATGGAGGGAAGGGTTGCGGGATATCGTCGATTGCATGAATGCGCGGCCTCAAACTCTTTACCACCTTGGCTTCCGGGAACCGATAGCCCGGTCCACTTTGGCCGATGCGAACGAACAGCGCGACTGGCGGCTGTGGGAGGACTTGGCCAAGACCCTCATGCGCAAAGCCCGGCCGCTCTACTCCGGGGAGGATCTCGGGCTCGACATCAGCAACACGGTTTACGCGCTCGATTCCACGACTGTCGACCTGTCCTTGACTCTCTTCCCGTGGGCGGATTTTCGAAAGACCAAGGCCGGGATCAAGATGCACACGCAGATCGACCTGAGAGGGCCGACCCCAGCACCTTGCGCGAATGCCAGTCCATCACCGCGCACAGGTAGGCGTGCCCCTGCGGCATCGGGATATAGGTGATGTCCGCACACCAGACTTCGTCGGCGTATTCCACGACCCGCCCTCGCAGCAGATACGGATACTTCCGGTGCCCGTTGTCCGGAAGGCTCGTGCGTCGGGGTCGGCACCAGATCGTCTCGATCCCCATTTTGCGCCGCAGTCGCTGAATCCTCTTCCGGTTGGCC